>Ga0066602_10001487_pt1 | contig 15676 bp, 9 predicted proteins | sample Higcelweek5metaG_FD_59481 | JGI IMG/M metagenome (GOLD analysis project Ga0066602, IMG submission 59481) | Freshwater pond sediment microbial communities from the University of Edinburgh, under environmental carbon perturbations - High... | ecosystem: Environmental > Aquatic > Freshwater > Pond...
GGCAGGACACTGAGGCAGATAAATCCGCGTGAAAAATACAAGGTCAATATTGTAGCCATAAAAAAGTTCATTCCTGCAATTGACGATATGGGAGAAAGGACTCTCAGGGAGTCCATTGATAATGTACCGTCATCTGATGAAAAGCTGGAGGAAGATACAGTACTGCTTGTCGCAGGAGCAGACCGTGATATTGAAAAATTTATCAAAGGATAGCTGATGAAAGTGTCCGTAAATCTCGGTATTCCGGTGTGGGTATTCTGGATTGTTTTTCTGATAATCAGTATTGGCTGCAGTTTTCTGTTTTTTACAGAAATTGCGCATTCCGCAACTGTCAGTATTGCCGTTTTCGCAGTATTTATTATACAATGTTTGTGCGCAGTATTTCTTACACTGCGGATGTTCAGATTCCATGTCCGTATCAAGGCTTTTTTTCGTAAACTTCTTGCAAATGATTACAGCACAGGAATTCGTGATCTGGACTGGCTTGATGATGAATTGTCAAGTTTGACAATTCTAATCAATAAAGCTGCGGATCAGCTTCGGACTTATGATAATCTCAGATCAGAACGCACTGGCATGAGTTTTCGGGCGATGGATTTACTTTTTCGTAACAGCGATCAGGGGATTATTATTGCTGATATGGAAAAGAAGATGTTTCGTTTTAACCCGGCCGCGCAGGAAATGTATAATGTCAATCAGGAGTCATACAGTTATGATACAATTGAGAGACAGGATGCAAATTCACGGTTTATCCGCATTTTTCTTTTAACCACTTTCAGGGATGCCATAACAAAAGAGGGCACCGCTATTCTTCAGCTTCCTCAGCGGGAGACAGCAAGAAATATCAATTTCAGGATTGAACCACTTAAAAACAGTGCTGAAAAAGTCAGGTTTGCATTTATTTTCATCTCACTTGCAGAAAGTATGGGTGAGATTGGAAAAAACGAATTTGATTCAGTTCAGAAAACAGATGAAAGTGTTTAATTATTAAACTATAATAAACTCATTTCATAACAAAGACTGGTTTTGGGGTTAAATGAACAGATTCCTTGTAGAATTACGACGTAAATTGCTTTTAATACCGGATGGAATCGGCAGGCGATTTCAGAACCGGTTCTATATTTTTGTGGCGGTACTTCTTACTGTTGCGGCTGCAGTGGATTTTTTTACCACACATATGATTGTCGGAATGCGTAACAAGTCATTTGACGCAATGGTAAATGCCCGTTTTATGGTCGCAAAGCCGTCACAGGATATTATAATTGTTGACATAGACGAAAAGACCCTTGCAGCCATGGCTCCGGAATTCGGCAGGTGGCCATGGCCAAGGCAGGTTTTTGGTGAGTTTGTCGAGAAAATCAATGAACAGAAACCTTCTGCTGTAGTGTTTGACATAATGTTCAGTGATCCTGACATTTACAATGCGGAATCAGATGCCTATTTCGATGAAGTGATCAGTAAAACTTATAATACATGGTTTCCAATGATCCGGCTTGCAGCTTCAGCAGATACTGCAAGCCGCCTGAATGCAGGTCTTATTCCGGGGGCTCATCCTGCCGGAGTAATTGACACTTCGGCAAAAATTGCGGTAATAATTCCATTTTTCAAATCAGTTCAGGAATCAGGGCGGCTGGGTTTCAACAATATTGTGCCTGATCCCGACGGTGTATCCCGGGAGTATCCGGTTCTTTACAAAGAGAGTGGTTATGAACTGCCGTCGCTTCCGCTGGCTGTCGCACGGGGCCTGGGCTCTACGGTTCATGTGCCTGACAGGATGCTTATCAACTGGCGGGGTAAACCATTTACATATAAATATATAAGTTTTGCCGATGTGTATAGCGATATGAGAATTGAAAAATCGGTACGGTCCTGGAATGAATTTACAGGCAAGATAGTGATAATCGGCTCCACAGCTCCAGGCCTTTTTGATATAAAGGTGACTGCTCCGGACAGGCAGTTTCCAGGTGTCGAGATACTCGCGACTGCAATTGACAATTTGCGAAGCGGTGACTGGCTTCGTGTACCTGATATTCCTTACGTCTATCTGCTTGTTACACTTGCAATTCTCTGGATTACGGCCGCAGCTTTTTACCGCCGGGGAAGCGGCGGGCAGCTTGATCAGTTCTATGGCGTTTCCCAGTTCATTTTAATTGCCATTGCGTATACTGCGATCAATATGTTCTGTGTGTATATAAATCTGACCGGGCCTGTGATGTTCGGGTTTGTCTATTATTCAACAGCGCGTCTGTATTCAATCGCCACTGCCCGTGTACTTGACAAAAGTGTCGTGATGAAAGAAGCTCTCACCTCTGATACACGGGGATTTGTATTGATGCTGCGATTCTGCATGCCTTTACGTGAAGATGTTCTTATCACAAGACTTTCAAAGATACTGATTGCAAAGTGTACCTGTAAGCCAAGTGCGGAAATAATCTGCGGACATCAGAAGGGAATGTGGCGTTTTTTTGAAAATACAATGCTTTTATGCTGGAGTGCAGATGAAAATAATCATGAACTGGTTGAGAAAATCAGAAATGAGATAGTAAAGATTAAAAGCATAATTCCTGATATGCTTAAAAGTAAACCACTTGACGGGACGCTGCCGCATGATGGTCTTATTGTAAATAATACTGAAGGCTTGATTGGCAGAGGAAAACAGTGTGACTGGATGATTCTTCTGGCAAAAACAATTATGCCTGAAAACTATGGAGATAATGCATGAAAAAATATCTGTTGCTGATTACGTGTTTTTCCGTGATTACTGTATCTGTTTCGTCTGATCAGGCAAAGGTCAGCAAAAATGATTTTGTCCGTGAGAAGCCATTTGCCGACAGTAAAGTAGTTGTATCTCTGAAAACCGGCCAGACAGTTGATATTCAGAAACGTCAGGGTTCATGGTATCTGGTCGCAATCGGCAAAAAGACAGGCTGGGCACCGATGCTTTCAGTACGGCGGACAATGCCGTCAAAAACAGCTTCCACCGGAAGCCTTTCAACAGCATCCACTGGCCGTTCATCATCCACTGGTGTAGTCTCTACAACAGGCATACGCGGTCTTAATGAGGAAAATCTGAAAACTGCGGAATTTGATTCAAATGCAGTTGTCACCGTAGAAAAAAATCGTGTATCGCCAACGGAATCAGTCACTTTTGCGCAGGCTGGAGGAGTTGAGCCGCATGATATTCCAGCATTGTCGTCAGGAGGTAAAAAATGAAAGCATTAAACTTTAGAATATTACATTTGGCTCTGCTATGCATTATAATGATAATTGCATTGCCGGGGGCGCAAGTTTCGCTGAAAAAAGATATTTTGAAAAAACTGAACTCTATTCAGGTTGATTCGCAGATTACAAAATCTGCTGGAGAGGCCAAGAAGTCTGTTGAAAAAAAAGCTGCTGAGGCAGTGGACTCTGATGGACAGATATCTCTTGTCAATGACTTGTCAGATGATGATGAATATGCGCTGGGACGCCAGATTGCAGGAAGGATTCTTGCTGTATCGCCGCCTGCTGCAAATGATTCGCTTCAAAGATATGTCAATTTAGTCGGACGTTTTGTAGCGCAGCAGTGCAGACGGCCGAATCTTAACTGGACATTTGCAGTAATGGAGTCTGTTGATATAAACGCCTTTTCCACACCCGGCGGTTATGTGCTTATAACCAGCGGGTTATACGCTACTCTTGACAATGAAGCAGAACTTGCCGCAATTCTGGGACATGAAATAGCCCATGTTGACAGACGTGACCATGTCCGTCTGATGCAGAAAGACAGGCTTATTGCCAAAGGGCAAAAAACCTTGACAGGACTTACAAAGCAGGATGTTTTAAAGGAACTTGCAGGTTCAGGGGCACAGATCGCTGCCCGTACGTTTGATAAAAAGGCAGAGTTTGAATGTGACCTTATGGGCATTGAATATGCTGCAAAGGCGGGTTATGATCCTTTTGCATATATAGATGCAATTGACAGGATGGGAGCAAATACGCAGACTGACCGGCTGAGTCTTCTTTTCAAAACGCATCCGACCCCAAGGGACAGGATTAACGCGCTTGAAAAAAACATAGGCACAAAATGGAACAATATAGGCGGAGCGGCTCCGCAGCGATTAGTCGTATCAGGACAATGAAGTAAAGTGATATTTAATAAAAAATCATTGCCTTATGTAATAATTCCCTGTATGTATTAATTGTAAATCAGTCCCAGATCTCCTGAAATCGCGGTATTCAGCCGCGCTCAGCACATCTTTGTATAATATCCTGAAAAATAATTACAAAATTGTAGCAGATTATATCCGCATACGTAAAAAACCTGATTTAATTGATCAAAATCGAGTTGGCATGACTATTGCAAATTAACAGTAACATGCAGCAGATGATCAAATGCATTTAATTAATCAATTATATGAAAGGATTTTTTATGCGGACTAACTTAATGTCAATTGCAACAGTTGCATGCGCCGCGGTACTCGCTGTGCATGCAGAGCGTCCATCGGTGGATTTCAGCGGATTTCTTGATGCTGATGTATGGGCTGATCTTAAAGGATCATACTATACAAATACGGAACTTGATCTGGGGATGTCACTTAAATTTACAGATAATGTCAGTGCTCATGTGTATGCAACTGTCAATAACTGCTACTCTGAATCAGGTTCCGGCTGGGTTCCTGCAGGTACAGGAGACCCTTCAGAACGCTGGCTGGATATGAAATTTGACGGTTTCGACATAACGTATGCAAGTAAACTCGGTACATTTACAGTTGGAGATATTGTCTATCAATACGGAAAGTTCAACTACTATGCGTATAAAAGATTCAGCATGATAACAAACGAGAACTTTTCCCGTGGTATCAAGTATGGTATAGGAAGTGATCTTGTTGAAACGGAATTGCAGGCCGGTGTTGCAGATGTCAATTCGAGTGTCGGTGATGTACAGGGTATGACAAAGGTTAAATTTACAGATGATCAGAGTGCTGCGGTGTTTTACGGAATCCGCGGGTCTTCTGTGGAAGAATTGAAAACTTCCGGTGAGGTGTTTGCAGGTCTGGAATATAACGGAGCGTTCGGTGATATAGCAAAAGTGAAGTTCGATTTCGGATTCAGAAGTCTGCCGGCAATTGATCCGTCTGAAGACAGATCGAGTCTTATGACACTTCTGCTGGAACCGACACTTACATTTGGAAAGTTTTCTGTTGCAATGACAGGTTTTGCAATGATTGATCCTGATACAATCAATACTATTACTGAACCATTGTATTCTAAAGTCGCAGATGAGTGGTTTGTTTATGTGGAACCCGGGATCACATTCAACGATTACATCGGAGCCGGACTTCCGATTGAATTTCACGGAAGAGAAATGGATGTCAAAAAGGATGAGGAGTTCTGGCTGGTCCCGACACTTTATGTTTATCCTACATCAAACGTCCAGTGGTGGATATGGGGACAAATGATAAGCTATGTCGCCGAGGATTCTGATGTTGCATGGGGTCTTGGTTCGGAAGTTATCGTGACTTTCTGAAAAATGCACCGGTGCAGTTCAGATGTGTAGCTAAAGTAAATGGATGTGCCTGTAAAAAGGCACTCAAGGCAGGCTGTTTTGTTTGCAAGTAATAAATATGATCAGTACAAAAATGTATTTCTGATGCGGTCTTTTGATACAAATTTGTTGCAAAATCCTTGTGTCTACCTTAAAATCAGGGCGGATTCGGGCAAAAAAAAATGGCATACATTTTGCAATTATTGAAAGCGGGTCAGATGTGCATATTACTTGTCAGGTCATGATGACAAATGAAACAGTATCAAGATGAAATCATGTACAGGTAATAGGAAAATTCAATCTTTTATTGGAGGTTTTGCATGAAAAATGCTGCAATATTTGTTCCTCTCTTAATTATCGGGTTTGCTGCTGCGGCTGGCGCACAGACTCCGGCACTCAACAGCGGCGATACAGCCTGGATGATCGTTGCAACAGCTCTTGTTATGCTTATGACACTGCCGGGGCTTGCCCTTTTTTATGGTGGTATCGCAAAACGTAAAGATACCCTGAACGTCATGGCAATGTCTTTTGTAACTTATGCAATTGTAAGTATACTGTGGATTATTTACGGGTACACTATGGCTTTCAATGGTGACCATGGCGGGATTATCGGGAACTTTGGCAAATTCATGATGGCCGGGATTACTCCTGACAGTATCACGGGTACTATTCCTGAATATGTGTTTGTAGTTTTTCAATTGACATTCGCAGCGATTACAGTCGCGCTTGTAAGCGGGGCCTACATTGAACGGATGAAATTCAGTGCCTGGATTTTATTTGTAATACTCTGGTGTACAATTGTGTATGTTCCTGTTGCACACTGGGTGTGGGGCGGCGGATTTCTTGCAAAACTTGGTGCACTTGACTTTGCCGGAGGTACAGTTGTTCATATAAATGCAGGTGTTGCGGCACTTGTCGGGGCACTCCTTCTTGGTAAAAGAAAAGCACGTGATCTTATACCGAACAACCTTGTGTCAACTGTCACAGGAACAGGGCTCCTCTGGTTCGGATGGTTCGGGTTCAATGCCGGATCTGCGCTTGCCGCAAACGGTCTGGCCGGTGTAGCGTTTATCAACACCAACACTGCAACTGCTGTTGCGGCGGTTGCCTGGATGATAACAGAGTGGCTGTATTCGAAGAAGCCCACAGTCCTTGGGCTTGCATCAGGTGCAGTGGCCGGTCTTGTTGCAATCACTCCTGCTGCCGGTTTTGTCAATGTCGGCGGGGCAATAGTGATCGGACTTGCCGCAGGTATCATTCCATTTTTCATGGTTGCTGTTGTCAAGCAAAAGTTTGGATACGATGATTCTCTGGATGCGTTTGGAATACATGGAATAGGCGGAATTATCGGAGCGCTTCTGACAGGCGTTTTTGCAGATCCTGCAATAAACAGTCTTGGAAAAGGGCTTCTGTACGGTAATGCTCATCAGTTTACAGTTCAGGCAATAGCTGTAGGTGTGACGATACTTTACAGCGCTGTTGCGACACTTATCATTTTCTATGCGCTCAAGTTTACTATAGGGATCAGAGTCGATCCTGAAGCAGAGTATGCAGGACTTGATACAAGTGAACATGGTGAAAAAGCGTATAATATCTGATAATTTAAAAATGTTTGAACGGAGAATAATCATGAAATATATAATTGCAATAATTCAGCCTACACGACTTGAAGCAGTAAAGGAAGCTCTGAGCAATATTGAAGTTTTCAGATTGACTGTGTCTGATGTTCAGGGGTTCGGACGCCAGAAGGGGCACACTGAAGTTTACCGCGGGCATGAGTATACAATATCTTTTGTCAATAAAGTCAAGCTTGAGATCGCGGCTGAAGATAAATATGTTGAGCAGATTCTAACTGCAATCGAGGGCGCTGCAAGAAGCGGTGAGCAGGGTAAAATCGGTGATGGTAAAATATTTATCCTGCCGCTTGAAGATTGCATGCGCATAAGGACCAGGGAACGCGGTCAGGATGCTTTGTAGTTACTGAAACTGAGATTGTTATTATTTATACGGCAATGCCGGAATAAAACTCTGAATCTTAAGTTCAGTTAATCAGATGAATAAGTCACCTGTCATCTTAATCCTCCCTGTACGGATTTTGATGGCTGGTGATTTTGTACATTTGTCAGGTCAGGCGGTACAGCAGATGTATTAGTTTTAAATTGAATGTTTTATAGAGTTAATAAAGATATAACGGCTTTTAGATGATGGTAAAATGCAGTAAAGACAAAATTGTATCAGGCCATGCCGTAATACTGAAAGTAAATAATTATAATCTTTTTAATACTTAATAGAAAGGTCCATATGAACGGTCGTTTTGAAGTTACCCAGATGATTGAGCCAGTTGATGTTGTTAAAAGTGATCTCCCGTCGCAGGTATCCACTTATTACGGAATGAATACTTTCAGTGAATCCACTATGCAAAGAATGGTTTCAGAGAAAACATTCAAGGCGTTTAAGAAGTGGCAGGATGAAGGTGTTGTAATAACCTCAGCACAGGCTGATGAAATCGCGCATGCAATGAAAGAGTGGGCCATATCCAAAGGAGCAACATCATATACGCACTGGTTCCAGCCTATGACCGATCAGACTGCAGAAAAACATGATTCATTTATCAATATAAATACAAATGGATGTGTGATTGAAAAATTTACTGGAAGTAAACTGATACAGGGCGAACCCGATGCATCATCATTTCCTTCAGGCGGTATCCGTGCGACATTTGAAGCACGCGGATACACTGCATGGGATCCGTCATCTCCGGCTTTTATCACTGAAGTCGAATTGGGAAAGACATTGACAATTCCGACAATATTCATTTCATATACCGGTGAAGCGCTTGACAAAAAGTTACCGCTTCTTCGTTCTGATGTTGCAATCAACAAGGCTGCAACCGATCTGCTTAAGCTTTTCGGGCATGCAGATGTAAAGCAAGTGTATTCAACATGCGGACCTGAGCAGGAGTATTTTCTTGTTGATGAGGCTTATTACCGTATGCGCTCTGATCTTCTTCTGACCGGGCGTACTCTTATCGGCGCCACATCACCCAAAGGTCAGCAGCTCGAAGATCAGTATTTCGGTTCCATAAAGGAGCGTGTGCTCAATTATATGCATGATGTTTCAATTGAGGCATATAAACTTGCGATTCCTGTTACAACACGTCATAATGAAGTCGCTCCTCATCAGTATGAGTTTGCTCCGATTTTTGAGCGTTCAAATCTCGCGGCGGATCACAACCAGCTTCTTATGGACATAATGAAAAAAGTTGCACAGCGTCACGGCCTTGTCTGCCTGCTTCATGAGAAACCATTTGCTGGTGTCAATGGAAGCGGAAAGCATGTCAACTGGTCATTATCTGATGACAAGGGCAACAATCTTCTCAATCCAGGCGACACACCTGAAGAGAACCTGCTGTTTCTTGCTGTGTTAAGTGCTGTCATTCATGCTGTTTATACTCATTCTGATCTTCTCAGGGCGACTGTCGCGTCTGCTGGAAATGAGTACAGACTTGGTGCAAATGAAGCCCCACCGGCAATTATGAGCATTTTTCTCGGAGAACAGTTGACAAGTGTAGTAAACATGATTGAAAGCGGAAAAATGGAAAAGGCGAAGAAACAGGATCTTATTGATCTTGGTGTCAAGCTTCTTCCGAAATTTCTCAGAGACACTACTGACAGAAACAGAACATCTCCGTTTGCGTTTACAGGCACAAAATTTGAGTTCCGTGCAGTCGGAAGCTCAATGAATGTATCTACAGCAATAACAGTGATAAATACAATTGTTGCTGATTCAATGCTCATTATCACTGAGAGAATCAAGGCAGAATGCGCAAAGAATGATAATTTCAGTGCTGCCGCGCTTAAAGTTCTCAGCGGCATCATCAAGCAGTCAAAGGCGATTCTTTTTGAGGGAAACAATTATTCCGAAGAATGGGTAAAAGAGGCCGCCAAAAGAGGTCTTCCAAACATTGCGTCATCACCGGAAGCCCTGAAAGCATTTGTCAAGCCTGAAAAAATTGATCTTTTCGAACGCCAGGGGGTTTTCACAAAAGTTGAACTTCAGGCCAGGTATACAATATTCCTTGAAATTTACGAGAAGATGATTGATATTGAGGTAAAGTCTCTGTGCGAAATAGTAAATACACAGGTTCTTCCTCCTGCATACGGGTATCAGACTGAACTGGCAGAGAATCTTGAAGCCCTGAAAAATTTAATTGACAGTAATACAGTTTCAGTTGTTGACGGTGCTCTGGAGGATAGAAAAGAGGTATTTGAAGCATTGACTGCTGATATTTACTATATCAGAAAAAATATCAAGGCACTCACAGATGCTCTGAACAAGGCACATCATATGGACCTTGAAGCAAAAACTGCAGTTTACTTTTCAGATATCAAGGCAAGTATGCTTCATGTGAGAAAACACGTTGATTCAATTGAAAGTTCATTGCCTGATTCCCTGTGGCAGCTTCCGAAATACCGTGAGATGCTCTTTATCAAGTAAATGAGTATGAAATGTAAATATTGATTGAATGTATATTCTTTCTGCCTCCTGATTTATCGGAAAATTGATCAGGAGGCCTTTAAATATGACAGATTGTCAATCTGAGTTCTGCGGGGCATGGGCGGGTCTGTGCATCGGACATGCAGTACTGAAAAAGGGTGATTGTAAATGACATTATTCAGAAAAATAAGCACCGGACTTGATGGCCTGGACGAGGCTATTGATTTTTTGCGGCCCGGTGACAATGTTGTCTGGAAAGTGGAATCACCATCTGACTATAAACGCATGGTTGAACCTTTTGCTTTACAGGCAAGGCGTGATAAGCGTAAACTGATATACGTCCGTTTCGGCAGTCATGAACCGATGCTTGACAATGCGGAGGATATCACCCTGTATTCGCTTGATGCCGGAATCGGTTTTGAGCGGTTTGCAACTGAGATTCATGAACTTGTAAAGAGTGAGGGACGCAAAGCGTTTTATGTATTTGACTGCCTGACCGACTTGCTTCAATACTGGCATGCGGATGTTATGATCAGCAATTTCTTCCGTGTAACATGCCCGTATCTATACGAACTGGAAACAGTTGCTTATTTTGGCATCAGAAGAAATGTTCATACATTTCCAACAATTGCAGGTATACGCGAGACAACGCAATTGCTTCTTGACCTTTATGAGATCAGTGATCAGACATATGTGCATCCGCTTAAAGTGTGGCAGCGCTATTCCCCGACAATGTTCTTTCCTCACCGCATTGACGGAAGCGAGGCGTCAAGTATTACCGCAAGTTCAGAGGTCGCAGAGCTTTTTTCAGCAATTCATCGCAGCGGGGAGCGCCCGGATTACTGGGATGTGATGATAGATAGGGCCCGTGATGCGTTGACTGGTGAAAAACATGAGCAGGATGCCGTAAAAAGACAGCTTATGCAGATGATGATCGGCGAGGAGTCACGCATATTTGATCTTTGCCATAGATATATGGATCTGGAAGATATTCTTGCTATCTTATCACGTCAAGTGGGAACTGGATTTATCGGAGGAAAGAGCGTCGGAATGCTTGTTGCACGGCGGATTCTTGAGGATGATGAAGACGGACAGTTTACAGGCTTTCTGGAACCGCATGATTCCTATTATCTGGGGTCTGATATTTTTTACACTTACATTGTGCAGAACGGCTGGTGGCGGCTTCATACAAATCAGAGGACTCAGGAGGGGTATTACAAATATGCAGGGGAACTCAGGGAAAATTTGTTGACAGGTACATTCTCCAAGGATATTGAGGAACAGTTTCAGCAGATGCTCGAGTATTTCGGGCAGTCACCAGTTATTGTAAGGTCGAGCTCCCTTCTTGAGGATAATTTCGGGAACGCATTTGCGGGAAAATACGCGAGTGTGTTCTGTGCCAATCAGGGTACGCCAGATGAGCGGTTCGAGGCTTTTGAAAATGCAGTGCGTACTGTTTATGCCAGCACAATGAATGAAGATGCTTTACAGTATCGTATGAACCGCGGGCTCTTTGAGCGTGATGAACAGATGGCAATTCTTGTTCAGAGAGTTTCAGGTGATCAGCATGGTGATGACTTTTTTCCGCATGGGGCAGGGGTTGGAAATTCATCGAACCTGTATGTGTGGGACAAGAGCATTGACATGAGTGCCGGCATGCTTCGTATGGTTTTTGGACTTGGAACCAGAGCTGTTGACCGCTCAAACGGGGATTACGCAAAAATAATCTGTCTGGATGATCCGCTCAGAGCTGCTCCTGTCGACTATGGAAATTCAAAGAAGTATTCGCAGAAGGGGGCAGATATGATTTCCCTGAGCGAAAACAGGCTTCTTGACAGAAGTCTCGATGAAGTGTTTACAAGAGATATAAGGGCTGATAAGGAGCTTTTTGCCAGTCCTGATTATCATGAGGAAAACCGTCTGCGTGACCTGGGATACACAGTCCAGGGTACGCCAATGGTTTTTGATTTCAAAAAAATGATGGCTGAAACGAAATTCCCGCATGTCATGAAAAACATTCTGGCAAAACTTTCGAAAGTTTATGATTATCCTGTGGATATTGAATTTACGGTGAATTTTACAAAGGAAAATAATTTCAAGATCAATCTGCTGCAGTGCCGTCCGCTGCAGACAAGAGGTCTTGGTAAATCGATTGAAATTCCTGAAATGAAAGCTTCTGATGAATGTTTCTTTTCGTCAATAGGAAATTTCATGGGCGGCAATGTGAGACTGCCTCTTGAGTTTGTTGTGTATGTCAAGCCGCTTGAGTATCTTGACCTCAGTCAGCAGAATAAGTATTCGGTGGCAAGATGTATCGGTATGATCAACACAGCTCTCAAGGGACGAAATGTACTGCTCTGCGGACCCGGAAGGTGGGGTACTACCACTCCGTCACTTGGAATTCCGGTCCATTTTTCAGAGGTAAGCAATGTGTCTGTGCTCTGTGAGGTTTCATTGGTTGAAGCCGGTTTTATGCCGGAATTGTCATATGGCAGTCACTTCTTCCAGGATCTGGTTGAGGCCGGTATTTTTTATGCGGCGATCTTTGACGGCACAGAGAATGTGGTGTTTCATCCGGAGTGGATTCTGCACAGGGAGAATATTCTGGCAGGTATTTTACCGCAGTGCGCACAATTGACGGATGTTGTTCATATTGTAAAGACTGAAGGACTTGAGCTGTTTTCCGATATAGTATCACAGAGGATTTTATGCAGATAACAATTTCAAAAATGATTAAATATAGAGGGCGCAAAACATGAACCAAACAAAAGAACACGGTCTGTACAGAGAGGCCTTTGAACATGACGCATGCGGAATAGGCGCGCTTGCACAGATCAAAGGTATCAAGAGTCACCAGATGCTGCAGGATGCTCTTTCTGTTCTTGTCAATATGGAACACAGGGGCGGAAAAGGGCTGGAATCCAATACAGGGGACGGAGCCGGTATTCTGTTTCAGATCCCGCATCGTTTTTTCAGGCAGGAGGCCCAGCGTCAGGGGCAGCTTCTTCCTGACAATGGTGAGTACGGTGTTGCAATGCTTTTTCTTCCAAAAAGTCTGGAAAAAACTGAAGCGGCGAAAAAAGTATTTGAGAAAGTATGCAGGGAGAACGGTATGTCTGTTCTTTTCTGGAGAGCGGTTCCAGTGGATCCTGCAGGTCTTGGGTTTACAGCAAAAGAGACAATGCCGACTATTTTTCAGGCATTTATTCTGCGGCCGGGATCAGTTTCAAAAGGGGACGCTTTCGAACGTAAACTGTTTGTAACAAGACGTCTTATAGAGAAGCGTATAAAGAACGACAAAACGTTTACTGGAGAAATATTCTATGTTTCCTCCATGTCATGCAGAACTATTGTTTATAAAGGTATGCTGCTCGCTTCCCAACTGAGCTCCTTTTATCTGGATCTTCGTCAGGCAAAGGTCGAGACTTCCCTTGCGCTGGTTCATTCACGGTTCAGCACCAACACCAATCCGTCATGGGAACGTGCGCATCCCAACCGCTATATGATTCATAATGGTGAGATAAACACATTGCGCGGCAATGTGAACTGGATGACAGCACGGGAATCCAACCTGTATTCTTCAGTGCTTGGTGAGGATCTTGAAAAGGTGCTTCCGATCATGGATCAGTCGGGTTCCGATTCGGCTATCCTTGACAATGTGCTTGAGTTTCTCACTATGTCAGGCAGGAAGCTCACAAGATCGGCCATGATGCTTCTTCCGGAACCATGGGTGCATAATACCGATATAAGTGAAAAGCTCCGTGCGTTTCTTGCGTATCAGTCAACACTTATGGAACCCTGGGACGGGCCTGCTGCGATAGCATTTACAAACGGAATACAGACAGGCGCGATTCTTGACCGCAACGGACTTCGTCCTGCGCGTTATTATGTTACAAAGGACGACCGTCTCATTCTGGCATCGGAAGTCGGAGTGCTTGACATTGATCCATCACAGATTTTACAGAAGGGTAGTCTTGAACCCGGCAAGATGATTGTGGTTGATCCGGTGCAGGGACGCATTTTATGGAATGATATAATCAAAGAAGGCCTTGCCAATGAACTTCCTTACAGGCAGTGGATTGATGAGGAGCTGGTGCTGATGGATCAGCTGGAAGAGCCTTCAGCGCAGGTCAGCCATACTCTCGAAAATGAAGAGCATGATGCAAAATCTGAATTGAATCATCTTCAGCAGATGAGAAAATTCGGATATGTTTTTGAAGATCTGACTGAAGTTATCCGTCCTATGGCAGAGTCGGGCAGTGAACCGCTTGCTTCCATGGGAACTGATGTTCCGCTTGCTGTGCTTTCGTCAAGGCCAAAGGCGCTTTTTGAATATTTCAAGCAGCTTTTTGCGCAGGTGACAAATCCGCCCATTGATGCATTGCGGGAGTCAATTGTTACATCAACACAGGTTTATCTTGGCAGCCGCGGCAATATTCTTGAGGACTCCAAAAAGAACTGCCATCTGCTGCGTTTAAAAACACCGCTCCTTGACCGTGGAGAATTCCGCAGAATTCAGGGAATTCGTGTCAGGGGTTTCAAGGCTCAGGTTTTCCGCATTGTTTTCGATCGGGATGCGGATCCGGAGAAAGGTCTTGAAGAGGCACTTGACAAGCTCAATGAAAAGGTACTTGCAGCAGTAAAAAATCAGACTAATATAATCATTTTAAGTGACCGGATTCAAAGTGCAGGCGATGTCCCGATTCCCTCTCTTCTGGCCGCTGCATCGGTTCATCACCACCTGATCCGCTCCGGCGTCAGAACACGCGGTGACATAATTGTTGAAGCCGGTGATGTCAGGGGAGTTCATCACGCGGCAATGCTTATGGGATACGGCACAACAGCCATCTATCCATATCTGGCTCATACAGCAATTGAAGAAATGGCCAAAAAGGGTGATATTTCCTGTCCTGCTGAAGAGGGTATCAAAAAGTACAATAAAGCTCTGGTTCACGGGATTGTCAAGGTCATGTCAAAGATGGGAATTTCAACAATTCATTCATATGCTGGCTCACAGAATTTCGAGGCGCTTGGAATTGACTTGTCGGTAATTGACAAATATTTTACAAATACAGTAAGCCGTATCGGGGGTCTTAAAATTGCCGATATTCAGCGTGAAGCTGTTGCCAAGTTTGACATGGCTTTACAGGCTGAGAAGGAGAATATCCCTCCTGCGCTTGAGTCAGGTGGTGAGACTCAATATCGCACCGGTAAAGAGGAACATCTCTATGATCCGATGAGTATCTATCTGTTGCAGCAGTCTGTAAGATCGGGAAATTATAAAACTTTCAAGGAATACAGCAGCCGCTTTAACGAAGGAAAAATTCGCGCAACGATCCGCAGCTGTTTTGATTTTGTAAACGGGAAAAGCATTCCTGTCGACGAGGTCGAGCCTGCTTCTGAAATTGTAAAGCGTTTCAAGACCGGCGCGATGTCCTATGGTTCGATTTCCAAAGAAGCACACGAGACACTGGCGATTGCAATGAACCGTCTTGGCGGTAAATCAAATACCGGTGAGGGCGGAGAAGACGTCTCGCGTGAACGGCTGGAGAGTAACGGGGACTCGAAGCTTTCAGCAATCAAGCAGGTGGCGTCCGGACGTTTCGGTGTTACATCACGCTATCTTAATTCCGCCTGTGAAATTCAGATCAA
>Ga0066602_10001501_pt1 | contig 15569 bp, 12 predicted proteins | sample Higcelweek5metaG_FD_59481 | JGI IMG/M metagenome (GOLD analysis project Ga0066602, IMG submission 59481) | Freshwater pond sediment microbial communities from the University of Edinburgh, under environmental carbon perturbations - High... | ecosystem: Environmental > Aquatic > Freshwater > Pond...
ATCACCTGTTCGAGCGTGCATCGGTCTATACGCTCGGTGACATTGCAGACGCCGTCCTCGAGAAAGCCCCGGGAATCGCCACCATCGAGGCGATCACTGCGCGGCTTGCCATTAACCCGGATGTCATTCTGGCAAGTAACGCTCGCGGTCTCGAAAAGCACGCCGATCTCCGCAGGAAACGCAGCGACGCAGCAGGTGGTCCGTATGTCACGCTGCGGTCTATTCTTGAGGAGGAGCACCTCCTCCTGCACCAACTCAACTGCGGCAAAAACAAATGCAAAGCAATCGGGCTGAGCGCAGATCCAGAAATCGGAGCGCGCCTGGAACAACTGGACTGGCAAGACGAGATCGCCAAACGACAATACGGCACCGAAGGCCCACACGAGCGACGGGATGCGGTCCTCGGAATTGTTAATTCACGCGATCGGTATGTCTCACTAGCAGGTTATGCCGGTACGGGCAAAACAACGGTATTGCATACTATCCGTGACAATGCAGCGAAACAGGGCCTCCACATTGTCGCATGCGCCCCAACCGGCCGAGCTGCACGAGTTGTGCTCCGTGAGGTGTTTTCCAAAGCTGAGACTATCGCGAAAGTTCTTGCTGCTCCCGACGAGCTCCGGGTTGGCCAGGATACTTTGTTGGTTGTCGACGAAGCGGGATTGGCGTCCGGAGGCGACCTCAACCGGTTGATGGATCTGGCCGAGAAACGGGGTGCACGGGTTCTATTTGTGGGTGACCCAAACCAGCACACCTCAGTCAATCGGACGGACGGGTTGCGCCTACTTATCGCGGGCGGAATGGCGACTTTTTCACTAGGCGCACGAAGCATCATTCGGCAAAAGAATGAAGAACATCGGCGAGTGATACAGCAGCTGTCGACCGGAGATTTCCACGGAGGCATGAACGCGCTAATGAAACTGGGCGCGGTTGAGCAGATCGCGGATCCGGCTGCTCGGTACTCCCGCGTCGGAGAGCTCTACGTCAAAGCTGTCACGACAGCTGAAAAGGATAGAGAAACAAGCGGGGATGCACTGGTGGTCTGCGCGACAAAGCGCGAGGTCGAACTCGCGAATGTGGCGGTCCGAGGAGCGTTGGCGGAAGCCGGCTTACTCGATCAGGCGCAGAAACTCGAACTAAGGCAGATGAGGCCCTCTGGCATGAGCCTGGCCCAGAAGCAGGACCGAACATGCTACTCACTGGGCCAGGTGATCGAGTTCCACCAGCGAGCAGGGCGGCTCTGGCGCCGGGGTGACCGCTGGGTAGTAGTGCGAAACGAACCGGAACTTACCCTCATCAAACGAGTAACGGATGGCGCGGTGCGCAAGTTGCCAGTCGCCCACGCCGAACACTATTCGGTATTCGATTCGGCGCGAATTGAGATCGGAGTAGGGGAGCGGCTGCTGTGGCGAGGCAACGCAACCGACATAACAGGAAAGGCGATCCAGAATGGCGAAGTCTCTAGGGTTACTAGGGTCGACGCTCAGCGTCGACGGATCACCCTCGATACCGGTGCCGAAGTGGGAATGACGGAATATGAGCCGGTGAGCTATGGCTATGCGCTCACTTCGCAACTTGCCCAGTCAGCGACAGCTGATGTCCTAATTGCGGCGGTGGACGCCAGATCAGGCGCCGGTGCTGGCACGGTCCAGCAGGAGCTGGTCACTCTGTCTCGCGGACGGAGCGAGATACGGCTTGTCACAGACAGTTTCAAGAAGCTTGTGGAGAACTCCGCGAAATCGGCGTGGCGGCTGGGTGCGCTCGAGATGCTCGCGACGGCCGATGACGCCAATATCCGGCAGCTCGCGGCGGCGTCATTCCGCGACTCGTGGCTCGGTCGCGGTTGGAACGAAACCTTGGATCAGGGCCGCTGCCTGGTTGAAGCCGGCAAAGGCATGCAGCCAATGCACGAGATACAACACGAGAATGACTACGGCAACGGACTGTAGCACGCGCAAGCAGCCGAAGAGATCGCGCCAAAATGGGCTATCTTTCTTTCAACGATGAAATCCGAAAAAACAGAAGAGCAAGAGGGCCAGCCCCCCGCCGAAGGGGCTCCATCGGCTCCTCAACACGAGGAGCAGGACCCGATCGAAACGCTCGCGGAGATGCTACTCCAGACGACGCAACGCGCCGAGCAAGCGGCCGTGCTGCTTGCAACGGAAGGGCGCCAACTAGAGGAGGGGATAGTATCGAGGGTCGACCGACTTCTCCGGGATGCACTGTTGGCTCACGCGGAGGCGATTGAGCGCGCTCAGGTGGCAGAACAAGCGGTAAAGGCAGAGCGAGATCGCCTCTATATGGAGCGTGTCGAAAGTCTGATCTCCCGTGCCGAGAAATGTGCAAATGCAGCCATACCGCAATATCAAGCACCACAAACTCCGCCGTCGTTGCCGGCTATTCCAGCCGTAACTGCCGCCCACTCCCTCGGGAAAAAGCGCAGCAATACAGCTACTATTGCTGTCGTGGTTGTTTTCGGCGCCGTGGCCACCGTCGGTGTTCTCCTTTGGACGCTCCGTGATACCATAGCGGCCGCCATCGGAAGCTAACATCTCCTATAATCCAAAACACCACAAAAATGAACACGTATATCACGGCTGTTTCACTAGCCATTCTGTTGTCTTTGCCAATTGTCATCTGGACGTTTGTAGCGCATTCCTCGCACGGAAAATCCATCGGCGATTCGGCGATCACAACAATCAAGCCAGAGTTGTTCTCATACCTCCTAATGGGGGGGGCGTACCTCGTCACGATGATCCTCTCATTGGTGCCAAATCCATTTGTGACGTACGAGAACTCATACCGAGGTGTGACATTGACCTTTGGTGCAATGATTTGGATTGCCCTTACGACCACCGGATACTTCCGGTTGAAGATCGTTGGGCAATATCACGCGGAGTTGCTCCGACTCTACCCTCAAGTCCGGAGCCGTGTTCCGATCCCACATGGGGAGAAGCGAGCGTTATTGCTCGGTTGGCCACATCTCGCCTTGTTTAGTGTTCGGAGCGTCGACGATCAGGATGACGGAGCGAGCGCGTGCACCTTCAATATCGACGATCCAGATGCGCGGTTATACATGGCGGAACGCGCGACGGGGTACCAATCGTCGCTCACCCTTACGGGAGGGCTGCTGGTTCTGGTGTTGGCGTTGCTGAACGCTGTAGGGGCTATTGGCGGCCTGCCGGCGTTCGCCACCGGAATCGCGATCCTCGCGGGTCTGGCGGCGACGGGGTGGAAGGTTCTCGCCGGTACGTTGGAGACGCTTGGCATTACACCCACCCGGGTCATTGCCGTATCGGTGGTACATGTTATGCGGCCAGTAGCTGTTTGGGCACGCGTGCTTTCCGTCCGAGTTCTCGTAGTCGCATTGTACTTATATGTTCTGCCTCTGATTGTTACAGCAATGTTCCTGATCTTCTGGGTTAAATTCGGCACGAAACACTCAGGTACGGGTAGCCTGAGTCAGTTTGCCGGCGAAGTGGGAGGCGATTAACATGACGCTGATGCTCCGTACAGATGAGCAAGAGGAGCATGCATTCCCGTATGCATACATCACTCATGCGACACTCGTAAGCGGCGAACCCGCTACCGAGCAGATCTCCGAGGTAGGGATTCTGCCTAGTGAAAGTGAAAGCCTCTACGGCCTTCTCGCAGTCGAGGGGGGCGGCCGGGCGAGACACCTAGTTCCATATGGTTATGTGCGTCACATCCTACACAAAGATGACGCATTGTCGGTGTATGCGGCCGGCTGGAGGCTGTGTGTTGCGGGCAGCCAACTCTTGAAAGTCATGCCGCAGCTTGCCGCCCACTCTATACAACGCATAGCGCCGCACCGGGAACCGATTAGCGGGTCGGAAACGCCCTATATAACACAGGTCACATGTGAGCTCGAGGATGAGGCGCCGCCAGGAGCGAGCCGGAGGCCGGTCTCGCTGAAGACCCCTATGCCGGGCCCCACACTTGAGGTGTTCTGCGCCGACTGGAGGGCAGTTCTGTATGCAAAGCCAAACGTGCTGTACAGATTGTTCTATGCGCTTGCTTATAAGGAGCTTAGACATGTGGTCCGGTTTGCGAGTACTAGCGTAGACGAAGACGCGGGCGCGGAGGTGGTGGAGCATCTCGAAGTACGGCGAATCGAGCGAGGTTAGCGCGACCTGCAGTGGATTATGTAGCGGCAAAACGGGCTATCTTCGAGGGATGGCAACCACCATCCCAAGCCTCGTCCCAAACCGCTCCCCCGAGAAGAATACGCTTGATACCACGTATTTCCGATGGGGTACAGCACTCTCCACATGGACTGTTTACCCACAAGCGCAGTGTCCCAAGGGGAAGATTGCGCAGGATGCGTCGGGGAAATGGCTCGATCGGCCTCAGAAGGCATCCTGGGGCGAATACCCGGTTAACGATCCAAGGCGTCAGGATTGGGGTTTCCTGGCGGAGGTGCTCCAGCGGCCGATTGCGGTTCCCACGATCCAAGGCCATGCGGTGCTTGCGCTCAAACAGGCGCTTGTCGATTGCGCGATGAGTCGCGAGTCCAGTCATAGTCTCGTGGCCGGAGCGGGTGCTCACCACCTAAAGGGATTTGCCGACGTGTTGGGCTCGTCCGAAGAGGCCCTAAATGAGGCGGCCTCACGGCTCCTGCATATCCGCTCCGTCGCAGATTCACGAAAAGCAATCGCTAATCCCGAGAAGGGGAACTCGAACCATGCGCTTCACTACTGGGATCCGCTGCACTCTGGTGTTGTAACATATGTCCGGTACCGTTTGGGGCACGCGCTGTCCGAACTTCGCCAAGAGAAGGCGAAAGAGTTACAGACTGAGTCAATAGAGGCAGCTGCGGAGAATGGACGGGAGCTTACCACAGAAGGTGGGTACGTCCGAACATCGCATAGCGAGCCCGATTCCGACCCGCAGTATGATGCGTCGATGCTACACACCGATAGGCGAATTGCTCGAATTTCGAACTTTGCCGCGCAACTCGGAATGCGTACCTACAGTCTTAGACGCACTAGTCTTTCAGCCGCGGCGGAACGAAAGCTACCCGGATTTGTAGCTTTCCTCGAGAAACAGATTTTGGAACGAGTTTCGGAGCTAGCCAGTCCTGCTGAAAGACAAGCCATCGCGGGGGCCTCCACCATTTCGGAGGCCCTCCGTCGGGCGCCCGACTTCGCACATAAGGTTCGGACACACGAACGAGCGCGAGAGATGGGCGTCTACGCTAAATCGCTCGAAGCGTTTCTACGCGAACCGGAAGAAAAGACGGAATCGGTCGCGCACGTCTGCGGTACGTGGGATCGCGCCAAAACTGCAACACCCGACGAACTTTATACTCGGGATCGGCCGGATGTACCATACTTGGAGGCACTGGCCGGACTTGGTCACACGCAAAGCCAACCTCGGAGACCGGACACGGCTGCGGAACACGTCCGCAACCTCCTTTTTTCGCCGAAGGTACTGGATGTGATCGCGCCGATCTCGGCTATCGGGTATGGCGCCACGCTGAGGCAATACCTACTCCATCAAGCACAAACTGCCGACTTCGCGAAGATCTCGGCGCGAGCTTTCCTCGAAGAGAACTTAGCTGAATGGATACAGGATCCGGAACTGCACGAGTTGACTCAGCAACGCCTACAAACAGGCGAATGGAAAGAGATTCAGCCGGTCGACCTTCCAGCGATCGGCCGCGATGCCGCGCAGGGTCACGACGCAATGTCGCAGGCTGATTTCGAAGTGCTGCGACAAGCGGCTACTGCCGAAACAGACCAATACCTTGCCGCGCACCCTGAACTTGCTGAAGATACGGCGAACAACGACCTACAAGTCCGTACGCGGCGGCTTGAGCCAGACATACGGCAGGAAGTCTACCGATTCGCGATCGCAGTTGGCATCAACCGTTCGCAGCTCCTCGAGGACGTACCGGCGCCGCAACTGGAACAGTTTGTGAGAACGCGTGACATTCAGGGACTCCGCCGTGTTGCGACCGCCGGCGCTGAGTATAGGCGCCGGCTTGCAGCTGTGGGTCCTGCAAGAGAGGCACTGCTACGCAAAGACCCGGCTGCACGCATACCCGATGCTGCGGTCCTCCTGCGCCAACCGGCCGAGCTCCGCAGAATCGAGCAAGAGGCACAGGCTGCCCTTGACCAAGGAGTAATCAAGGAGGTCCAAGCCACCCTTGGCTTCGCCGATGAGATCGAACAATCAGTGCACGCTCCGAACCCGGAGACACCTCAGGTACCCGTCACCTTGTCGCCGAATCGTCCGATAACGGAAGCTAAACACGGCCAGCAATATGGTCCCGAACCGAGGGCCCCCGCGGATACCCGCGAGCTAGCGGAATCGATTCTCGCGCGCGAGATCAACGTCTCATCAGCCTGGAGCGAAAGAACCTATGACCTCCAAGCGAAGGCTGAAAAGGCTGCTTGGTATCAGGCCCTCTCTCCCGAAGAAAAGCAGATCGCCATAGAGAGCTTCGGTCGGGCTAGGGAAATGCACAACAGTGGTATTAGTGGGGACCCACGACTGATGTACGAAAGCTATACCAAGGACTTGGCCGCAGGCACCTTAATGCGAGAGAGGATCCAGCGCGAACAAGCGCTAGGTCCACTCGCAATCCTAGAACGCGAAGCTGAACACGCGCGGCGAGCGCTCAACCCGCAGCGCGCCAAAGCGTATGAGGAGGTGTTAGTCCGATCGGCGGCCACAACAGGGAAGCTCAGTCTCCTCCGTGCAGATGTGCTCAGCCGAGAGTTGCCGACAAGGCACGATGACGGGCGGACGGCAGCTCACATCGCAGCGGAAAACGGCTTTCTTGACCAGTTGCCGCCAGATATCCTGACGCTCCGCCTGCTGGTAGGAATTGAGGACCGCGAGGGCAGTAGTGTTGTCCACGCGTGCGCATCCTCAATTCGGGGATTCAGCCAGTTACCGCGCGAGAGTTTCACCGAGAAGCTTTTCGCAACCCAAAACCGAGACGGGAATACCCCGCTGCATGATGCCGCACGATGGCGGACCTTGGCAACCATCCCGCCAGAATACCTGACCACTGCTGCATGTGCAGTAGCTAACCTGAGCGGTGACTCGGTGTTCCATGTCGCGGCTGCCAGCAAGACCTATGACCAACTTCCCGAGGCTATAGCTGTTGCGAACCTCCCCCGTCAGAACGCGAGCGGCAAGACCGTCGAGAGTGCGATATTCGAGGCCGACCTCCTTAAGGAAACTCCACCATGGCTGGAACGCCAAAATCGCTCCGATGCCCTCACTGCGGCCCTGCGCCAACCGAGCCACGAGCAAGAGCAGTCTCCCATGGAAGAGATGTTTGCTCCCGCAAACAACATCGAACCATGAGCTATCTCCAGCGGCTGGCTCGCGCGGGACTCTTGCACCTGTTGCCACCAGGAGTCCTGAGCGACGAGGCAATTAGGCACTGCAACACCACATCCGCGCAACGGCAGGCCAAACGCTATCTTTCCCCAACCATGAACGAATACTCACCATTGATCTCCTATCTCCCAGAGGAGATATCCGTCCTCATCGCCGGAGATATCCTCGATCCGGTAACGAAGCGGATTCATCAGCTGATCCGAAGCGGACTACTGCCAAACCAGAACGATACTGAGCTCTTGGGGATGGCACCATGGGCGCTGCTCCGGGTCGCCAAGCTACTGGGCGCCGCCAATGAGATACTTGCCGAAGTAACGGATTCCACAACCGCTGCGCACGCAATCACGTTGGATCCATCGGCTATTCCACTTCTAGCGGAGTCTGCACTGTCGACCGACGCCGGCCGCGAAATCATCGTCCGGGCAATGACCACAGGCGGACTCGCTATGCCTCAGACCCGCGATTGCATCGCGCGAGGCATGACCGACCCAAACAGGTTGTTCCGCATGGGCTACTACGACGAGGCTGAGGATCGGGCCGACTCGGCACCAGACGAACCACTCGTCCAGTTCTTCCGGTGGTGGAAGATGCCACCTGTACAAGCGAGAACGATGGGAGAAATTTCGCGTCTCCCAGAGGAGTACGTCTATCGCTTCGCGTTGCGATGCCGCGCGCTCGGGAATAATATATCCCTTGTTGGAGTCTTGACCCCGCGATGGGCATTCCACGCTTTGCGCGATGGGCTTGCGGGCAGCGCAGATATAGCGGAACTCCGTCGACTGCTCGCGATACTGCATAAAGATGCGCTGTGGACGGCGGCGTACATCACGGTTGCGCAGATCCCCCCCCGAGAGGGGATAGCCCACCTCCGACAAGTTCCCCCCGAACACTGGGGGTTCGGCTATCTCGAACGATGGACGGCCGAATACCTAACTCACCCCCTCGAGGAGATCATTCAGCGAGCGAAATAGCAGGCGCTAAACGGAGCGTCCCTACACCACGATACCTACAACAATGAGCACATTCACTATTTCCACGCAGCTTGCGGCAGTGCTCGCAACCAAAGGCTTCACGACGGAGCAGATTGCGCTACTCACAGAGCGCGAGGTTAAGGAGATTTATTGCGGGCGACTCCACCCGGAAGATCTTTGCAAAACGATGCGGCCGACTCCACAGCCATCTGCTTCCGAACCCCCAAGAACATCTGCGCCCGAAAATTGGAGTACCGAACGTACAAAGTACGGAGCTAAGGCGCTTGATGAGACGCTGAATGCAATTGGAAGACTCGCCATCGGCGAGAGGGTCCTTCCGGGGGAATTTTTGCGGCGGCGATTCTCTCCATCAGAATGGCCAGGCGGTGCGATGATGTCCTCCAAACTCCAGATGTTTGCCATCTGGGGAACGCTGCTGACTATCGCCCAAATAGTTCATTTGCTTGGGCAAGGCAAACTTGCCCTGGCGGATATCACCTCGGCAGATGTGCGCGACTCGCTGCGCGCAGATGCATTCCGCCATGGCCTTGCCAATGGGGTTGTGACCAATCTCACACCCACGGCATTGGTTCGGGGTGAGCATACTGGCTTTGGTGGGAGGTCACAGACTATCGGAGTGACCGAGTGGCGAAGCTCTTTCGCTGAGATGGACATCGCCGGCCTCACAGCCGCCGAGAAGATGTCGCTCTTTGCGGTATGGTCAGCAGCGAAGACGATCTGCGAGGCTGCGCGGGACGCCATCAATACTCAGGACGATTACTACAGGAAAACGGTCGATGCTCTTTGCAGCCAGCATGCGCTGCATTGGATCATGGCCGGCACAGCGCTGCGCTGGGAGAAGGTCCACGTCACTGCAGAGCAGAGTATGTTCGCATGGTCTATTTACTGCGACATATGCGCGGATCAGATCGCGCGCGACAACTACGGGGCGGCTTACGACCAACGATTTATTGACGGGTTGCTAGTGCCGCTTCGCGACCTGCAAACATCAGGAGTGTTTGGGAAAGATTTTGTCGGGTGGCCGACCACAAGAGAGTACCTGCGAGTTGGGACCGTTGAGGTGACCGGAGAGTGTTACCACAAAAACATGCTGTTCCTCGGAGCGCCAGGTTCCGGAAAGACCACAACCTCGATCCGCACATTCGTCGAACCTATGCTTCAGGATGGGTGTGGTGCTGTCATTTTATGCTATAAGGTCGGGGAGGGAGACAATTGGGCAGCGCGTGCCCGCGACTGCGGACGACCTGAGTCCGATATTATGCACATCAAGCCATTCGACGAAGAATCGGACCCTATTCACGCGTGCAATATCATCAATGAGGAGTTAACGCGGCCTATTGACCAAGGAGGAGGCAATCCGATTAACATTGTGAGTCTTATCATGGGCGCTGCGGAAGTCGTGAATCGATCCCTTGGTAGCGGTGGAGGTGATAGTTCCGCAGCTGAGTATTTTGCCGCCCAGATGAAGCTGATGCTCACAAATGGGATTACGATAATTCGCGGCTCCGGCGAGCTGCTCTCCGTTGATGCCATCCTGAAACTGGCACGCTCCTGTCCGCCAAATCCCGAAGCTGCTGCGAAATATCGCGACCCTGCTATGCCATTACCGGATCCGGTCCGATCTGATGATTGGTTTGGCTATTTTGGGGCTTTGGCTCGGCGCGCGACTGAGGGGAGACCGAAGGCGCGTGACGCCATAGAGCGATCTCTAGCCTATTTCACGAATGAGCTGGCAACAGTGGGCAGCCGCCAAGATCAACGTACACGAGGGACAATACTCACGACGATGTCTGGCGTGATCGAGCGGTTGACCAAGTATCCAATTGCCCCTCTCTTATTCGAGCGCACAAACTACTCGTTTGCCGACACATACCGGCACGGAAAAATCATAATCGTAGATTATCCGGTCGTGCAGCACGACGAGCTCGGACAGATAATCGCTGTGCTCATCAAGCACGCAGTCCAGGAGGCGTGCCTGCGACGCGAGGACAACGAGGACGGCCGTGGGCGCCCGGTGGTTTTCGTCATGGACGAATATCAAGGGTTCACGACACGCAAGGACCCAAAGAGCATGGCCATTGGCCGCCAGAACAAGATGAGCTTCATCGCCGCGACACAAACTCTGCCAGGTCTCGTAGCGGAACTCGGCCGCAAGGATCATAGCGACAACCTTTTCGAGTTGTTCCAGACTTGGGTTGTTCACAATGTGAAGGGCGATACAGCCAGAGCTTGCTCCGAGGTGTTTGGACGCACTTTTCAGCGCACCTATTCTCATCGAGAGGCCTATACGGATGTTGGATTCGATTACGTCGCACTGCTTAAGGGCGATGTCCTCGGCGCGCTAACGGTTAAACACAATGGTGCGGCAGTCACTAGCTCATCAGAGCAAGATCGACTGGACATCCAGGCGAACGAATTCCTGACGCTGCGGGTGCCCGACCCGGCTCACGGAGTCCGGTATTCGGAGGCGATCGTATTGATGCAGGGAGCGGTGTTCGCGCGGCCAAGGAACGATGAGGAACGTCGGCGTTGGCCGAACGGGCGACCTTGGGCAAAGATCCGGTTCCCGTTCCGCGCTCCTGGCGAGCCTCTTGACTTGTCGGGGTGAGGTGCGAGCGCGGACACGGCGTCAACCGCTAGTCATTGCCGCGGTCAGACATGAGCGGGCATCAGTTCCGCTTCTGAGCCGCGGCGACCACGCAAGGAGCACATCCGCTGCGACCTTGAAGCGGGTCGCTAGCTTCTTGACGTGTTCCTCGGTCAGGCTGCGACGGTTCTTCAGTATCTTGAATGCCGACGAGCGATCGATGCCCAGCAGCACGCCAAGGCCGTCACCGGTTGGATGCGGGCGTGCACGATGGCCGCCTGCGGGCAGGCCTGCTTGGTGGCGGCGGCGAAATCGGCGCCCGTGTCCATCGTGGTGGACACGAGCGCCATTTTCAGTGGTCCTCGGGCGGGGTTTCTGCAACGCGACCGCGTCGGTGGTGCTGCGGCCGGGGACTACTTCCTGCGCCCGGCGATTCTTCAGATCGGTCATCAGTGAGACGTAGTCCTGGCCGCGGCCAAAGCTCTTCTCGTCGATGCCGATGTGGGTGACTTCTTCGGTGTTGCGTTGCTCCAGACCGCGCTTCACCGCCCGTGCCATGATGAACATGGCACTATCCCAATCCAGCTTGAGCCGGTCGGCGGCTTGGCTCAGCAAACGGCAGGCGTCGGTCACCCGCTGTGCCATACTCACCTCGGCCAGTCACTAAGAGACCGGAAGAGCCTACTGCGAGACGGCAATCCACTGCGACGTAGCCGATTGCTACCGCGGCTACAAGATGTGTCACGCATCCTTTCGGGGCTCAGCGCTGGCGATTGAGGCTTGCGGCCGCAGGTTATGACCTTCCGAGCCATAATCGCCCAATGGGTTGTGTCATTTCACCGGAGCACGGTGTGTCGCGCATCCTAGCTCGCGCCCAGATCGAAGGACTTGGCTCCTTAAATTGAGTGAGGCGTTTTCCCAGAAATGCGTCGAGTCTGACCACCGGTTGAGGCCATGGTTTTTAGGGCGGCCACCTGTTGTGTCGTTTTCGCCATCCAATTAACGCGATGCATTGACAAAATCAGCAACACATCAACTATCGCGTTTATGCTCCCCCGCTCATTTCAAGCGCTTCGTTTAACCCAATTGCGGGAGAAATCGTCGGCCGGAACCGCGATTCGAGATGTCATCACTCCCTCTCGAGGATGGATTCGAGCGGTCCGTGAGGCATTGGGGCTCAGCCTGGCCATCGTCGGCCAACGACTTGGCCAAACACCTCAAGCGATCGCCAATCTTGAGCGTTCAGAGAATCGGCGCGCTATCCGGCTAAGTGACCTCGACCGTGTCGCCGAGGCGATGGGGTGCAGGGTGGTGTATGCATTCATTCCGAAATCGGGACGATGGGAAGATGAAGCGACCGCCGCCGCTCATCACACGATGGCGCTTGAAGGACAGGGCGTCCGCAAAGAAGGGGAGAGGCCAACGTGACAGACCTATTTCGCGTCGACTATGGTGCCACGCCGATCGACGAGGACGAGTTTGCGGCCTTGCTTCCAAGCCTTTCAACCATGAGCGAACTCAATGAGTTCGAGTGGAATGGTATTCGTGAAGCTCGCCAGTGGGCGATGTCATCCCGAATGATCCGTCGTCACGACGTCACGAGCGAGTCATTCATCCGCGAACTGCACCAGCGCATGTTTCGGCACACATGGGCATGGGCGGGCCAATACCGCAAAACCGAGAAAACTATCGGCGTTGCACCGCACCGCATCCTCACCGATGTGGCACTTCGGCTCGGCGATGTTCGGTATTGGGTGGAGAACGCGACGTACCCCATCGACGAGATTGCGGTCCGGCTCCACCATCAACTCGTGTTCATCCACCCATTCCCAAACGGGAATGGACGCCACGCCCGGTTGGTTGCCGACATCTTCCTCGTACAGAACCGGTGTCGGCCCTTTTCTTGGGGCGCCAACGCCATGAAGCCAGAAGAGGCTCGCCGCCGGTATCTCGCGGCTGTCCGCGAAGCGGACTCCGGACGAATCGAGAACTTGATGGCGCTCGCGAGGGCGGGGAATCTCTGATGAGTGGCACGGCCGCTGCCGCAACGGTCACCGGCTGTGTCATTTCGGTGCGCTCCTCTGATGTCCGTTGCTTTTGGCCACCGGTTGCGTCTTTTCGCCGGCGGTAGCTCTGTCGCTCATCAGGGCGGGATGTGTGCATGGGCACTGCTCGAGTGCGCGGACGATGGTGGTGGCAACAAGCCGGAAAAAGTTCGCGAATTGTGCACACGCTGCAGTCATCCCTGTGGGCGTGATCGCGAGGCGGCAGAGGGAGTTCTGAAACCTACCGAACTCCGCCGAGGACTTGCGCTCTGGTATTGTACGTTGAACATTCCCTCCGTGAGTCCGCCCCTCCAGATCACCAGTGCCGAACGCGCCGCCCAGAAGAGTGCAGCGCGGCGACGCACTGCCGCGCAGATCGCGTCAGGGCAGGTCACAGCGCATGAGGCCCAACTCAAGGCGGCGCCGTACAGCGTGTACCAGGTGAAGGTGGTTGACCTGCATGCCGCTATCTCACGCTTCGCGTCTGCACGCCGGTCTGCATCGTTGTTCGCGCAATGACCCGCTCAGCTCGTCGGAACGTCGAAGACTTGTGATGGGGGACACAGCGGAGGCCTCGCTGGTTACTGATTTTGTCGCTGCAGAAGCCCCCTCACAAGCAGTGCAATGTTGCCAAAGGTCGCGTCGCTCTTGCGACCCAACTGGGGCAATCCGCGGCTACGGACTGTGTCATTCCGCTGGGGCCAACATCGCCTTCCTCCGACAAATAGGACCATCGGCGCACCACCCTCATGGCCTTGATGCAAGAGCAGCACAATCACGGCAATCGTCATCGGCAGCTTGCATAACGTCATGCACACCGATGGATTCCTCAGGGTCGCCTTCCATGGGAAACGAAATGGTGACTCCTTGCGCCAGGAACCCTCTGATTCACGCATTCATCGACAGCTTTGGGGCGTCTGGTGCACGCTTCAGTGGGGCACAGCAAGACCACGCGAGACATTCCTTCGTTGTGTTCACGACACCGGTGATGAGGAGCCAGTCAGATGCACGTCCAATGTGCAAGAGGTCGGATTTACACATGGCGCAGACAGAGCAGCTAGGTCGCCACAAATTGTGGGAGGAATAGCTAATTGTAGCATGTTTCAGCGTGCTCCGTGTTCCCGAAATTGAGCATTAATATGGCTAGCTGAGGCCACCGCGGAAGACATGTCTGCACGACAATCTCGAGCTATCTTTCAGGCATGCATTCCCATATCTCACGAGCGGAAGTTCTCAGGTACACCATCGCAGCCATCGTGGCTGTACTCGCGAGTGTCTACGTGTACTTCATTCCGGCGACAATGGATCCGCTTTGTGCGATTACGGCGTTGCTCCGATGGACCCGTAAACCGCACCTCGAGCGCTTCGTAACGGGTGCCGATCTGACCGCCGCACGTTGGGCCACTGACATCGCCAGAATCCCCGGGCGAACTCCGCAGTGGAGGGCTTCGAAGCTCAAGGACGCCGCATATTCGATGCGCTTTGCAACCGACCTCGAAGTCTGGCAGCGCCTCGACCACTGGAACACGACCGAGGAGCAGTTAGCCCGATGTCATACGCTTGGGCTGCCGCTTTCCGGTGACTGTGACGACCGGGCGGTGCTGGTCGCAGGAATCGCTCAGCGGTTAGGTTTTGCGTGGCGAATTGCGCTTGGTCCAAGTCACGCGTGGGCAGAGGTCTGCGTCGATGGGAAATGGTACGCGGTGCTCGCGAATAATGCTCCAGGAGCGGCCCCCGAAATCGCCGCGACAGCCGATGACTCCAGCACGCCTGAACAGTTCGTAGCTGCGCTAATTAACACTGATGGAGCATGGGCTGCCTACATGCGGTTGTCGCGAGCTTACGGCCCCGACGACCATGAACAAACATCGGTCGCGGGCGGCACCATTTCGGTGTTGGTTGGGGCGGTAGTGTGGTTGCTAGCGATAGGTCTGCTCAAGCCGTCACAACCTAGACAATGGCTACGTTTGGGAGTGCGTCCCGCGCTGTTTAGCCGGTCGAGCCGCACGCAAGCGGGCAAGAAATTCGGACCTCTGCACTTCCCGAGCTAGACAAGGAGCATGAGGTTTGGCGCCTTCCGTGCGTTCCAGTTCTAGCGGCAATTTTGGAGCATCAGCTGCCTGGCGCGCGGTTACCATCTGCGCACACGGAAGTTCTGGTGCTGGCGAGAGCCGGCCTGCGGCTGCGACCCGGTGTTGTCGTCGACAACGGCGCAAAGAAATACCGAGGCGTTGGCAGTAGAGTTCGAGGCTCACAGGGTTGAGCCCAAGTGAGGCCGCGATTTCCGAGTATGACCAACCTCCGCCGAGAGCGGCGGCGATATCGACGGCGTTTTGGCGGACGAGGTCGATAGCTGTTCGCGGGGGTTTGGTCGTGCTCGCGAGGTCGGAAAGACTCATGGGAGGAGTGTTCGAAGTCGGCTCCATAGGTTTCCCTGAAGGTAGCTCGAAACTCGGGCGATTTGCATATGCTTTGGGTATGCTTTCGGTATGGGCACGATGTTCCGGCGAAGCCGGAACAGATATGTCCTGCCGAAACTGCAGTTTTGCTGAGAACGTGAAGGAA
>Ga0066602_10001508_pt1 | contig 15523 bp, 10 predicted proteins | sample Higcelweek5metaG_FD_59481 | JGI IMG/M metagenome (GOLD analysis project Ga0066602, IMG submission 59481) | Freshwater pond sediment microbial communities from the University of Edinburgh, under environmental carbon perturbations - High... | ecosystem: Environmental > Aquatic > Freshwater > Pond...
TAGTCATTTATGAATTGAAATCAAAAACTCATTTTGTCCTTGACAAAGGGTGCATTTTATAATTATAACCTTTCGCAGCTTCTATCTGATTTAACAACTCGTCTATATTATTATGTTCTGCCTTCAGACTTTTTGCCTCAAGCAACTCTTTCTTTGCATCATCATATTTCCCCATATCAAGATAAACAACTCCAAGTATGAAACAACCGTCTGCTGGACTTATAGCTTTTATTGTTTTTGCATTCTCAACTGCTTTATCGAATTTTTTCTTCACAGCTTCTGCTTTAACCAAAGGCCACAAAACCTTTAACTTTGTATATTCATTCGATGGTTTTAGTCCCATTATTTCCTCAGCAAGCTTTTCAGCATCATCCCATTTTTGTTCCTTATCAAGCTGTTCAAGTTGAGTAACTTTTTCGTTTATCTTGCTTTCATCATTATTAAACCCATAAAATAATCCGCCAATTGTTATCCCAATAATGACTAAAAACATAATCTTGGTATTAAGGTACCATTTTTTCGGTTCCTTCAGTGAAAACACCATACCTGTAGCAAAGAACCCACCTATAAGACCACCAATATGTGCAAAATTATCAATTCCCGACCTTGATAAACCGTACATTACATTTATTAGTATAGTTGTTATAATACTAGGTCCAAAATAGTTTTTGAAAAGAGCAGGTTTCTCAAATCCATAATAAAGCATTGCTCCCATAAGTCCAAAAATAGCACCAGATGCACCTACTCCCCAGCTTGTCGAAAACATGAAACTTGCTATATTACCAATCAAACCTGCAATAAAATAGATAGCTAAAAAGCGCCATCGTCCAAAAATCTTTTCAACTCCGATACCTAATGCGTATAAAGTATAGCAGTTTAACAAGAGATGTACTATACCAGCATGTAAAAAAACTGGCGTTAGGAATCTCCAGTATTCACCACTCAAAATTAGGGTGTTTTCTTTTGCACCATAATCAATTAATAACTGGTTTATATCCGTCCCAGATTTAAGAGAATATAAATTCATCACTGCCCATATTAAAACGTTAATAGCAATCAACACATAAGTTAAAACAGGTATTTTAGCTTTAAATTCTATCTCATAATCTTTTTGTTTAGAAAGTAATATCTCGCTTATTTCCTCTGATGTAGAGGCATCAAACTCTTTATTTTCATGCAAAAAAGCCTTTAGTGTTTTCGATATACCATCTACAAGCGGAACCTTAAAGTGCTTTGATACATCTTTTAACTCCAAATCAACTGTAATGCATTTTAAAAACCTTTTTGACTTAATCTTATGGATTTGTGCATCTTCTATGGTTTTTATTTTTTCTTTGTCAGATCTACTATCAAAAAAGAAAACTTTAAAAATATAATGAGAGTGAGATCCTTCCATTTCTAATAGTCTATTTTTATTAATTTCCAATAACTGCTTTAATTCTTCACATGAAAAACAGTCTACATCCACGAAATCAACTTGATAAATGGTTCCAAATGCATCTTTAATCATTGAATTTAATCCTGTATTAAATACTAATTCGTCACCATTATTTGCAACTGGAGTAAAATCTTTATTTCTCACAAAATAGTTTGTTAACGCACTAAATAAAACACTTTTCATATAGCAATCCTTTCTCAAATTTTCTATTTACTATTCTATTGCTGTCCAAATATCTAACGCATGAGTACATATCTCAACTTCTTTATGATTTCTATATAACTTTAAACAATCCGCACAATCCTGACGCCAAAACAAAGCACTACCTGATGCTTCTAACAATGCTAATGAAATATATTGAGCTTTATAGCAACCTTCCTTCAATATAATATCAACAATTTTCAACAACGTTTCTGATTCCCAATTGCCTTTATTATCTTTCAAACTTTGTAAAACTTCATTGTATGCAATATTATTAAAATTAGGATAATCATTAATACAATCAACAATACTTTTTTACTCTAGCTGAATACCCAAGTACATCCAATTCTTTTAGCAAATCTTTCTTATCTGGAACTTTTTTATTGAAAAACATATGGTCACCTCTCTTATATTCTTACTATATAATCAACAATATCGGTTTATTTTTGGTTATCACGCAGGAAATTTATTATACACAAAATGCCGCATAATGTGGTATAGCCTTTATCCCATCACTCTGTCCAAAGTTCTTTTCTGAAAACCTGATTGAATAAGTGGGCTGATACTTCTGAATGAACACACCAAGGCTTTTTGACTTGGTACTAGTAGACTTTTTAACTTCAATGCCAACAATATCCATATCTTTTTGTATAACAAAATCGAGTTCTGCCGAATGTTCACTTGTCCAGTAGTAAGGCGTATATCCATTTGAAACTAGAGCTTGCGCAATATAATTCTCGGTTACAGCTCCCATAAAAATATTGGATTCTCCAGTCAGTATAGTTTGTTGTGCCAATCCAGACTTCATGACAAGCAATCCTACATCACTCATATACAGCTTAAAAGAAGATAAATCCGCATAGACAGAAATAGGATTATTGGCATGTTCAATCTTTTGACATTTCAACACAACTCCTGATTGCGTAAGCCAATCGATTGAAGCCCCAAACAAAGCGGCACTGCCACCTTTTTGAATAACCTTATACTGAAACTTTGTGTTTTCTTTGGCAAGCTGAGCAGGTATGGAATTGAAGCAAGCACGTATTTTTACTGTTTCGGAAGTATCTGCGTACTTAGCCATGTCAGCCACATAGTTACTGGTTATTTCATTTTGAGTATTTGGTAAAAGCACCAATTTACCAGATTTAACAAAGGACGATACACTCGCAGGCATACCGCCTACGATTAAGTAATAGCGATAAAGCTCTAATGCTTTATTGTGCAGAGCTTCTGGCATTGACTTAATATCTGTAAAACAAATTCGAATTTCCTGAGCAAGCCGCTCTTCGCTCATTGCCCATAGAAACTCCTCAAAGTCCAGAGGGAAGAGCGTCACGCTTTCCACTTTACCTACGGGGAAGCTATATTTCTCCCTGTTAACAGCAACGCCCAGCAAACTTCCAGCCGCCGCTACATGATATTCTGGCGCTAATTCACAAAAGTATTTGAGAGATGTCAACGCCCTTTCACAGCTTTGTATTTCATCAAATATGATTAATGTTTTATCTGGAACGATTTCTTCATTTACTATTGTTTCAAGGAAACGTATCAATCTTTCTGGCGTTATGTCGTCATCAAAATATCTTGCAACTGAGAGGTTCGTTTCCAAGTTTACATATACAGTATTTTCGAAATACTTCTCGCCAAACTCCATGAGAATGTAGGTTTTCCCAACCTGCCTAGCTCCATAAAGCAATAGTGGCATTCGCTCCCTGTTTTTCCAATCTAAAAGTTGAGATTCGATTTTTCTACGCATAATTAATCACCTCATTGACTATATTGTATGTTTAATCGATCCATTGGTCAAGAATAATCATATGTAATTATATTTATCGTGATCAAAAAAATTTTTGGTCTTCTTCAAACAAATTTTCCAAGCAACTCCAGAACAGGTCTATATGCACCGATGTTATATTTAATCGTTAAAAGTACTATAAACTATAAGGTATACATTTAAGTTTGACGATAAACATATAACTAATATTATTTATATGAGTATATATCAATTTATATAGAGGTGGATATAATGGCGAATGAATATAAAACTGAGTATGCATCTGCTCAAAGAGCTGAAAAAGAAGAGCTAGAAAAGCAAGTCGAAGCACTGAGTTCAATTGAATTTCTTGATGTACTTTTAAGCAGTGTTGGAGGTATTGCTATTATAGTTAACCAACATAGGCAGGTCATTTATTCCAACAAAGCCTTGCTTGATATGCTCGGTATAGACGATTATGAGAATATATTAGGATTTAGACCTGGTGAAATCTTAGGATGTATAAATTGTGAGAATTCGACAGGGGGATGTGGTACTACTAAATGTTGTAGATACTGTGGTGCTGTTAATGCAATTTTAGAAAGCCAAAAAACTGGAAATCAGATAATAAAAGACTGTCAAATAAGCATTAAATCAGGTAAAAACACCAATTCTATGGACCTTACAGTCAAAGCATCACCTTTAAGCATTTCAGGTGATACATATACAGTCGTGTCATTAACAGATATAAGTGATATAAAGAGAAGAAAAGCTCTTGAAAGAATTTTTTACCATGATGTATTAAATACAGCAGGTGGTATAAGTGGTCTTGCTTTACTGCTTAAAAATAATGAATTGCTCAAATCAAGTGATTTAAGTGAAATTAGTGATATTATTGATACATTATATCAAGGTTGCAATGAATTGATTGAAGAAATTTCAGCCCAAAGAGACCTTTCAATGGCTGAAAACAATGATTTAAAGGTGAAACCCGAGCTTGTTGACTTGAAAGAACTTTTGAATTCTATTACAAAAATGATCGGAGCAAATAGCGTCGGAAAAAACAAGCAAATTGAAGTAATTATTCCAGATGGTGAGTTGCTTTTAATTACAGATAGAATAATTTTAAACAGGGTGCTGGTGAATTTATTGAAAAATGCTTTAGAAGCATCAGAACCAAACCAGATTGTTACTTTAGAAGTTAGAAGAGAAAATAACATTGAATTTATTGTAAGTAATATGTCATATATGCCTGATGAGGTACAATGTCAGCTTTTTCAAAGGTCATTTTCTACAAAAGATGTAAAAAGAGGTCTTGGAACTTATAGTGTGAAGCTTCTTACAGAAAGGTATCTGAATGGTACAGTGTATTTTACTTCCAATCAGGAAAATGGCACTGAGTTTCACGTGCTCTTGCCTGATTCTGTATTAAATGAATAATTCTCTCAAATCATTTTCCCAAAGCTTATCAATATTGCTTTCACCTGGTTTAATTATACTTTCTATCAAATCCCTTTTATTATCCTGAAGCTTTGCAATTTTCTCTTCAATTGTTCCCTCTGTAAGAAGTTTATAAACCTGAACAACATTTCTTTGCCCCATTCTATGGGCTCTGTCACTTGCTTGATCTTCTACCGCTGGATTCCACCATGGATCAAAATGAATTATTATATCGGCTTTTGTTAAATTAAGTCCTGTTCCACCTGCTTTTAAGGATATTAGAAATACTGCCTCGCGGTCACTGTTGAAATTATCTATTTCCATCATTCTCTCTTCTGGTTTCATAGAGCCATCCAAATAGTAATAGTTTATATTGTTCTTTTCCAGTTCATTTCTTATAATTTTAAGCATTTTTGTAAATTGCGAAAACACTAATATGCTATGGCCAGAATTTATCGACTGTATTATTATATCCATTGCCAACTCAAGCTTTCCACTGCCTCCATCATAATCGTCTAAAAATGTTGCAGGATGTGCGCAAATCTGTCTTAAGCGGGTCAATGCAGTAAGAATTTCCATGTGGTTTTTCTCAATTCCGAATTCTTCTATTTTAGGAATAAGTTCTTCTTTAAAACTTTTGTAATAAGCTGCATATATTTTCTTCTGCTCTTCCTTCATTTCTGTAAAATAATTTGTCTCAATTTTTTCAGGCAGTTCTTTTAAAACATCTCTTTTTAACCTTCTTAAAATAAAAGGTTTTATAAGTCTTGATAACTGATCGGCTTTTTCTTTATTTCCGCCTTTTACAACAGGCTCCCCAAAATCCGCAGTAAAGCTTTTTTTATCTTTAAGAAAGCTTGGCATTACAAAATCAAAAATTGACCAAAGCTCAGTCAAGCTATTTTCTATAGGAGTTCCAGTTATAGCAAAACAACATTCTGCTCTAAGGCTCTTTACACTATTTGCATTTAAGGTCAATGGATTTTTTATGTTCTGTGCTTCATCTACAAATACAAATGAAAACTTCATCTTTTTATAATCTTCAATGTCATTTCTCAGAGCACCATAGGAAGTTACAATCACATCATAATCATTCGAAGCTAAAATAAGCAAAGCTCTCTTTTCCCTCATTCCAGTAATTACAAGTACTTTTAGCTGAGGTGCAAACTTTTCCGCTTCCCTTTTCCAATTGTAAATAATTGAAGATGGTGCTACCACCAGACATGGTAGCTTCCTATCCTTTTGGGAAAGTATAAATGCCAGTACTTGAAGAGTCTTTCCAAGACCCATATCATCGGCTAATATTCCTCCAAAAGAATACTTCGCCATACTCTTAAGCCATTTCACCCCATCTTTCTGGTAATTTCTTAATACACCGTTTAAATGGCCTTCAATTATAAGTTCATCTTCTATAGGCTTTGAAACTTTATTCATCAAATCACTAAGATGTTTGTCTATCTCTACATTGTCAAAACCCTTTTCTTTAAGGTAGTTTTCTATATAGAGACATTTATTTAAAGGTATTTCAAAAAGACCATTTTTTATGCTTCGTGTATCTATATTCATATTACTTAAAAAATCAATGAATCTCTCGCTTTCAACACTGCTTAAGTTTATGATCGAGCCGTTTTTTAACTTGTAATACTTTTTCTTATTGTTTATTGCATCTAAAAGCCCGATAAGCTCCTCATCGCTTATATTTTCAAGGTTGATATTCATATATATTAATGATTCATCCAAGGACAAAGAAAGCCCCATACTGCCAAGATTTTTTACATGTAGTTTTTTGAAATCCTCTGAATAATAAACTTCCGAAGTTTTCTTCAACTCTGTCAGCTTATCAGTCAGCAAAAACATGATTTTTTCCGTATCATCTAACAGAAAGAGCCGGCCATACTCACGGAACCCAAATTGCTTAATCAACGAAATAATCCCACTCTCCCTGTCAAATTCCCTAAAGCTTTTGTCTGGCCCAGAATCATCAAGAGGATTTATTACCTTGTCGGCATAATTAAACTCAAGCTTAGAAACAATCCCCTTTGACGACAAATCAAAATATGCTCTTGATAAAAGACTTGCAGCGTTGATTTCCCTTTCAACATCTGTGTCCATAGAAATATCGAGTGTTTTTTTATATTTTTCAATAAAATTCTTATGAAACTGTTTTTTGTCCTTCTCCCCAACTCTAAAAATAACAATATTTTTTCTATTCTTGAAGCTAAAAAGATTACTGATAACATTTCTTTTATCATCAGCCAGTTTTACAATAATCCCCTTTTCATAAAAGGCTATATATCTAAAGTCCAATGTCAGTGGATAAAAATCTCCAAACTCTGAATAATCCATAGTCAAAAGGTTATAACTGCCTTTATTTTCAACACTTGTTTTTATGTGCACATCATTTTCAAATTGTACTTTGACCGATTGTTTGTTAAAGTTAATACTTCCTACATCATTCCAAACTGTATCAAGAAAATATCCACATTCTGCTTCTCCAAGAATAATATCATCTTCATTAAGTTCCCGACTCTTACAGTCATAACCGTGTGGATTATTCTCTCTAGAATTCTTTATATAATAAAAAAAATGGAGAACTTTTGTATCAATTTTACTAAAACACATTTTTGACGGTTCAAATATAAAGTTTTTACTCAAATAATATGAGCTTCCATTTTCAATACATTTAAGGAATCGTCCAATTTCACTGATCTTGTACATTTTATCAAAACCAGTATATGCACGAAGTTTAATTGAATTTGTCTCATTCAAAAATTCCAGCACAAGATCCAACTTTACTGGAATTTTTCCATAAGTAGCATCAAAACCGCTCAAAAAAGCAGTTTGACCAAAATCAACCACTATATCTTTTGTTTCAATTCCACTATCCTTCCAGGTCAAAATACCACTTCCTAATTTACTAATTCAAATCTTGATTTATCTTCAATTTTGAACATGGATACCGATAGAATTTCATCCTCTTCCAGCTCAATATCTTTCTTTATCGTCTTAAGTTCTATATACTCATCTTCCCTTCCTATTTCCCGCTCAATGTTCACAGAATATATCAAGTTAAACCTGTCGAAAATTGTATGCTCTTTCAAGTCGGAAAGGCAAATCAACTGTGTATTATATTTTTTTGAAATCTCAAAGAGCGGCTTTAAAAGATGCTCTGATGTAATAGGACCAAAAGGGTTGTCCATAATCAGCACCTTACTCTCCATATTAGTGCTCAGCAGATTTTCTCCTCTCATATATGTGAGGAGGGATATAAATACAACAAAAGCACTTACAAATAATTCTCCACCAGAGTTCTCTTCAATGACCTCTTTCCAGCTTTTCTTTTTTAATTTGTTAGGTTCAATTTTGATAAGTGTTATTCCTATCTTATTTATTGAAACCAGCCTGTCAAAAAGATCAAAGGTACTTATTTCATTCGCAAGAATATTGTCGAGTGCTTTGCCCTGCTTAAATATGCCCACACAGTTTCTTATTGTGTTTTTAAGGTATTCCTTAAGTGAAATACTCTCCAGACTTTCCTTTTGAGGCAAATCAATTATAAGCATTTTGCACCTCTTGCCATCTACATCTATTGTCGAATTCCTGTCTATGCTGTTCATTTCATCGTATACATTCATCAGATAACTCACTGTATTATCAATGATGCAGCTTTCCATATTGTCAATCTTCTTAATATCTACTGAATGCTGCTCAAGTTTTCTGTCAATTTGCAGATATACTCTATCGAGTGCATTCATTGCATGAACAGGCTGATATTTTTTGTCACCATCGAGAACTGAATTGAATAGGCTTCTAAACATCTCAGCCTTAACAATGAATTCACTTTCAACTTCTGAGTATACATCATTCAGTGAGTTCCTTTTTAAGTTTGATAGCTCTGCCAATTCTTTATGCTCTTTCACAAGCTTCAATACATGTTCGTTTATATCAATCTCAATATCCTTTATATCAACTACAAGCCTTGTATATAAAGAGTACTCTTCAAGCGCGAACCTTACCCTCTGTAAATTGTTTTCCTGGGTTTTCATACGTGACAACTGTTTTTCAAAATCCTTTTGCTTAATTCTCAGGTGGTTTTTCTCAGCTTCAAATTCTATATTCCTGATGTTTTCCCTTTGTTTTGGCTCATCATAGCCACACTTTTCCACAATACTTTTTTTCATGTACCGTAAATCAGAATTTCTTTCTGCAATTCTAAACTGCATATTGTTTTTATTTTCAGTCAACTCATGTAAAATATCATTTAATTTGGTCTGTTCTACGCTTATACCTTCGAATTCAAATTGGCTATATTCTATTCCCATATAATGGTTTTCTTCAATATTGTAGGAATCTATCATTTTCTGTTTTTCATTACGGTCTTTTTTATAGTCCTCTAAAATATCTCTCATCGCTTGTATTTTTATCCCAATCTGAGAAGTATATGATGTTAACTTTGATTCAAGCTGCTCTATTTCTTCATCGATATACTTCCCCTGTTTTGCATCACTGAATTTTTGATAACTGTTCCTGAATTTCTCTAAAACTGTAGAAATATTAGTAATTTTTAAGCTACAAACATTTATACTTTCCCTCATATTTACAATTTCTTCATCCTGAATTTCCATTTCCATTCTTTTAAGCTTCAAAGCCTCTTCTTTTTGTTTTTTCTCCTTTAGATCAACAGAGTATGCTTCACATTTAGCAAAAAATCCGTAAATCTCTTCCCTTTTTCTCAAGAATCTATTCTCGCTGTTTAAAAGCTCAGCTTTTACTGTCATTTGGTCCTTATCACTGTTCTTTGTCAAGACTATTTCAGCTTCTACTTCTGTGATTATAAATGTATTCTCTTCTATTTCCTTTGATATTCGGCTTAATTCCTCCGACATCTTTTTGACAGTCTCTATTGTATAGTTGAATTCGTCAACCTTCAATATATGGAGTTCGACATTTTTCAAGGCTTCCTGTGCAGTTCTGATTATTTCATTATTTTTAGAAATCTTATCGTCTATATCATCACAAATTTCCTTAAGGTAATTTTTATTCAAGATTCTGTCATCAAAAGCAATAAGAAAATCAATATTCCCAAAAGAGTGAATACTGTTCCTTGACTTAATTTCGATTGCACTTTCAAGCTTCTCTCTTTCGACGATAGGAATAATAGGAGATATTACTCCCTTAAATTCCATTTCTCTTATACACTCAATATCTTTTTTTGATACTATGAGTGAATACGGCAGAAATGGGTTACTTCTAACCAGTTTGAGCTTTGAGTTTTTATTTTCTTGCAAACTTTTTAGCCATTCATATCCAAACTCAACCAGAATATTATTGTCTTCCAATATTTGCTTTAGATCTTCAGACAACTCAAAAGCCTTTCCTGATTCGTATATTTTATATTGTTTCGTAAGAATCGAATTTTCAAGATTCTTGTCACTAATAAGCTTGCTAAATTTTTCCTTATCTCCATATAAAGGAATCAGTAGTTTTTCTTTATTGTATAGAAAATCTTCACTCAATTGATATGACTTAATTATTTTAACAATTGAGTTTTTTTCATTCTCAAATTTATGGTATTGGGTTTCATGTTTATTTTTATCAATAACTAATAAAGGATATTTGTCCTTTATCTCTTTTAATTGCCTTTCCAATTTATCAATTTTACTTTGATTTTCAACATACCTGGTGTTTAATTCAAGTTTGTTCTTCTCAATTTCTGCTTCTTCTTCAATAAGCATTGATTTAATGGAAGCTATACTCTCTTCATCTACCTCATGGGTACTGGTGTTCTTTACTGGCATAAAATCCTGATATGCCATTTTCAGAGACTTTTCCGACTCCTCAAACACAGCAATTCTGCCTCTTATGGAAATAAGCTGATCATTAGTTTTCAAAATGCTTTCGTTAATTTTTTCATAATCAGCAAGACTTTTTGAAAACCTGTTGTTTTCACCTATAAGATGCGTTTTCTCGTGCTCTATTGTTTTTTCAAGGTCAACAATTTTTTCCTTGTACTTTTCTTTCAGCGAATACTCAAGGTCATTAATAATACTTCGGATATCTTCCTGTTGAAGGCTTTCCTTTTCAAGCTCAGTCTCATATTTTGCAATTTTTGAATTCAGGTTTCTAACTTCATCCTTCAGCTTTGAACACGAAAGCAAACTTTTTTTGTATTCCAGTTTAGAATTTTCCGCTTTGAGTGCATCAATCCTGTTTTCAGTTTCTGATAAACTCTGTCTTAACTGCTCTAAAACATCAGAAACCTGATAATATTCTACGGATAGCCTCCCATATTCTAGTTCCTTAATATTGTTTTCTAAAGCTGAAATATTTCTGACGATTTCTTCTTTTTCTCTATCAAGGGATTTAATTTTATCACTCACAAACAAGAATGAATTACCCAATTCTTTTTTATTATCTTCATAACGAGAAAGCACATCGTTATACTCATTAATGCGCTCATAAAGAACCTTCGACTTCCTTTTGAAGTCTTCAAACACTTCTCTTTCCCTGATCATATCTTCATTTTTTACAAGCTGCTCTGTGTGATTCTTAATTAGTTCTTTAATGTTTTCTACAAAATTCCCATTTCTATTGAGCTGTTCTTCTATTGTAGGAATAAACCACTTTTTAATCAACGAGCTTGTGGTCTTACAATCATTGAAAAATGAATTAAGTCCAGCTTCAGCCTCGTTTATTTTTACCATTAGGTTTTTCCATTCAAGCTGATTTATTTTATAAGCTTTAAGCCTTCTTGAATATTCTTTTTTGTCGTCGGTCAAATCCCACCTAAACAGCCATACACCATTCCCTTCCTTCTCGGCTGTTGATAAGTTTTTTAAAACTCTATCAAACTCAATTAGCTTAACTATTCCCTTTTCTTCTTCTAAAAGTTCAATGTTTTTTATGTCAAAACTGCTTTCATCTTCATATTCCGATATGAAAGTTACGACCTTAATGCATTCACTTTCATCCTCAATGTTCTTACTCATAACCCTCTTAATACCTATCCCTGTCATAACTCTCTTTGAACTGTCATCTAAAATCCACTCTATCATAATATATACAGGGCCTTTTGTATTTTTGAAATAGCCTTTAAAATTCCTGTCTTTTAACTTTTGTTTTGGAATTATCGGCTGCATCATCATCTGGACGAGCACCGTTTTACCTCCACCATTCTGAATGTTTAAAAGGGTATCTTCCCCATTATAAAAATCAAAAGTCTGATCATAAATATGTCTATTGTCATTATATGTGAAATTTATAAACCTTATTTTCCCTATCTTCGCCATAATCTGCTCCTTCTTTAATATCCAAGTAGCTTATTTATTGTTTCCAAACGGTTTCCGTCCAAAAAACTGTAAGTCATAAGATGCGTAAGCTTGTTTGAAGGTCTGATATCCTCTTCAACAGTATCGTATACCAAAAGGTTGTGTTTTTCGAGAAAAGCACATACACTCCTAATATACCCGTATTTTGTTTTTCTTTTTCCCTGCTCATCTATCTGCAGTGCACTCCAATGTTCATACATGGCTGTGATATTAAACTTTGCCTCTTCCTGTTCCCTGTCGATATTCTTTTTTGAATTTGCATAATCAAGCCTCGAGGTAATAATCTCTTCAAGCCCAGATATCCTGATAAAATCCCTTGACTTTACATAGCTTCCTTTTCCGCTGAAAAAAACTAATATAATCGTGATTATAATATATTGAGCCAAATAAAAATCAATCTTGCGAGCATCATAACTAATAATTTTTTGAAGATCCATTTCCTTTATTCCAAGGATGTCATTTTCTTCATTTGGTATAAGATATATCACCTGATTATACTTTTCAATTGTCACATTGCTTTCTCTTGCCATAATTTCTAAAACATTTCTCACTTCGCTATCGGAGTAATCGAGATAAAGCTCTTTATTTTCATCAAAAGTAAGCTCTCCGTTCTTAAGTAAAAAGTAATATATTCTCATTGCTTTCTCTAGATTCATCTCATTCAATGCTCATTCACCTCAATTTTAAACAAAATATCAGGACAATTAAGCCCCACCACTTTTTCAGTACTAAATAATCCGTCCGAACCCTCATCTAAAGGCTTTTCCGCTATAAAGACCTTTTTATTTCTGGAAAGAAGGATTGTTAATCCTTCTATACCATCGTATCCTTTGTCCCTGTTTAAAAGCTCAAGAACGCAGTATTTTATATCAAAGACCTCAGAAGGGTTAAAAACAGTTTTATTTCTCTGCCCTTTAATGGTTTTAAAATCTACTTCCTTGATATTGCAAAGCTGAAGCAGAACATTTGTCAGAATCTTCAGATCTGGCACAAACTTCAAATATTCCTGCTTTAATTGATTTATAAGTGTCGACAGCAGTATCTCTTTTTCTGAATTCTCCAATGCCTGCTTACAGATTATTTCAAATATATCGATATATTTATTGTTAATATCACGAATTCTAATATCCCTCTCACTCTCAAATCTGTTGAAGTATCTCTCATTCATAAGGATATTGCTACCTTCGCTATAAGCTTCAGACATTGCAATTCTTTGTTCTCCAAGAGCCATCTTAATATTGAAAAATTTGTTTGTATCAGGCATGAAGATCGGTCTTAAAACTTTAATTAAAGGATATGACAGGTCAGGATTTTCTTCTAGCCTCTTCATAATAACATCTTCAAAATTTATCCTGTTCTCAAATCCTATATAAAGTATGTTATCTACAGCTTCATTGTAGATTTTCTGAAGCTGCTGCTGCTTTAAGAGAAGATTGGACTGCTCGTTTATAATAAATTTCAGCCTGTTTTTAATATACGAAATATCTTCAATTTCCTTTGTGAGAGCCTCTTTTTGAATACCATTGTTATTTGACTCGATAATTGAGTTTTCTACTCTGGCTATCAGTTCGTAAAGGTTATCATAACCTTCTTTTTGTTCATCTATTGAAGAAAAAGTACTGTTGTAAATTCTTTCGTATTCCTCAATCCCCGCACTGCCGATGTCTTCCTTAACTCTTTTAATGAAGTAATTTATCCTTTGAATCTGGGTCTTGCTTATATTAAACAAACTGTCCGCGTTATTTCTTGCGGCATTGAAATTCCTTTTTTTGATTGAGAGGTTAAGTTTGAACTGCTCGATGGAAACCTTTAACGCATCTTCAATTTCCAAAGTGTTAAACATAAACTTATACCCTTGGGGTGTCATGTAATAAGTATAGACATTATCATTTCCAACTGAAATTCTTTTATCGTCTATCAATTTTACATTTATTTTCTCTTCTCTATTTGTCTCAAAATTGTAGGTCGAAAAATAGTGGGGAATCCCACTGTTTTGAAGACAATCCTTTATAATATAATCCACTATACCCAAGTATTCTTCATCAGGTATATTCTTTTTTAAATATTCAGCATCAAGCCTTCTTATAAAGTTAGCCACATCATTTTTTGTGCAAACTTCTTCAACCAAAGATTTTTCCATTATAAAACACAAGACAAGCATAACAAGATTTATAGTCTCTGCTGCATCAAAACCAAACTCACGAAGTTTGGTCTTTCTAGCAACCCTGGTTGTTATAAAATCAACTATTGCAATTATCTCTGCACGTCTGTGAAAATCCTTTAAAAATTCGTATATCAATTTATCCTCACTAAGGCGATTTCAAAAATTTCCTTGTTCAATTTTTAAAGGCAAAAAGTACTTAAATCAGTATTTTTGAAATCGCCAGTTGACCAGTTATTTTTTTGAAATGACCTAAATAATAAAAGTAATAGTTCCAACATATTTATACACAATTAGTGGTAAAAAATCAAGGGGTTTGGACAATAAAGATTGTACAGACAATTTACACTTTAAGAAATTCATGTAAAACAGTAATTTTCTTCCTCATGTACTCCTCGAAGGAGGTATTGAGAAATATTATTTTTTCTTCTGAGTCAACTTCAATAAGCTCCCATTTTCCATACGTCTCAAATCCTAAACAACACCCCTTATAATCATCCCCAATAAATACAATATCCCTTAGCCTTCTTGCCTTATCAACATCATAAATATTAGATGGTTCAACCAATCCATTATATAAGATAAAATATTCTTCACCTATATCTCCAAAACCAATTTCCTTTACAAAATCGATATAATCATCAGGCATTCCAAAATAGCTTTGCTTTTGTTCTTCAATATGGCTTTCAACAGACTTTTCCAAACCACTTCTAAGATTATTTTTTATTAGTGTATAAAGCAAATCATCATATCTTCCCATAAGAATTACCTCTTTCAGATCATTTTTTCCTGAAAATAATTATACCACTATAATCTATTAAAAAGTAAATTATTACCCAAAATACATATTACTTAATAAGGTCTAAACATATATTGATTATTAATTTATAGAAAGATTAAAGGCAGACTCTTTTGATGAATCTGCCTTTAATCATTCTATTATTATATCACAACTCAATATTCAATTATGGTATTTATGATATTTTAAATATTCTTTCGTTCGGGTTCCTACAAATCCTAAAATTGAAGTTTAGATTCTTCAGTCCTTACTATATCAGTATATGAACCATTTTTTACAATTGAGTAGTAATACCCATTTCCAAATGCTAGTTTCAAAGGCGATACTATTGATGCATTTTCTTTATCCGAAGGTATATATCCATGGCAATTAAATCCTGAAGGAACACCCTTGTCCGAAGTGA
>Ga0066602_10001512_pt1 | contig 15493 bp, 19 predicted proteins | sample Higcelweek5metaG_FD_59481 | JGI IMG/M metagenome (GOLD analysis project Ga0066602, IMG submission 59481) | Freshwater pond sediment microbial communities from the University of Edinburgh, under environmental carbon perturbations - High... | ecosystem: Environmental > Aquatic > Freshwater > Pond...
TATGAGCAGTTTTCCATAAAATAATATAAAAACTGAAATTAATGTAATTTGGTATTATACTTGCTATCAGCCTTCCTTTTTCGTCTATCGTCCCTTTTGTAAATTGACAAAAATATCATTTTCATTATTATGCAAACGCAACCCAAGCGGAGGTATGTATGTGGTGGTGGATTCTTGGCATCGTTGCCGTGATACTTATGGTATGGTTGATACTCTGGCTCACCAGAGGCTCTCCTAGCATTGCTGGAGGAGTGATCGAAGGTTTGGCAGATATCATTGGCAGTTTCATAGATTAGGAGGAGTCATGATTTTCATCCTGGATACTGGGAGTATGGTATCTTTGGTCGTCTTGGGCAGTTCTGCTTGACCAAGTGCGACTCAGGAACCGTCTCTTTCTCGTTGCTGGCATCATTGGTGTTGGATTCATCTTCTTTGCATTATGAATACCAATGTGTCGCAACTTTTCAAGAGGAGTTTTACTCCTCTTTTTCTTTGTTTTTAGAAGAAAAAGAGTTGCATTTTCTCAAAACTTATTTACTATGAGGTTTATTTTTTAAACTATTTTCTATGAAACAGTTACTGATCGTTGCCAATCCGAGGCTTGAGAGTTTTTCATTTGCAATAGTTCAAAAATACAAAACACTCTCAGAATCTCAAGGAAATGTAGTCACCGTGCTTGATCTCTATCGTATCGGTTCTGACAAAGAAAAATATTTCAAACTTCTTGAAAAACGTGTGTAACTTTACTTCATTTTCCAAAAGAATACTATGGCATTTGTGATGATCAATGAGACGTTTGTGTGTGAACATTGTGGAAGTATGGTGCCCAAACACCTAGAAGGAAGCGCAAGAAATCATTGTCCTTTTTGCCTTTATTCCAAGCATCTTGATAAAGAGATTCCTTGAGACCGTGCATCGGACTGCAGAGGACTGATGCGTCCCATTGGGATAGACTATCGCAAAAACAAAGGTTGGATGATCGAGCATGAGTGCGAAGTCTGTGCCAAAAAAATGCTCAATAAAGTGGCTCCTGACGATGCTTTTGCTGATTTTGTAGCAAGACTCAGACTCAAAAAATAAACCCCATTCTTATAGGGTCTTTATTCGGTGCGATACTGCAAGAATTTTTCCAAAAGGGATTTTAGGACATTCCGAGATAAAAGCCAACTCCTACTGTTGCGGTTTCGGCTCTAAGAACAGCATTTCCTAGTGAGAGCATCAAAAATCAACCCTTCATACATTCTTCGATTTCTTTTTGTGAAAATCCCCCTTCTGGTCCAATCCGTACTTCAACCACATCAGAGATTTCGGCTTGCGTGAGAAGTTGAAGAGCCTCTGTTGATGTATGAAAAACAATTTTTTGGCAATGGTTTTGGGAGAGGTCTCCATTTTCATAAAAATGAAGTTCTGGGATGAAATTTCTTCCAGATTGTTCGATTGCCTCGATGATAATACGTTCAAAACGGGTTTGCTTGCTCTGCGTAAGATGAAAGACTTGACTCCTTTCTGATCGAAAAAAATGAAAGGAGGTGTATCCTACTTCACAGCCTTTTTGCAAGATCCATTCTATTTTTTCTTGTTTGTTGAGGAGCGCTTGATGGAGATGAATTTTCTTGGAGAAGAGATCTTTTGTGATACGATTCTTGAGAGAAAAAATAAGATTCTTTTTATCAAAACTCAAGAGACTGTAGACAAAATCCAGAGATCTCTTTCCATCAAAAAACACCACCTCAAAACCGATTTTCGCTCTTAGTACAGTCGCGATTTGGTGATAGATTTCACGGTCGGAGATGATGATTTCATCGTTTCCAAGTCCATCAAAATCGAGAAACAGTCGTTGCATAGAAGAAAAGTAAAAAAATATTCTTTCAAGAATATAGTATCAAAAATGCCGAAAAATGCAACAAAGTTACTTTTTTTATCCGTTGTCTTTACATGGCATCTGAAAATGGTATAATGGAGGGGCTTATATTTTTCAATCAAAAAAATAAAAAATCCATTCTCATCCTGCCCCCTTTCGCTCTACCTCGGGTGCTTTCTTTGAAAAAGGGAGAAATCAAAAGGTGTTCTTAGCTTAATTACCGCACTATAATTTAGATTATTTTTCCCTCCACAGTTTTTATGTAAATACCGGGATGCACTGCCATTCGTTTCTATTTAATTTTGTTTCCATGCATAGTCCTTCCCTTAAGTCACCATCACATACACCTCTTCCGAAGTCTCGTGTTCCTCACGATACTTTTTTTCAAATTGCACTTGAAAATGAAACCGAAGAAAATCAGAAACATCAAGAAATGTTGGTTAAAACTCAGATAAAAAAAATATCAACTACACTTTCGCAACTCTCTGAACTTCTTTCTGGGTATCAAGAATATTTTCAAAAGCATCGTGCCGAAATAGAGATAGAGTTTTTGCTCTATGTTCAATCCAAACCTTTCCAATGAGTCTTGGGGATGACAGAGATTGAAAAGTATTATGTAGAACATATATGCTTCGATTCTGTTCATAAGGAAGCATTGAATACTTCCCAAAAACAACTATGTAATCGTATTTGGAATCTGATTTATCTGCGCTTTGTGTTCATATTCATCCAAAATATTATTGAAAAACGTGGAAATTAATTATAATTCCAGCAATACTAATTTTTTATATTTGTTATATGATAGATCTTTTGCCAATTTTAAAAAAATACTATACATGAGACGAGAAGGTAGTCTTGGGGTGTTCGACGGGACCAGATAGTATGTTTTTGCTTCATGAACTCCTAGCTGTGCTTCCTGCCTCTCGAGTGGTTGCATGTTATTTCAATCATCATCTGCGTCCAGAATCGGAGGCAGAAGAGAAGTTTTTAGTAGATCTTTGAAAAGAAAAATGATTTATGGTAGAGATTGGGAGTGGGGATATACAAAAAATCAAAGCAGCAAAATATCCCTCTCTCTCCATAGAAGAACTCTCACGTATCAAGCGTTATCAATTCTTTTCAGTGGTATGTCAGATTTATGAAACTGACAAGATTATGACCGCACATCATCTGGATGACAAAATAGAAACATTCTTTTTTAATCTTGCGAGAGGGAGTAAATTGACTGGCTTGGTGAATATGACAGAATTTCACGGAAATATCGTTCGTCCTTTGCTATGAATTCAAAAAGAACAGATACTCACTTCGCTCGATGCTGAGGGAATTGCCTATATGGTGGATGCTTCCAATTTTGAAAATATCTACACTCGTAATCGCTTGAGAAATGAGATTATTCCACTTTTTTACCATGTGAACGGACGTTTTAAAAAAAATATCTCCCAAACGCTTGATTATTTTCAAGATCTTAAAAGTCACATAGATGCCGAAGTGAGTGCTTTCCTCGCTCCTGCTCCTTGAGTGATTGACTTGAATGCTTTTCAAAACCTCACTCCATTCTTACAAAAAGAAATTATCAGACAGATCTTTTATGACTGCAATCATCAATCCACTTTGTGACTGAGTGAGGCAAATATTGCCGAGATGTTGCGTTATATTTTTGGGAAAAATGACAAAACACACAAAACGATTAAAAATCTCAAGATGAATAAGGAAAAACAAAAGATCTATTATTCGATGGTCTCACTTTAAAATAATGGAAAAGAATGTAATTTTTTGTGCTTTTAAACGGGTTAATATTGAAAAAAACATTATTGTCTTCACAAAAACATTTGGTGTTTTGAAACTTTTCAGTATAATGCCACAACTTTTTGTCAAAAATACTCTGACAAAAACAAATTTTGGGATGTTCCCATCATCAAAAAGGAGATAAAGAGTAAAAATTTGCATTTTTTTAAAAAGAGGTTTATACTTTTTACGCTTATTTCTTAATATTATCTGGTGAAGAAATTCATTTTTTCAAGTTTTCTTTTTACTCTGTTTTTCATTAATCAATCAGATTTTTTTCTGAAAACTACTTATGCCGACGATTGTTTTGTTATCAGTGGATACTATTCTCCACTTCCTGACCAAAATTACTACTATAGGGGAAGCTACGAAGCCGATGTAAAACTTAACTGAAGATGAGTACACGGGGCTTCCTGAAAGGAAGTATTTTCTGGAATGCTTGCGGCACCCAAAAAATATCCGTTTGGTACCAAAATCTACATTGAAGGGTATGGTGTTTGAGAAGTCGCTGATCGTTGAGGGGCTATCGTTTCCACGGACGATCATGAGACCCGTTGATACGAGTACGATCGCATCGATATTTGGATGGGATATGGAGAAGCAGGACTTGCACGTGCGTTATCAGTATGAAAGAAGACTATTTGTAATAGTATGGTCCTTGAAGATGATACGACTCAAGTAACGATTGATATCACAAGAGTGTCATCAGCCAATTTAGCAACCCGTATTTCAAAAAAACAGCCCATAAATATTTACGCATCTGATATTGGTCCGAAAAGTTCTATTGAAGATGTAGCAGTTCTTCATTCTTATCTCCATGAACTTGGCCTCTATGATGCAGAAATAAACTCAAGGTACAACAAAGATACTATCAAATGAGTCTATTTGTTTCAATATCGAAACAAAATTGTGACCTCTACTAAAAACAATGGAGCTTGACTTTGGGAAATTCAAACCAGAACGGTAGCACAAGCTTTGCTTGCAAGGCAAGAACTACAGAAGTCTCTTCTCGCTTCATCAACATCATCATCTTCTGGAAGTTTAGATTCTTTTCAAGACAACCAATTCTCATGAGTATTTGATAAAAATCTTACTCCGCAATCTGCTTCAGGGGACATTATGAAATTGCAACAAGTATTTCAAAAAGTTTGAATGTATTCATGATCACTCAGTGGGAATTATCAAGATATCAAAGATACTCTCATTTCTTATCAATTGAACCAAAAAATTGTCCGTTCTTCGTCTGATGATAGAGCAGGATATTTTGGTCCTATGACAAGAAATCGACTCAAAATTGACTACCTTGCTTTTCAGCAAGAGCAGAAAAAACTTGCAGAAAATCAACAGAGTCAAAAAGCCTTGATAGAACAAATCAATCAAGAATTATCTCAAAAAGTCACCAAACATATTGCCAGCATAGGGAGTCCAAAAGAGGGGGATAGTGGAGTATCAGTAAGGAATCTCCAAAAAACCCTCAACACCCTTTGATATTTTAATCAAAAAGATACTGGAAATTTTTGAGCAAGGACCAAAGATGCACTCATCAAATACCAATTAGATAAAAAGATTATTACGAATGCCAAGGATCCAAATGCAGGTCTCATTTGACCAAAAACTCGTCAAAGTCTGCAAGATGACTTATTAGTACTCCTGAGAGAAAAAATACTCAATGAAAAAAAGCTTTTGGTATACAAAAAGTAAAAAATGTTTGAATTTCAGACATTTTTTTTTATAATGCAATACATCTCTATTTATTCTTAATCATTTTTTATGTTAGAAAAATTACATACATGAATTGACAAAGCAACTCATCATCTTGAACAAGAATTCACCAAACTTCAAACGTGAAGAGCAAACCCCTCTGTCGTAGAAGATATTCGTATCGAATCATATGGTTCTCAACAACCTATCAAAAATATAGCTTCAGTCAATGTGCTCGATAGCCAGACGCTTTCTATTCAACCATGGGATAGAAGCCAACTACATGCCATCGCAAAAGCAATTACAGAAAGTGGTATGGGGCTGAATCCTCAAACCATGGCAGACTGCGTGATGATCAAGATTCCACCTTTGACCGAGGAGAGAAGAAAAGATCTTGCAAAAATAGCAAAAAGACTCTCAGAAGACGCAAAAGTCTCAGTCAGAACTGCAAGACAAGATTCTCTCAAGGAGATTAAAACAGCAAAAGACAACAAAGAAATCACTGAAGATGATGTAAAGAACTATGATATAAAAATGCAAAAGCTTATGGACGATGCGAACAAGAAAATCGAAGAGATGACCAAGAAAAAAGAAGAAGATGTGATGAAAGTCTAGTGAAAAGGTAAAAAAGTTTTGATTTTTCAAATTTTCTCATATAATATCGCGGACTTTATTTTATTTCTAAAATTATTTATGGCTAAAGGAAAGAGAACCTACGTAGGGTTTTACTCAGAAGAAACTGGAAATTTGGTACACGTAACCAATATCAACAAGAAAAACTTCTGACCAGGTGAAAAACTTTCTTTGAGAAAATACAACAAAATCACAAAGAAACACGAAGTTTTGAAACTGAAAGAAATCAAAAAAGGGTAATGCATAAAAAAAATCAAGGACCAGTCCCTGATTTTTTTTATGCCAATTTTCCTCTCAAACACCAATCTTTCAGACTCTCTATTTCCACCCACACGGTATCACCAATTTTGAGACCTGCTTGTTTTGGAAAAAAAACTTCCTTAAAATTACGAGTACGTCCGAAAAAATCCCCTTCTTTCTCTCCAGAAATGAGTATTTCAACCTTTTCTCCAATCATTTTTTCCCCTCTCTTTTTTACGTTGTGCTCCAAAAGACGGTTGAGTCGATGCCATCTTTCGTTTTTTACTTCCTCAGGGACGGTGTCTCCATACATTTTTGAGGCAAGAGTGCCGGTTCTTTGAGAATACCTTGCCAAGTACACAAAATCGATTTCCAGCTCTTCTACTGCCCTCAGAGTATCTTCAAACATCGCATCCGTTTCTTCACTAAATCCCACAATGATATCAGTAGAAATACTAAAAAATGGATCTTTCTCACGCAAGTATTCTACTTTTTTCTTAAAATCTTCGTAGGTATGTCTACGATTCATACGGGTAAGCATCTCGTTATTTCCCGATTGGAGTGCAAAGTGAAGATAGTTGCAACACGCCTTGAGTTCAAAATGAGCATCCAAGATATCTTGGGTCATATCATGAGGATTTGAGGAAGTAAAGCGAATTCTTTCAATTCCTTGTATTGCATTGATTTCATTTAAGAGTTCACGGAATGGAGAAATTCACATTCAGTCATTCCATTTAGATTTTTCAGCATTCCATAAAGCAAGATTACGTTGTTTCCCATAGCTATTAACATTTTGTCCTACCAAAGAGATTTCTTTGATGCCGTTATTGGCAAGCGTTTTGATTTCATCAAGGATTTCAGTTTTCTCCCTTGAGATTTCTCTTCCTCTGGTATAGGGAACAATGCAAAACGTACAAAAGTTATCACAGCCTGTTTGTACGATGACCGACGCAGAACTTGTGTTTTCTCTGAGTTGCTTTTGTTTGAGATAATCGTCAAACTTATCATCATTTCCCACCTTTTCTCAGTAGATTTCACTCAGTATGAGGGGGAGGTATTTCATTTCTTCTATCCTGAGAGTAAAGTCAAGATGCGGAATTTTTGGGAACAGTTTATCGTCATGATTCAAAATCCCACGAGCATCGGTGAGATAGGAGATTTTTTTTGCGGTATTTCTTTTCTGTTCTTCCTGATAATACTTTTCATTCATTCCTGTTTTTCTGACCATACATCAAGTAATTCCAATGATAGTAGGAGCAAGTCCTTGTAAGATTTTGGTTTGATTGGCAAGATGAATTTCTCTTATCAATCCAACGACACGATTTTCTCATTTCTGTCGTACACTACAGGTATTAAAGATGGCAAGATTGCAAGATTTGGAGTCTCTGGATTGTTTCCATCCGGACTGTAGAAGAATCATATGGAGCTTTTCTGAGTCTGCCTGATTCATTTCACATCAAAATGTTGAGATTGAGTAGGTTTTCATACAAAAATGAAAGATGGGTAAATGCTAATATAATGAATTTTTTATGAAACTGGATTATATAAATAATTTATGACTAGGCAAATTTTTTTCTTCTTCACATGAAATCTATCCCCAAGCAAAATTGGTTTTCCGAAAAACTGGAAGAGACGAAAACTTTTTGAGTCGATAGAAGATTTTTGGAAAACAAAGTAGAACGGGCATAAAAAAAGAACCAAGCAAAAACCATTGCTTGGTCGGAAAGTTCCCAATATGGGAATTCACAAGTGATAAGGATGAGTTCAAAATCTTCCCATGACAAAAGGTTTTGTTCATTTCTTTATCGCAAGTGTATTTTCCTTTGTATTTATATTCCGTACATAATATAAAGTTAAGGGATAACTCACATATTAAATCATATATTTCTATAAAGTCAAGTTTTTTGTAATCTTTTTTTACTTTTTTCTTAAAATACTAGAAGAAAACTGAAAAAAAATGACAACGAAAGATAAAATATGGTAATTGTCCTCAAGCAAAATTGGTTTTTCGAAAAACCAAAATAGAACGGGTATAATTCTTGCTTCATGTATAACTATTTTTTTACTTTTACCCCATAACGATTTTTTTATCCTGAATTATCTAACATGAGTTCTACAATTCGTAAATAATGAGCCCAATAGCAGAAAGTACGATTCCAATGAGCCGAAGACGAAAAACTACGGTTTCTTCACTCCATCCAATCGCTTCCAAATGATGATGAAACGGGGCAATACGAAATACTTTTTTTCCTTTTCTGAGTTTTTTACTCGTGAGTTGAATGATGACAGAAAGCGTTTCAAAGATATAGATGGCTCAGATAATCACAAGTACAAAGAGAGTATTAGTGAGCATCGCCATAATTCAGAGATTTGCTCAGAGTGCAAGACTCCCGACATCTCCCATGTAGAATTTTGCTGGTTTGACGTTGTACCACAAAAATGCCAATAGTGCTCAGATGATAGTAACACAGAGGGTTGAGAGAAGGAAAAGTCCTTGACTATAGGTGATGTAGGCGTAGACACCATACGAAAAGAGTAAGAGTCCTCCCGCAAGTCCATCGAGTCCATCGGTAATATTGACACTATTAGCACTTGCAACAATGACAAAGATAAAGAGCGGGATAAAATAGATTCCCAATTGGAGTCCATTTTGAAAAAATGGGATATCAAGAGTTCTTTGGAAGTTTCCTATTTCATCAATTACATTCCATCCAAGTTTATAAAAAAACCACAATGCTCCGATAAAAGCAAATAACAAAAGCCAAAACATTTTAAAACGAGCCGACAGTCCCTTGGTTCTCCCAATACCTCTGATGTTCATATAATCATCAATAGCTCCGAGACTTCCTACAGTAAAAAGTGTAAAAAGACTTAAATAGGTTTCTTTTTGATTGAAGAGAGAATTGTTAATAAAACCAAAATGTTGTAAAAGTGTACTCACTAGCACCATAAAGAACACAGTCAGGAGTATGATGACTCCTCCCATTACAGGAGTTCAGGTTTTTTCTTTGTGGAGTTTGAGGAATTCTATCGCTTTTCCAATCGTTGCTTCGGTGCGGATTTGCTTTCAAAGTTTAAAATGAATGAGAAATTGTATGAAATAGGGAATCACGAACATTCAAAGTAAAAACGTAACGATAGAAAAGCTGAAAATAGCTGAAAGATGAGAATTCATAGCGTAATTTTATGGAATACAACGCAAAGGATTGTACAAAAAAATGTCGATTTGTAAAGTTAAACCTTTCTCACGATATACGAGATCTATTTCCCAAAATTTGAAAAGTTTATGTTTCTAAAAGCCTTTTTAAGTCTTTCCTTTGAAGAAAGTTTCTTTTGAAATTGTTTTTCTGACGTTACATTTATTATTTCAAAGATTCCCACACACATGACCATAATTAAAAAGACAAATCCCCACATGAGATTGTAGGAGTGTTTTGAATTTTCAAGGATTGATGCTTTGGTGCTGTTGATAAGGGTGTCTGAATTGGTTGCAAGTATAGGGGGAAGATCTTGTGATGGAGAAAAATCTATGTATTCAATATTTTCCTCTTCACTCGGAAGGAAATCAACGTATTCCATTTCTTCATCTTTACTCTCTTTGCGATTAGAAGTTATACTTACATCTTGAGCTTTTGTTGAGAGGCTCTGGTTTTTGCTCTTGATGTTAATGCTTCCATCAGGGCTGGAGAGAGTGAAAGTTTCTTTGCTTAAGATAGGGAAGCTGAGGCTTGTATGGGCTTCGATAAAAGTATTTTCAGGAAACGTCTTTTTATAATCTTCTCCTTCTATTCTCCAAAACCCTATATTTTGAGTTTCTGAAGACGTATTTTTCAGAGTTATCTCATTGGATGTACTGCTGAGAATGAAATGATTTTGATAGTTGAAATTTAGGACCACTTCTTGTACTTTTGTAGAATTTTCCCCTAATACAGCAAAAAAATCGAGAGTCGTATCTTTGGTAATTATGATAGGTTCATTGTTTGTATACTCCAATAGTTGATTCATTCTTCCAATACCATCAGTGTAATAAACAATCTTCGCTTCTGGTGTATTGGTGTGGAGATAGACTTCAAGTGATTGAGAATAGGTGCCACTTGGAGTGTTGGAACTGACTTGGAGCTCGTCAGCAAAACAGACCCAAGGGAGAAAAAATCCAAGAATTATGAGAGTGGATTTCATATTGTGTGTTTTGGTTTGAAAATAAATGAGAAGGTATGATGCAATAAATAAGAAAAATTCAATAATATTTTTTATATCCTTTTCTGTATTGTACCATATTCTTCAAAAGAATTCAAAAAAAATCAAAAAAATATTTCAAATTCTTCTTCTTTTCATATAATGCACGAAATATTTTTTAGTTTCCCTCTATGCAAAAGACAATTTTTGTGTTAAAAGAAAAAAAATACCTAACAAAGGATGTCTTCCACTTGGAATTTGAATCTCAAATTCCTTTGGATTTTATCCCCTGACAATTTATTACTTTTATGCTTCCACAGACGAGATTCGCTAGAGCATATTCTATTTTGTGGAAATCAAGAAATCGATTTGAATTTCTTATTAAAAGACTTGAACATGGAAGAGGCTGAAGCAAAGAAATCTGCGATCTTCCACTTGACTCTCAACTTATCTGACTCTGACCCATGGGACATATGATTCTCGGGAATCTATCTCAAAAGTACCTACTTATAGCAACAGGTACAGGAATAGTGCCACTTTATGCGATGTTGCGTAGTTTGCTTGAGAGTGGGAGCACAGCAAAGATTCATCTCGTAGTGGGAAATAGAACCCTTGTAGATGTGTATCTCTTGGAAGAATTTCAGTCATTTGCGTATCAATATTCTCATTTTACATTTTCATACTATCTTTCACAAGAAACAAGTGAAGGTTTTCAAAAGGGGAGAGTGACTGCGTTTTTTTGAGAGGAAAATTACATTTTCTCAGACTGTGAAGCCTTTGTTTGCGGAAATCCTGAGATGGTGGATTCAGTCTGTCATTTACTTTCTGAAAATGGAGTTTGTGAAGAGCAGATTCATTGCGAAAAATACTAAATATTTTGACATTCATTCGATTTTCCATATACTCATTTCGCTCTTTTGGAAAAAAGAGGAATTTTTTTGGTATGGTGCTTGTAGTTCAGTTGGTTAGAATGCCAGATTGTGACTCTGGAGGTCGAGGGTTCGAGCCCCTTCAAGCACCCCATTTTAAAATAAATTTTTTTAAAGATTTCATAGTGAAAATCTGATCTCATATTTTTACTACCTAATTTTTAAAGCGAAATTCTGATTTAAGGATTTCATTATTTTATTTCCTAACGCTATAAGATTATGTCAGATGCAAATCTAGCACTCTTTCAGGAACTTTTTGCAAAGTCTCCTGAGATTAAATACCCTCGTGAGGGTGAAGTGGTTCAAGGAACCGTTGTGAAAATTGAAAAGAAAAACATTCTTGTGAATGTAAATAACCAATTTTCAGGACTTGTTATTTCTAAAGAAATCGGGAACACCGTAGACCTAAACGCTCTCGGTGAATGAGATAATGTTGAGGTAATGGTTTTGGGGGACTCAGTAGAAAGAGGACTTTTGATTCTCTCTTTGAAAAGAGCTAATCAAATCAAATCGCTCTCAAATCTCTCAAAATATTTTACTTCTGAAGAAGTGATTACTGTGAGACCTACCGAAGCAAACAAAGGTTGACTTTTGGTTGATATCGACGGACTCAAAGGGTTTATCCCAGTATCTCAATTGACTCCACTGAACTATCCAAGAGTGGAGGGAGCTGACCCAGCAAAAATCCTTGAACATCTTCAAGGACTCGTTGGAAAAGATTTTAAAGTCAGAGTTATCAATGTTGATGAAGCTGGAAAGAAAATTATTTTCTCAGAAAAAGCTGCAATTTCTGAAAATAGAAGTAAAGCACTTCTCAATCTGAAAGTGGGAGATGTAGTTGAGGGGACCGTTTCTGGTATTTTGACTTACGGACTTTTCATCACTTTTGATGGTCTTGAAGGTTTGGTACACGTTTCTGAAATCGATTGGGGACATGTGAATAACCCAAGCAAATTTGCAAAAGTTGGACAAAAACTGAAAGTGAAAGTGATTGGTCTTGAAAATGATAAAATTTCACTTTCTATTAAAAGACTTCAAGAAAATCCATGGGATGTTCTTGCGAGAAAATATAAAGTGGGAGATGTGGTGAAAGCTACTATTTCAAGAATTTCTCAATTTGGTGCCTTTATGGAACTTGATGGAGGAATCCAAGGTCTTATTCACCTTTCTGAAATTTCATACGGTGTGGTAAAAGATATTAGAGATTTTATCAAAGTTGGTGAAGAAGTGGAGGCAAAAATTATCAACTTTGAACCAAATGAAAAGAGAATTGGACTTTCTTTGAAAGCTCTTCTTGAAGTTCCAAAAACCGAAGAAGTAAAAACTGAGGAAAAACCATCTGAAACTTCTGAAGAGAAATCAGCAAGAAAGTCAAAAGCAAAAAAGGAAGATGCTTCTGAAATTCCTTCACCTGAGGCTCAATAGTATTCTATAGGGAGTCCTTTCGTATGAGAGGAACTGTAGATACTTTACCAAGGTCAAAACCCAACAGACCTGATTTATTAAATAATATAACCCTTCTATGGAAAAAGCTACTCTAAATTCGATGTTTGATCATCTCCTTCATATTTGAAATAAAACCAATTTTTGGAATACGAAAATGAAACCCTATATTTACGGATCAGTAAATGGAATTCACGTTATCAACCTTCTCCAAACGGTAAAACAAATCGAAGTAGTAAAAGCTGAACTCAAAGAACTTTCTGCATCAGGAAAGAAAATTCTCTTTGTCGCTACAAAAATTCAATCAAGAGATTCGTTTAAGAAATTGGCTGAAGAGACAGGACATCATTTCGTTTGTGAAAAATGGGTTCCAGGACTTTTGACCAACTTCAAAACTATCAGAAAAAGAATTAATGCCTATATTCAATTGTTGGATGAATCTCAAAATGGAGGGCTCAATGTTCTTACAAAAAAAGAAAAAGCTTCAAAGCTTCTTGAACTGGAAAAACTTGAAAAAGCGTTTGTCGGTTTGAAAGATATGAAAAAACTTCCAGATATACTTTTCGTTTCTGATGGAATTTATGAAAAACAATCACTCAAAGAAGCAAAAACTCTATCTATTCCAGCATACGCAATCTTCAATACCAACGGAGATATTGATTTGGTAAAAAATATGATTCCTGCAAACACAAACTCAGTAAAATCATTTGAATATATTGCAGCAGATTTAAAAAGTTCTATCGTTGCTCCAAGGGGTGAAAAAAAGTCTGGATTGAAAGTAATGGATCAAGAGAAGGTGTCTGGAGAAAAGAAACCTTTCGTTGCAAAAGTTACTGGAGAAGACACTACAAGTGAAGAAGCTCCGAAAGCTGAAGAGACAGAGACTCCAGAAGCATAAGAAGTTTTTAATTTTTAACTTCATGGTATGGCAGATCAATTCAATGATGACGAATTTAAGGATTCTTCATCGGAATTTTCCAACAAAGACCGTCTCAACAACGTCTTAGGATATATTCCTTTCCTCAATGTGTGGCTTTTATTCATTGAAAAACCAGCGACAAGTGAGATGACAAAGAAGTTTAACAGACAATGAATTGCTATTTTTATGGCATACATTGTACTTTTCCTGGTACTTTCGCTTCTTACTGTAAAGCTGGCAATTTTCTTGACTGTGATATATATAATAGTTCTCTTGTTTTTCTGTTCAAAGGCTTACAATGGACTCTATGTAGAGGTTGGTTTTATAGAATCTCTCATTGATATGTTTACCAACAAAAACAGTAAAAAATAGTTTAATTTTTAATTTTCTCATTATGGAAATAACCGCATCTTTGGTCAAAGAGCTCAGAGAAAGAACTGGTATCGGGATGATGGAGTGTAAAAAAGCACTTTCTGTAACCGACGGTGATATCGAAGCAGCTATCGAAGAACTCAGAAAAAAAGGTCTCGCAAAAGCAGCCTCTAAAGCTGACAGAGAAGCACTTGAAGGAGGTATCAAAATTGTTACTGAAGGAAACTCAGCGTACATCGTATCAGTGAGTTGTGAAACTGATTTCTTAGCAAATTCTGATAGATTTAAAACGATGCTTGGAAGTGTCGTTGAAGTACTCAAAGCAGGAAAATCGAAAGAAGATGCTCAAGAGATGATCAACAAGGACTACTCTCTTGAAATGGGAGAAAATCTTCAAGTGAGAGACTATCAAAAAGTTGAAGGTGCTTCTCTATGAGCATACGTTCACTCAAACAATAAATTAGCAGCTCTTATCGTAGCTTCAGTAGTAACTGATGAAGAAAAACTTAAACAAGTCGCTATGCATGTTACTGCAACCAATCCAGAATTTTTGAGAGCTGAAGATATTAGTGAAGTAGTGATTGAAAAAGAAAAATCTATCCAACTAGAAATGATGAAAAATGATCCAAAAATGGCAGGAAAACCTGATGAGGTTCTTTTGAAAATCATCGAGGGGAAAATGGGGAAATTCAAATCTGAAATTTCACTTCTTGAACAAGCTTTTGTGATTAATCCAGACCAAAAAGTCAAAGATTTTATCGGTGCTACAACACTCAGTGCGTTTTATAGATTCAGTATTTAATATTACCATGGAAAAAACATATTGCCCCTATTGCAACACAGAAGTAAAATATGAGAACAAGAAAAGCTTTTTTTGAATGATGGAATATAAATGTTCAAAATGTTCAAAAATTAGTGTTCAACCTTATCCAAACTCAATGATATTTGCTGTAGTGATTATATTGATTATCAATACTTGGGTTTATTTTACAAGAATGTCTCAATGAGAAGGCTCAATGCTATATTTGTATGCAGTTATAGTATGTGTTTGACTAATCTCTTATAATTATATTTTAGTTACGAAAGTGAGAAAATCTGATGACAATAACAAAACTGAATAGTTTTGTTATTCTACCCTCATAGTTTATCGGTTAGAATTCGGGACTCCAAATCCCGCGAGCAAGGTTCGACTCCTTGTGGGGGTGCCATGAATGACTATAAAAAAACAACTCAAATTTTACTTTGAGTTGTTTTTATTTTACTCCACAAGGAGTTCTTTTAAATAGCAAATAGATTTTGCATTTTTTTAAAATACATTCTAATCCTATTATACCAAATTACTTTAATTCAGGTTATGAAAATACACGTTTAATCTAACATTTAAGCATAAATATCAACTTTACTCATTCAATCAGGCTTTAAAATAACCTCACC
>Ga0066602_10001514_pt1 | contig 15491 bp, 11 predicted proteins | sample Higcelweek5metaG_FD_59481 | JGI IMG/M metagenome (GOLD analysis project Ga0066602, IMG submission 59481) | Freshwater pond sediment microbial communities from the University of Edinburgh, under environmental carbon perturbations - High... | ecosystem: Environmental > Aquatic > Freshwater > Pond...
CGACGGCTGAAATTGAGGTTCATAGAAACCACATGGATCATGGAGCCTACCATCTTTTCCAACGAATATCCGCAGTGCCGCCGAGCCAACCCGATCACGGCAATTACGATAGAAACCTTCATCGATTTCGCGCCGGGTCAGCCTATTCAGTTTCAGGAACAGTTCCAATGCGTTGACATATAGAAAGTTGAACATCGACTCGCGTTGATCGCGAAAACACACGTCGGAAAATTCGAATGCCCAATCGTAGAAATTCCAGGAGCCTTGCGGGGCGCTGACCAATCCATCGGCATCCCGGGTGCGTTCTACGGCGGAAAGGATTTTCTCCAGCCGCGGCAACCATTGGAGTACGGTATCGAAATCGCCGCTGTACAGAAGATATTCGTCGAAAATCTGAAACAGAAATAAATTAGCAGGCGGCAGCACCAGTTGCAATCCAGTACCGCGCGGCGCTGGACAAACACCCGGTACCCAGCCATCTTCCTGCTGTTGAGAAAAAAGCAAGTCGAACGCACGCCTGTGAATCGCTTCGGAACCGAACAATTCCAGACTTGTGCAGTTCTCTACCACAAGATCGTTGACCCAGAAAGCCCGTTCCCGCCACGGGCAGTCGATGAAAATATCGGTCATGCACAGACTCATTGTTTCCCGGGCTACCTCCCACAATCGGTTCAGCATCCAGTCGTCACAGAAGAATTCTCCGCGATTCCGGACCGGGTAACGGTGTTCAAGCAGGCCAACTTTCTGAATGCGCAGCGGTGAAGTCATTCCATAGATCACCAATTGCATATAGCGGAATCCACGTTCCCTCAGTATCGAACCGATACGATTTCCGCCGGGACGCAAGATATAGCGGTCCGTAAAATAATACGTGCTGCCTAGAACGTATGTGGTTTGTACGCGGTCCTTTTCGAGATGTTCGCCGAAACTCACCAGAACGGTTTCACCGCCCCGGGCACCTTCAATACAAATCTCGGGAAAACCGATCCGGTCCTGTCCGAAGTCGTAAACCAATTCCGTCGCCAGTCCCGTGCCCGGATACAGAATCAACGTTTCGCCAACCATTTTCAGACTGTCGTCCGGCAGAAATTGCCGTTCCGAGCGATCCAGAGTCTGTGCATGGCTTTCGTTCATGTTCGGAAGAGCCATTTTCACCCCCCGGACTACTGCCAGAGATACAGGCTCAACCGCGTTTTCCCGCAAGGGTGGAATGGCGCGCGGCGCCAGACGTTTGGCCGCCAACATTGGGTCGTCGGCAATTTTCGCAACCGGCCATTCGCCGACGTCAATGCCGAACAGCCATTGCATATCGTCCGGTGCCAGACGCAAGTCCCGATCTTCCATAAAACCAGTCTGCAGATTGAACAGTTGTTCTGCAGGCAACCAGTCCGGCGCCCGCCACGCTTTGAACGAGCAGTCGCTGAACACCATGTCACCGATCGTCATCCGCAACACTGGCGCAGCCGTCGGCGCAGCCACAAAATTGTCCTTCCCCGGCGACCAGACCACGATAGCCACATGATTACGTCCTTCATGGACGAACGGCGCAATTTCCCATGTATCGAAATAATTGACACCGGAACTGCCGCGCGCCGGACCGTTCCCGATGCGCAAAGCATTGATATAAAGGATATAATTGCATTCGGCGGCAATTTCCAGCAAAAGCGATTCCGGACGCTCGCCCAGTTCGAAATCCCGCCAGGCGCGAAACGCACAATTTTTCACCCCTTCACAGCCGGGAGCGGTAATCCAGCGGGCCTGTTCAATCATGGGAAACCGTCTCCAATTCCGCCAGCAGCCAACAGCTCCACAAATAGTTGGTCAACGCATCGCCGCTGATAAAACGACTTTTAAAACGGAGCCGTTCGGGAAGTCGTCCGGCATCTTCCGGTTCGATATAGGAAAATTGACGGGGGACATCGAACTTGAGCAGTTCATTGCTTACCCGGGCAAGAATTTCCGGACGCTCGCTCGGAAAACGGCGTGCAGCCTGTAATCCGCCGCGCAAGATCATCGTGCTCATGCCGGTACGGGCACCGTGGTAATGAACCGCGTGATTGAAATCGTCTGCCTGACGCAGTTCGCCGGTCTGCAGATCTTCGAACAGAGTCGTGTAGCAGCTGCCGTCAGGCGCCAAACCGCGTTCGCCTTCACGCCACATGACAAGCATGCTTTCGCGCCAAGTTTCTGCGTGAGCCGTATCGGGAACAGTACTGAGCACCAGTTCGGCATTCAAAGTGTCCATGCCGACGCAGTCTGGCAATGTCTCGATGATTTTCACGCCATGTTTTTTCTCATATTCGCCGAGCTCGCGTTGCCGGAATCGCGAATTTTGCGGAATATCCTTCCAGTGGATGGCTGTCAATGCCTCGGCCTCCCGACGGTAAATCGGATCGCCTGAGTATTTGCTCGCCAGATACAGAAGCGGCGGAAAACGCAGCGGCGGCCATGGCATATCCTTATAGATGAAATAAGTATATTTGTAGTCGCGTTTCCTCCAGAATTCGACCATGGAAACCATCAGATCGGCGACGCGGAGCCGAGTTTCGGCATCCAGCAACCCGTAACAGTTATCCAGTGCGCTCATCACATACTGCACCTGGTCGGTACTGGTCTGCAGACTGAAGCGTCCGCCATAACATTTAGGGAAAAATCCCCATTCCAGTTCTCTCCCAAGTTCCGCGACACGGAGCAGTGCCCCGGCCTTGGCGCGGATTTTTTCCAGCGTTTCCGCAGCGCCCGTCACATGGTATTTGTGGACCAGCGCGTTGAGATAGGCGCCGGTAGTCATGCCGACGTTTTCATAACCGCCGAACTCCGGACGGGTAAAGCCAGGAACACACCAGTCGTGCCACCCTTCCGGAATACCGCCGGCAAAGGTATCTTCCGTAAGCGGCGCTTCGGTACGGGCATCGATGACGGTCAGAACCAGGCCATTTTCATCAACGAGATGGGTGTCGAGATACTGTTCGAACCGTTCCGCATTGTTCAGAAGTGTTTTCATTGCATAACCTCGATTTCACTGAGCAGCCGAGCCCCGATCTGCCGCCAGTCTATCTTATCCAGCACTAGCCGGATTTTCGATGTTTCGACCGGCTTGAAGCTCATTTCCCGTACCGCGTCACGGTTGTTTTCTATGGCGGCAACTTTCCGCCAGGCATGTTTTTCCCAGACCTCAACATGGCAGGCTTCCAGCGGCGACCGGGCATCTTTCGCCCGTAGAATCGTATAGACCTTCACCCGGCTGATGGTTTGTGGTTTGCCGAAGTCGATCTCGACCCACGGGGCCGGGTCCTCGGGCCGGGGACTCCAGCCCATCCAGACACTTTCGGGCAGGGTTTCGCAAATCCCGTCCTGGAGGAAATACTCATACCCGAACTGTTCATTGGCGTGGCCCGGAGCCGAAGAAGAGCTGGTAATTTTCGGAACTCCCGCCGGAACGATGCCTTGGTTGTAATCGACAATTTCCGCCCGTCCGAGTTCCCCGGCGGCGGCGAGATTGCCGGGTTTCTTCCGCGCCCGATCGGCATCAGCGATGGCCGCGCGCACCGCAGCCAGGTCGATGCTGTCGGCAATCAGGGCATCACTCAAATACAAATGGGTTTCCAACGGTTCGAAATGGTCGAAAAAACTCCGTCCGGCGGTCTTGACGGCACGTTTTTCTCCGGAAACGGCCAACGTTACGGGCAAATCGAAATTCGTGGTGAATTTCACGTCGCACTTGCGGTATTCCGGATTGACCGCGATAATGACGAACCGGCCCTGATCGCGTTTGACGCCTGCCGGGAAAGATTCCATTTTTCTGCCGTTGACCTCGGCTTTGACGGCATCCATGTCGGTACGGGCCAGCAGGAATTCCGCCAGCGCGGCCGGTTCCTCCAGAACGTACTGGTCCCCGATACGCAACTGATTGCTGAACGCTCCACCAGTGGTACTGTAGGAAAACAGTGAAATCGCCTTGGCATTGCCGAGTAGCCCCAGATAAATCTGAGTGCGCATCTCATCGAAGGTCGGCGCCCGGGATTTGCCCCCGAAACGGTTGGTGTGCCCCCAGTCGAACGCCTGGATCACCAGCCATGGGCCAGGACGCAGCGAATCGCCGGTTTTCATGAATTGGAAGGAAGAAATTGCCGGCATGGCGTTACGATTGTCCCGGAAAAAATCCCAATAGCAGTCACCGCAGATGATATCGCTCGAATTGATGTAGCGACGCATGCCGTCCGTGCCGTAATGGTTGCCAACCGTCGGGTGATAGGGATCGACTTCACTCAGAAATTCACTTACGCTCTGGAACCAGAGAGGATTTTCATCCCGGCCCTCGGGTTCATCGGTAAGGTAATATGCCATGAAACCGCGATGCCGGCGTACAATTTCCACAAAACGGCGCAGATGTTCCTTCTGGACATCGTTAATCGCGCTTTTCTGCTGGTCGGCGTGTGTGAAATCAACCCATTCATAGGTGTAATTTTTCGGGAAAGTATGGTAAGGATAAATCACCGCCGGCCGGCCAGCGGCTTCGCACCCGTCGAGATAGGCTTTGGCCGCTTCCGGCGAACGGAACGGCGAAACGAAGTTGAAATCGAAGCTCACCCCAGCGAATTTTTTCTGTCTGGGAAGACCGAATATCCCCAGCGGCAACCTTCTTTTGCCTTCGATATGGATAATGCCTTCCCGGTCCAGCCATACCTCCCCTGGTGAAAACGGTAGTTTGCGGAAACGCTTCTTCGCGCCGCCAGAAACCAGATAATAGTCGCCATCCGGCATATTGACGAACGGGAATGTTACCTTGTTCAGCAACTGCGCCTTTTCGATGCGCTGCGTTTTCCGCAGATTCGGTCCCGTGAGGGTTACGTCCAGCGGTTGACCAATATTTTCGGAAAGCGCAATTTCAGCCTCGATACGGTCGATTTTCGGCATGGTCGCATAAATATTATCACGATACCACGGGGTTGTAAAGCGGATGATGACCGGCTGATAATCCAGCATAACGTTTTTTGAACGTTCGCAGATCAGTTCGTTGTGGCCGTTGCGGGCTTCAAGACGCAAATGGTATTCGCCAAAATTCTTCAGAGGCAAAACAAATCTGAAGCTGGATAATTTTCCGGGCTCGCCGCGACCGGCCAGTTCCTTCTCCGTTGCAACTTCTCCATTCCGGTCGACTAGGACGGCCCTCAGTCTGTATATTCGGAAGGCATTGCCGCTATTAACAAGCGATCCGGTGACTTCACAAAAATTGCCGTCCGGATTTCTTCTCGTCTGAACGGCCGTGTCGTTGAGCCGCCACTGGAATTCCCTGCCATCGAACTCCTTCAGCAACAATGATGCGAAAGCCTGAACGTCGCCGAATGCAGTAACGGCGGTTTTCACCGAAGCGGTGTGTTCCATGACCGCTTTGTTCTCGGCGGTCCGTCCGGCACAGCGGGTACGCCCCAGCAGCAAGGTCAGTTCCGGCAGTCCGCCCTGCCATCCGTCGTTAAACGCGCCGAGCGGAATGGCGAGTTCGAGCGTCCACCGGTCTTTTGATATGGTATGACTCAAAACTTTAACATGGCTTTCGAAACTGCCGTCCATAACGAAATTATTCAAGCCGGTATTGTCGTCAAGTCCGCTGAAGTCGGCCACCACGCCTTCGGTGTTGACCATGATCTTGAAGAGCCTCTTGTCATCGCCGCGGCGCGCGAAATTCAACTCAATACTGTCATCCATCCAGATTCTCGCATCATCGTGTCTGCGATTGGTTCGAAGCATACTGCCTGTCGCCGGTTCGTCGGCTTCGATGCCGATATAGAGATTACTGTTGTCATGAAAAATCTTGTAACGGGTTTGTACCAATGCCTTTTCCGCAGTACCAAGTCGATAAAAACCGCTCTGCCACGGTACTGCGGCTGCCAACACACTGCCGGATTTTCCGTCGCAAGCTAATTTAGGAATCTCCAGTGTTTCAGCGGCGCCTAGGGCCGCCATGAAACCAGCCACCAGCATTGAGGATACTGGTTTCCATAGTTTTCCAGTCATTTTTCAATCTCCGTTGTTTCTTTTGACGAGGTTATTTCCAATTTCAATTCTGTCCCCGAAAACCGGTAATGTTCCGGTCCATGTCCAGGATAAAACAGAACGTGTGCTATCAGTATATATTTTCCGGGTGGCCACCCGCTTGTGTCCACCTGGCGGATCACCGTGGCTTCAGGAACGTGTTTGAACCATTTCCAGCAGCCGAGTTCAATCGAATCATAACGGACATCTTTGGGGTTTTTCTGAACTTTGAGCGTAGAATTTTCAAAAAACCTCACTGGCGCATTTTTCCGATAAACGAAAAGCCGTGTGCCGCCGAACAGATACGGAGGGCACCCTTTGGCATAAATTTCGACGATGAGCGGTGTTCCAGACGGCAGTTTGTCCGGAATCGCCCGTGCCCGGAGTTCGTTCCAAGGAACCGGATCCGTCATCGACTGTTTCTTGGTGTCTGGAGCCGCATGAAGCATTCCGGCCATCAGCAGGATAAGCAGGCAGAATTGTTCAGTGTTCCATCGCATTTTTCAGTCCTTCCATCTTCTCAGGCCAACAGTCCGCTCATTACGGCGGCATAAACCCGATGCCCGTAGTCGTTGGGATGGTTGACACCGTTGCCAGTCAGATCGTAAAAATCCTTGCGTTGCAACAAGTATTCCCAAACTTTCGTCACATCCGCGACCGCCGTATGCCGCCGCCCGCCCAGTTCCCGGACCGCCGCGGCGAATGCCGCCGTGCATTTCGGCGGCGTCAGGCGCCAGTGAGGGTTGCCATACATGGGAGTCACCAGCACAAATTCCGTTTCCGAATTGCTGTCGAGCGCCATGTCCATGATCGTTTCCAAGTTGCCGGCGAACTCTTCCGGACTCAATTGAACCAGATCGTTCATGCCGTAGGCAATCACCAGCAAATCCGCACGGTTAGCGAGCCAGGTCTCCGGATAGTCGAACGCTTCCCGACTTCCGGCACCATTGATTGCGCAGTTTTGGAACGACACACGGGCGGCGAAACGCCGCCACAACTCGGCCATCCATTGATCGGCGTAGTTGGGCATAAACGGCTCGACGCCGACAAACGCGGTCGCGTTGTATCCTTCGCTGATACTGTCGCCCAAGAGCGTTATCCGCAAATTCGCATTTTGGTCGTTCAACCTTTCCTGACAACGGTCCAGCGTTCCCGCCGGAGCCGCTGGAAATAACGGGAATTCCGCGTCTGCACTCCGATAGGTGATCTCCACCTGATGACGTGCGAAAAAATCCCGGTTGTCGAAAAGCAACAGCCCGCCGTCGCAGGCTTCGGAAACCGCATCGGCGTCCGGCATCGGAAATAGTCGCGCCGTGGCCGGATTGGGTCTCAGTTCCGAGGCATCAAGCAGTGGAATCGAGGAAGTATCGGACCGCAGCAGCTGATTGCCGACAGCATCGAATTGCCAATCAAGACCGGCAAAATATTCCCTGCCCAAGGTCGGATTCTCCACCCGCAGTATTTCTACAGCCGGCAAAAGCAACGAAATTCGATCCCGTCCGGCAAACATTCCGGATTCCCGAAAAACCGTCCGGGTTTCCGGGAGCCAGAGAACGAAATTTTCCATATTTTTCTCCAAGGGGTCAAGAAGTTCGGGATTTACTCCTCCCATCCCCGTGCCGGAAACTTGGCGCGGAACTTGGCAAATGGGAAGGGAATTACCCATGAAAGTTATTTTGCGATGATGATCTTGAGCGGCGCTTCGGTAAAATATTCGCCTCTGAAACTGCCGCCGCTTTTCTCGGCACGAACCCGTACAATGGCTTGATAGGTTCCCGAGGGCAGGCCCTTGAGCGGAATATTCACAGGAAAAGCCCCCGTATTCCGGATGGACCGAAAGGGAAGCTTGACCAGCAGGAACCGGTCTTTGGCTGTGTCTTGGACATCCTTGATAACCTCTAGTTTCGTTTCTGCGGCAAACGCTGCTGGCAAATCGCGCCGCAAAATATAGACCTCATATCCGGTGCCAGTTACCTTGGGCTGCAACGCGACCTCGGCTTTGACAGCGGCAACACCGTTAGGAGCGCCAAACACTTCGGTACAGTCCAGTTTGAAACTCCTGAACGGCGGTTCATTTTCCTGATAAAGCATCGGCATCTTTTCATCGGGAGCGGTGACGGCAAGGTAGAGAGTCTTCACCCTCATGTCGGTTTTGCCATCGCCGATGAAATCCAAAGTCAGAGTGATGGCGTAGTCACCGGCTGCAAAGCCAGTCGTATTCAGATTGACCGGAATCATACCAACGGTATAATTGTCGGGCAGATAGGTAATGCTGATCAACGTTGCGCAGTCGTAAGCCCGCGCAGTCGGATGTTTCTGAAAATCCTTGAGTTTCTTATCGAAAAAATCCGCCGGCGAATTCTTGCGGATTACGGAGGCTCCCCAATTGCGGATGACAAACCCCGGTTGCGCTTCCACTTTGATATGAACATGAACCATCTCTCCGGCTTTGACGGCGGTCGTTTCCGGATCAAGTTCCAATACTTTGTACGGCTGTGTGGTTTCCGTCCCAGCCAGCAACGTTGTCCCCGCGAAAAAAGCAACGGCTCCGTTCCAGAATTTTTTTTTCATAATTCCTTTCAACTCCTTCCGAAAGATTACTTGATCTCATCGAGAAAACTGGTGGCTCGATAATAATTGGACCCGCTTTTGCAGTAGGCGAAGTCACCGACCGACATGTGGCGAATGAGCACATGCCCGTCCATATAGAGTACGTTGGCAGTATTCGGATGGTTGACTTTGCCGGTGGCTGGATAGCCCTGCAGGATATCATTCCAGATAATGCAGCCGGGATTGTCGCCGGCAAAGGAGCGTCGCCGCAGTTTTCTGGTGCCGTTGGTAGCATTTTGCCATGTAGTAGCCTGTTTGAATCTACCGTCGCTCCCCCAGTCTTCATCACTGAAATTCCAGTAGGTGTAACTGGTCCATATCTGCTGGGTCCCCTGGTACGTTCCGAAATTGGCGCTGTCGCTCGGACATTTGAAGTAATGTTCGTATTGTTTCTGGCGGGAAGTCGCCTGGCGTTCGACACCGAAATAATTACCCGCCACCAGCACATCCGGAGTGTGAAAATAACCAACCGACGCGGTGTCGTAAAAATACTGTCCCTGCTGAATATGAACATTGTTGCTGGTTTTATCCGGTCGAAAATCCTTGTTGCTGTCGGTGTACATCCGATCAGCAAGGCCAATTTGTTTGAGCTTGGCCACGCAGTTGATGGCGCGCGCACGCTCTCGCACAGCCCCCAGCGCCGGCAGCAGCATTGCCGCCAGAATTGCGATAATTGCAATTACAACCAGCAATTCTATGAGTGTGAATTTCAGAAGACTTTGCAATCCTCTCATTTTTTCAGTCCTTTCATTCCCTTTTTGCCTGATTTGCCATCGTTATTCTGCCAGTAAATGCGGTTTCTCGCCTGCCGGAACCATGAAAATTGGCCCTGCCGATTGTGAGTTGTCGCGCGTTCCGCCCTCCATAATCATTCTACTCCTCTATACCCACGAATTCAATAAGTGGCAATACTGCTTTTATGATTTTTCTGGCATCTCAATCTTCCTGTATCAATCATTATAATACAAAAAAATAAAAAAACAACATTATTAAAAAAAATCTTTTGTTTTTTGTGGCAATGTTACTTTTGCCGGAGTATATTGTGAAAAAATGGAAAGGAAGGCGGAAGATGAACAAAAATCAGGAGCTCCATGCGATCCTGGAGGGAGAGCTGCAAAAAGGAGAATATCCGGTCGGGTCCCGATTCCCGTCCGAATACGAATTGGCCGAACGTTTCGGCGTCGGCCGCTGCACCATCAATAAAGCAGTGTCCGACCTGATTGCGACCGGCTGGCTGGCGCGCGGAAAGCGTGGTTCCGGAACGCGGGTGTTGCGGCACGAAAAATATCCGCAGGGCCGATTGGTCTTTCTGGGCAACTGGGCGCATTACCACAATGCCATGGTGTTAATGGGGATTCAGCGTACTGCCATGACCCGAAATTATGCAGTAGAATTGAGCTGCCCGGCGCGGGAGGAACTGAATCGCAACCTGGACCGATTTGCTGGCGGCGGAGTTTCCGGAATCATCACCATCGCTTATGACTGGTTGCCAAAAGACTATCCACTACCGGTAGTATACATCGATTTTGGAACTCCGGAATACGACCCGGCCTGTCACAACGTGGTCAACCGCAATTATGAGGGGGCACACAACATTGTGAAGGCACTGCTGGCGGCCGGGCATCGCGAAATCGCCGTTTATACCAATCGAGATTACATGCATAGTCACCGTTACTTCCGAGTGAAAGGGATGCTGGACGCATTGCGCGAAGTCGGCATCCCCGATGTGGAGGACCGGGTATTCGTCGGGTTGGAATATCAGGTTTACGACGCCTCGGAAATGCTGGAACGGCTTTATCGCAAATTCCCGGACACCACGGCAGTCGCCACGGTCAGCGATGACCTGGCAATTCAAGTCCTTATTGCCATGAAAAATTTTTCGATATCGCGTCCGCCAGTAATCACCGGTTTCGGCAATGTCGCCAATATCAGTGACGTCTATATGCTCCCGACGGTCGACCAGCACCCACAACACCTAGGGGCGCGAGCCTGCGATATGCTGATCGACATCTTGGAAAAACGCCGTACACCGGACCCGATCATGGAATATGTCGATGCCACACCCATCAACCTTGCCAGTATCCCCAGAATCTGATAAAGAGAAATTGCTGAATGATTGATAGTTACTCTCAGGCTGAAGGTGTATTTGGAAGAATGTCAAATCGAAGAAAGCAATGGGCTTTTCTTGAGGAACAAAAAAATCCACGACCAAAGATATCAATTGGAAGCAGAACATTCCCAACATCCCGGAACAAGTATTCTCTCTGGAAGTGTTCAACACTTTCGGCATGTATCCAGTCGGATATGATGAACATATCGTGGAATACATGTCCTTCTTCGGGGACCTTGATGAACAGAAAAAGTTCGGTCTCAAGAACCTTGCAGCGTTCTATGAAGGCCTGATACAGAAGAAATCCCATACGCTTGAAACTCAGCGTCTGCTAGATAAGAATTACGACAAACCGCCGTTCCCTGCCGATGCGGATCATCCATATTATGCGGAAAATCCCTGTTGGGTCATCACTGCATTTGAGACCAATACACCGGCCTATTTTGATGCGGTCAATATACACAACAACGGCGCGGTAGGCAACTTGCCTGCAAACGTGATTCTGGATGTCCCCAGTCTTGCAATCGGCAGAGAAGTCCATTTCATCCACGCGGGGAACCTGCCCGCTGGACCTGCGGAAATCTACCGATGCCAGACCGCTTGCATGAGATGATTGCGCAGGCGTACGAAGAGGGCAAGACAGTCTGGCGATCTAGGCACTTTGCCTTGATCCATACGGTCGCTGTCTCACTCAGGCAAAAATATGTGGGCTAATTTTCGGGCAATTTACAAAAAAGAACTGACAACATTCAAATAAGAAGCGTCAAAAGAAGCAAACTTGACTTTTTTTGAACTTTTTACATATTTCACCTCATTGTTTCCCCTCGCGCAGAAAGACAATGATCCGATTCTGAGTTTGCACTTCCGGGGTCCAGTCATCCGGCAGCGGGCGAACAAGAGCTATTGTCTTCTTTTCAGACGGCAGAAGGTCGAAGCAGTTGTCATCCGGCAGAAATTCGTCCGTATTCAGGCGGATTCCGAAAGCGGGAATGTCCGCAGTCACCTTCAAATGGGTCCGGTCCAGTGTCTGAATCCGGATTTCAGGGACAGCCAGAGTGTCATACTCCCAATATTCCGCTGGGAAAGAAAAATCTTTCAACGTCATTCCCTTGATCGAGGTGAACCAGTGCCGGGCATTTCCGACAGGGGTTCCCTCCCCGTCTTCCAGCCGGGCATAAATGAAACTGCGGATGGTTTCCCACGGCCATCCCATGGTGGTATAAAAAAATCCCGCCCGGACAGTTGACATGGCTTTGACGAAGACCTCTTTTTCGTATTCGGCCACCGTTTCGCCGTTGAGAAAGCGGTAGCGCCCGAAACAGAGCTTCCCGCGGAATGCTTTTGCGGTCCGGTTCGTGACGAAAAATTCCATGCCGCCGTCTGTTTCGCGCAGGGAGACCATCACCGGAGCAAAGGCCCTCTTCATGTGGTAAAAGAGCGGTTTCCGCCGGGCGTAATAATCGTGCGCAGTCCAGCTGGAAGTGGGCCAGCAGTCATTGTACATCCAGTAAAGGGCGCCGGAACAGATTTTGAGATTTCTCAGATACATCCGGGTCATGGCCCCCAGATGTTCGGCCTGAAGGTCCTGCATGAGTTTCACCGCATATTCCAGCGGCATGGAATCGGGATCTTCGGAGAGAAACGCTTTGAAGGGCTCCAACTCCCGTTTCACGAAGACTCCGTTGGCGTGGTGGCGGTAAGCTCCGGAGAGAAGAGAACGCTCTCCCTCAGGAAGATATCCCAGTAGCGTTTTCATCTCCGGAGGCGCGGTCCATTCATAATATTCCATCATCATGCGCCCGACCGGAAGCAGTTTTCGGCGGAAATCCAGACGTTCTTCGCGGGTCAGTTCGGAAGTGAGCGTGTGACTGTCTCCGGTCTGGTCGCTGCGGTGGAACGCCCCTCCATCCGGACTGCAGTGACGGTAGATGCTTCCCGGCGCAAGACGTTCCAGAAGGCCCGGAAGGAGGTTGTCAAACAGTTTTTCTCCATAAAGGCGGTCCGTCTGTATGTGCCAGACTTCCTCGTAACCGTCATAAATCTCATTGTTGCCGAACCACTGAATGATGCAGGGGTGCCTCCGCAGCCGGAGGACGGCTTTTTCCGCCTCGCGGACAGCGTTGTCCAGAAAAGCGGAATCGTCGTCCGGATACAGGGAACAGGCATACATGAAGTCCTGAAAAATAACGATCCCAAAACGGTCGCAGAGATCGTAAAAGGACTCGCTTTCATAAACGCCGCCGCCCCAGACGCGCAAAGCGTTTCCGTTGCCCCGGATCAGGTCTTTCAGCAAGAACCGGACCTTTTCGAAATCTCCGCTTCCGATCATGGAATCCGCCGGGACCCAGTTTCCGCCGGTGAGAAAAGTCCGTTTCCCGTTGAAAAGAAAGGAGTAGAGGGAACCGCCTTCCGGCACGACGCTTTCATCGAGTCTCAAATCCCGGATGGCGAAATGTCCTGAAACCGGAGCGATGCCGTGATCTTCCGGCGTAAAAATGAAGTCATACAACGGCTGAGCACCGTATCCGGCCGGATACCATAACTTCGGATTTTTGAGTTCGAAAGAGAACTGGTTGGGACCGTTCCGGAAGGAAATATTCCGTTTTTCAATGACTTTTCCATCCAGAGAAACGGTCAGGACCGCGGAATGTTCCGAGAAAGATTGCGCGGGGTTGTTTGCTTCGAAATCAATGGAGCCGTGAATCCGGGCCGATTTCTGGCCGACGGTATACTCCGAACGGAAAAAATCGTTCCGCAGAAATCCGGGTTCCGATGTTTCCAGTTCAACTTCCCTCCAGATTCCGCATGTGATAAGGCGGGGAGCCCAATCCCATCCGAAGGTGAACTGGGGTTTCCGGAGCCAGAGACGCCGCATGGCCTCCTCCTGGGCGGCATATCGTTTCAGTTCCTTCCCATCGGTAAGGGAAAGACCGTCATTGAGTTCGATTGTCAGCGTGTTTTCTCCATCCCTCAAAGCATCGGAGACATCGAACTCGTGCTCGACGAGAGCATTCTGAGCCGTTCCGACCGGTTTTCCGTTCAAGGAGAGCGAAGCCTGATAGTCCAGTCCTTTGCAGAGCAGCCGTGCCTTGAAAGGACGATCAGGAGGGACAAAGGAAAAGGTTTTCGTGAAAACCCATTCTTTTCTCTCCCATTTTTCCGCTTCGAGGGTATTCAGCCCGTAGTATGGATCGGGCAGAAGCCCGGCCTTCAGCAGGTCCCGGTGAATATCCCCCGGAACTTTCGCGTTGATTCCGGCCTTCGGAAAATTCATGATCCCCGGATTTTTCAAATGAAGACACCACTCGCCGTTCAGATTGATTTTCATGGTTGTTCCTGTTTTTTGTATGTTTCAATTTTCCAGTATTCTGACTGAATTCCGGACGACCAGACGGCAGGGAAGAAGTTTCTGGAGAAGTTTTCCGGGACACCGGTCAATGACCTGCCGCAGAATCGACATGGCCCCCGACGCCATTTCCGAGACATCCTGATCGATGGTCGTGTGCGGCGGACAGAACCATCTCGAACAGTCCTTCTTTTCGAAGGAAATGACGGAAAGATCGTCCGGAATCCGGAGGTGCAGAAGCTGAAACGCGTACACGGCTTCGTTCGGCAGGGATTCCCCGCAGAGGACCGTTGCGGTCGGGCCGTCCTTCATCATGAGCGCCAGCAGTTCGATTAAAGACTGTTCACGGGGGCGAAAGACCGAGGGAGACAGCGGCGGGAATCCGTGTCTTTTCATTGTTTCTCGGTATCCCCGCAGCCGTTCCTTTCCGGCCAGATTGGAAAAGGAATCCAGAACAATCGTGATTTTCCGGTGTCCGCTCTCGATAAGATGTTCCACAGCGGAGACTGTTTCCGCGTGATAATCCGGGAAAATGCCGTGACAGTTTTCCAGAAGATTTCCGACCGAGATCAGCGGCATTTTCAGACTCCGGAACGAGTCCCGGTATTTTGCATACTGCACGTCATTCAAAAGAATGACAGCCGCTTTCGTATAACTGTCCAGAATCCGGTCGGTGTCCTCCGCCTCCACGATGTTCAGATGAAATCCGGAACGAGTGATTTCCGCGACCAGCTGTGCCAGAAGAATTTCCTGAAAGCCGTTCCCTTTTCCAAGACTCTCCAGTGAATCAACCACCAATGCGATGGTTTCCCGGACCGCTGTCTGCTGGGGAGAGTAGTTCAGTGCTCGGGCAGCCCGGAGAATTTTCTCCCGGAGCGGTTCGCTCACGGCCGCTTTCCCGGTAAAAACCCGTGACACGGTGGCTCTGGATACTCCGCATTTTAAGGCAATGGTTCCGATGTCCGCTTTTCTTGAATTCATGTTGTTTTCCCGTTCTTTGTGAAATCGTTTCATGTTAATATAAACCTTTTCAAATTATTTTTCAACCGTTTTCCTGTTTTTCCCCGAAAGATATTTCCTATGGATCAACGAGGGCCGCATAGCTGAAAATGATACGATATTCTTCCTGTGCTTTTAAAGCTATTTGGTTATTTTTTTCAAGTGCGTTTTTAAATAATTTGTTAATTTTCAAAAAATAATGTGTGAAAAGAGCTTCCCATTTTCTGATTTTTTCAAGATGTCAACACGTTAGGCATATTATAAGCAGATCTTCATAAATATTTGACAAATAGAAAAGGTATGATATATTATCTGCATGTCAACCGGAGATGTATCATGAAAATAGTAAAACTCGCCTTATCCGAGCAGGAGAAAACAGAACTTGAGTATCTT
>Ga0066602_10001520_pt1 | contig 15401 bp, 14 predicted proteins | sample Higcelweek5metaG_FD_59481 | JGI IMG/M metagenome (GOLD analysis project Ga0066602, IMG submission 59481) | Freshwater pond sediment microbial communities from the University of Edinburgh, under environmental carbon perturbations - High... | ecosystem: Environmental > Aquatic > Freshwater > Pond...
CTGGCGGTCGCCAGCCTCCAATCTGCCAAGGGTCAAACCCTCGGCAGATTGGTATTATATACCAACCTTCCTTGATCGTGACCGATCAAGGAAGGTTTCGCGTTGTCTGCTTCAGCGCAGGCCGAACAGCTTTGTCCGGACAGAGCGAAGATGATCGCGCATGGATTGTTCGGCACGCTCGGGATCATGGACGCGGATGGCGTCCACCAGCACGCGATGCTCCCCATCGGAAACGGCGGTGGCCGTGGCCATGGCCGCGCCGAACACCGCATCAATGCGGTTGTCCAGGCTGGTGCGGCCCTGGGTGCGCAAGGTGTCGTACAGCAACAATAACAGCATATTATGGCTGGCTTCCGCGATGGCGCGGTGCAGCCGCTCATCCAGACGCCGCCACAGCGCCAGGGATTGGGCCGTGGACATTTCGGCCAGGCAATTATCCATGGCCTGAAGGTCGGCCGCCGTGGAATGAATGGCCGCCTGGGCCGCCAACTGGGGTTCCAGCACCAGTCGGGCATCCATGATGTCGCCCAGGCTGATGGGCAGTGGTGATTGCGCCTCAGCCGTCAGATCGCGCGGACCGACAAAGGTGCCCTTGCCCACATGGCGCCAGATCAACCCCTCATCTTCCACCCGCTTCAGCAGGGTGCGCAGCTTGCCGCGCGAAACGCCCAACAGTTCGCCCAGCTTGGGTTCGGGCGGCAGTCGCTGCTCCCCCGTCCGGCCCGTCATTTCAATCAATTCCCGCAAACGCGCCAAATCGTCCACAGCCACCACCGATCACTCATCCAATGCCGGCATCTTACCGTGTTTTCGGGCGCTCTCAACCTGATCAATATCAATATTGATTCAAATCGATTGACACAATGATATCGCTCTTGTAGCTAATTGAGGCGGCTTCGCGACAGATCAATCCATGCCCGGCATCTGAATGATCGGCTGTGCGGCCCGCAACAAGAACGCGGTCGGTTGGGGGCGGCCATTCCAGGGGGGCGGCACGGCACCCGGGTGCCAATCCAGCCTTCAGATCAAAGGGGTCTCATGTCTCAGAACGACCACCATCACGCATCCCCGCTTTTCCTGACGGACGAAGATGTCCGCGCGGTGTTCGATTGGCGGGCGGCGTCGGATGCGCTGAGGAAGGCGTACGCGGCCCCAGCGGCCCCTGACCTGTTCCCACCGCGCACCATGGCGCGGGGGTCGGGATTATGGTTGCGCACGTTGAGCGGCATCGCCCCGGAAGGCGGGTTGATGGGGGCCAAGCTGATCTCGGCCAATATCCGGGCCGGTGTGGCTTCCTACCTGATCCCCCTGCTGGACCAGGAAACGGCGGAGCTTGTGGCGCTGCTGGATGGTAATTCCATCACCGGCTTCCGCACTGCCGCCACCTCTGCCGTCGCGGCGGACGCGCTGGCACCGGTCGGGGCCTTACGGGTGGCGGTCATCGGCTCGGGCTTCGAGGCCAAGAACCATATCCGCGCCCTGGCCGCCCTGCGTACCCTGGATCAAGTGACAGTCTACAGCCCCACCCCGGAAAGCCGGGCCCGCTTCATCGCGGACCTTGCGGATCTGGGGCTTGCCATGCGCGCCGCTGACAGCCCACGGGCCACGCTGGAAGACGCCAATGTCGTCATCTGCGCCGCGCGGTCCCGCGATGAAAGCCCGACCTTGCTGGGCGAGTGGCTGCGACCGGGCATGACCGTGGTCTCCATCGGCTCGACCCTGCCGGAACAGCGGGAACTGGACCCGGCGGCCATCCGCCGCCCCGACCTGATCGTCGCTGACATGGTGGAGGAGGTGGCGCACGACACCGGCGACATGATCGCCGCCGCGCAGGCCGGTGTCGGCTGGGACGGTCGGTTGGTGGCCTTGTCCGACGTGATCGGCGGGCGGCATCCGGGGCGGACCTCTCCCGATCAAATCCTTCTCTACAAATCGGTCGGTGCCGCCATCCAGGATCTGGCCGTGGCGGGCCTGTGCGCCAGCAGGGCACGGCAGCTGGGCGTCGGCACCACGCTGCCCGTCAGCATCACGCCCGTGCGGAAAGGCAAGAAATGACCTCGGCTTCTCTGAACGATCCCACCCTTCTGAAATCTGCCGCCTATGTGAACGGTGCCTGGGTCACGGCCAAGTCGGGCCAGGGCCGGCCTTTGCTCAACCCCTCGACCGGGGAGCAGTTGGCCATGATCCCGCAGTTCAGTCGCGAGGAAGTGGCCGGTGCCATCGACGCCGCCCACCGCGCCCTGCCGGCCTGGCGGGCGCTGTCCGGCAAGGCGCGTTCCATCATTCTGCGGCGCTGGTTCGACCTGATGGTTGCCCATGCCGATGATTTGGCCCGCCTGATTGTGCTGGAGGAAGGCAAGCCCTACGCCGAAGCCAAGGGCGAGGTCGCCTATGCCGCCTCCTTCGTCGAATGGTTCGCGGAAGAGGCCAAGCGGGTGAAAGGCGATGTCATGGCCGCGCCTGAACCCGGTCGCCGCATCGTCACCCTGAAGGAACCGGTGGGCGTCTGCGCCGCCATCACGCCCTGGAACTTCCCCGCGGCCATGATCACGCGCAAGGCAGCCCCGGCGCTGGCAGCCGGCTGCACCATGGTGGTGAAGCCGGCGGAACAGACGCCCCTGACCGCCTTTGCCCTGGCAGCACTGGCCGCTCAGGCAGGGGTGCCGGCAGGCGTGCTGAACGTCGTCACCGGCCCGGCGCGGGTCGTGGGGGCAGAGCTGACCGGCAACCCCCTGGTGCGCAAGATCACCTTCACCGGCTCCACCGAGGTGGGGCGCATCCTGATCGCCCAGTCGGCGGCGACTGTGAAGAAGCTGTCCATGGAACTGGGCGGCAATGCCCCCTTCCTGGTGTTCGATGATGCCGACCTGGACAAGGCGGTGGCCGGTCTGATCGCCACGAAGTACCGCAACACCGGCCAGGCCTGCATCAGCGCCAACCGCGTCTATGTGCAGGACGGGATCTATGACGCATTCGCCGCCAAGCTGGCCCAGGCCGTGGCGGCCTTGCGCGTGGGCGACGGGTTCGAGGAGGGGGTGCAGCAAGGCCCCCTCATCGATGATGACGCCGTGGCCAAGGTGGAGGCGCACATCGCCGACGCGGTGGCACGGGGGGCTTGCGTCGCACAAGGCGGCGGGCGTCATGCCAGGGGTGGCCGCTTCTTCCAACCCACGGTGCTGACCGGCGTCACCGCAGACATGCGTATCTGCCATGAGGAGACTTTCGGGCCGGTGGCACCGCTGATCCGCTTCACCGATGAGGATGAAGCCATCCGCCTGGCCAATGACACCGAATTCGGCCTGGCCGCCTATCTGTTCGCCACGGATGCGGCGCGCCTCTGGCGGGTGGCGGCAGCCCTGGAAAGCGGCATGGTTGGCATCAATACCGGTCTGATTTCCAACGAGGTGGCCCCTTTCGGCGGGATCAAGCAGTCCGGCTTGGGCCGCGAGGGCTCCATCTACGGCATCGATGAGTATCTGGAACTGAAATACCTCGCCTGGGAAGGCGCCCGCGACAACAGTTAAGCAAAAGGAAAAGAGCTATGGCTGGTTATCGCCGTAATGAGGCGCGCGACTGGGCGCGCGAAAAGCTGGTGGGCGTGGTCAATTGCACCATCCCATCCTTCACATCGGACCTGACCCGTATCAACGAGGCCGCCATCCGCCACGATACCCGCTTGGCCATTGAACATGGCTTCATGGGCACGTTGGGGGTGTCGGAAGTGTCCATCACCCTGCCGGAATATCTGGATTTCCTGCGCATCATCAAGGATGAGGCTGGCGAGCGCCTGGTGGTGACCCACCATGCCAGCTGGAACAACCTGGAACAGAACATCGAGGCGGTGCGCGGGGCTGAGGCGGCGGGGGCGGAGTTCGTGCTGCTATCCTATCCGCCGAACTTCTATCCCGAAAGCGAGCAGGACATCTACGACTATACCAAGGCGGTGTGCGACGCGACCAACTTGGCCGTCATGCTGTTCCCCATGTTCCTGTGGGGTTTTTCCAGTCGCATCCACCCGTCGGACATTCCGGCACCCCTGATCCGCCGCCTGATCGACGATTGCCCCAACATCGCTGCCATCAAGGCAGAGGGCGGCTTTCCTTCCATCCAGAGCGTGATTGAGTGCGACCGGCTGTTCGGTCGCGATGTGGTGATCTCCATGCCCATCGAGGGCGAGTTGATCCCCCTCAGCCAGATCATGCCCATCCAACTGTCGGCTACCAGCGATCACGAATATTACGGCCCCTTGATCCCGCAGGTTTTCAAATTGCTGCGCGCGGGCAGGTTTGACGAGGCAACGGCCATCTATTGGCAGATGCACCCCGCCCGCAAGATCAAGAGCGCGCTGGCCGCACAGATGCATGGCGGTAACTTCATCAACCGCCAGGCCTGGAAGTTCCAGGGCTGGCTGCAGGGCTATAATGGCGGCCCGCTGCGCATGCCGACGCAGCGGATCCACGATCCGCAGATGATTGGTCTGCGCAAGGGCCTGATCGATGCCGGCCTGCAGCCCAGCATGGATCCGTTCCGCGCGTTCTTTGTCGGACGGAACCCTGCGTAAAGATTTATGGAGAAATGTGGGAAGCTGGCACCCTTCCGGGTGCCGGCAGGTTGGCCTCTGCGTCCGCCGTACCAAGTTGCGCTGAATAGAACAATCGCAACTTGGTCGTCTTACACCAACCTCCCTTGATCGTGACCGATCAAGGGAGGTTTGATGTTCCCTCATGCGCCGGGCGCTGCCATCCGGCAGCTTGGCTTGGCGGCACCACGTGGTGCCGGGCCAGCGGTCGCTGGCCTCCAACCTGCCAAGGGTCAAACCCTCGGCAGATTGGTGTTCTCTCAGGTGCCGGGCGGGCGCATCCGCGCCCTTGGCTCGACGGCACCACGTGGTGCCGGGCCAGCGGTCGCTGGCCTCATATCCGCCAAGGGTCAAACCCTCGGCAGATCGGGCTTAAAACCGCAGGGCTTGGCGATGGAACGGCCTGCCCAGCAGGGCGCTGCCGCCATGGCTGTGATAGGCGGTTTGGTAATCCGCAGCATTCAAACCGTTGACGCTGCTGTTGGCATGGTCCGCGCCATAGAGGAAAAGGCCGGGCGCGCGGGTCGCCAGCCGGTCGATCCAGCCCTGATAAATCGCCTGCTTTTCCACCAGGCTGTAATGGGTGGCGCTGTAGATGGTGCAAAAGGCGTTGCTCCACCAGATCACGCTGCCCGGTTCATCCTTGATCCGGTCCAGCAGGGGGCCGGCATCCAGGATGTTGCAGGCAAGATATTCGCGTTCCACGCCCTGGAACCGCCGCCAATGGTCGGCAAAGGCATCGGCCCCGCCCCAGCGGGCCAGTTCCGCCACCCATAGCCGTTCCAGTTCCGCCCAATCCATATTATCCGGCGTGGCACCGGGCCAGAGGTAGAAATGGGTGTTTCCCGCCTGGGCGAACAGGCCGCGCAGATAGCCAGGATAATCCCGCCCGTCCCATTCGCTGTCCAGCCGGCGGCGGAAATCCAGCGCATGGCTGCTGTAATCGAAGAACACCACCCGCGTGCCGGGGCCGATGCCATGGGTTTCCAGAATACGGTTGGGCTTCAGCCCCGCCGCCACGCAGTAAAGCGTGGAAACCGGGCCAGTGAAGCCCGGTGGCGGCTGTTCCACATCGGCATAGGATTCATAATTCAGCACGAAGACGCCGCGCCCCGCCTTGTCAGACATGTCGGACAGGAAGCCCAGGAAGGGGGCCGCCGCCGACAGGTCCGCGCCCAAATCCAGCAGATGGGCCGACAGGGCGGGGCCAAAGGGGACCGGCGGGCTTTCCCGGATATCGGGCTGCCCCGCCGCTTTCCAGGCGGCGATATCCACCAGCAGGCAGCGGTCGGGCTTGCCGGCAAAGATGAAATCGCGTTCGCGTACCCAGGCTTCCGCCGCGTCAAAGAAACTGCGCGCCTTGCCGCCATGCGGGCCGGCATGTTCACTGACAATATGGCCATAGCCCTGCACCAGCGCGTAACGCGCACCGGTATAATCCAGCCGGTGCAGCAGGGACGACAGGTCCGCCGCTTCCGCGATATCGCCGAAATAGCCCCAGCGCAGCCAGGAAACCGTCAGATCGCGCGCGCGGGCCGCCGGCGTTCCCGCTGCCGGCGGCGTGCCGATCAGGGCACAGGCCAGACCTTGCATGATGCTTCTCCCGATAATTTTTCAGCGATGATAATAGACATTTTTCCCGTTTACAGGGAAAATCATTTTCAGGACAAAGTTTGAAAATTGTACGGATGGGATCGGCATGCGCCTTCTTCTGCTTCAGGATGCGGTGCATCTGCCCTCCCTTGGTGGGGGCAACAAGGCCAACCGACTGTTGATGGAGGGGTTGGCGGCAGCCGGCGTCGACTGTCACATGGTCACGCGCGTGCCCAGTGAGGCGCAGCGCCGTGATGGCGGCTTCGGTCTGGCGGCCCTGGCCGCGCGCGGCATCCAGGTGGCGGGGGCGGAGCGGCAGCACAGCTATCGCCATGAAGGCGTGCAGGTGGCGGCGTTCGATTTCGACGCGCCCGACGCTGCTGCCGCCTTGTCGGCCCATCTGGCGGCGCTGCAGGCCGACTGGCTGCTGGTCTCCGACGATGGGCGCGGCCTGTTCCTGGAAACGGCCCTGGCATTGGCTCCAAACCGTGTCGTGGTGCTGGTCCACACCCATTTCCACCTGCCCTTCGGCCCGGAAAGCCGGATGCCGGACCCCAGACGCCAGGCCCTGATGGCGCAGGCGGCGGGGATTGTCGCGGTCAGCCGGTACAGCCAGGATTATCTGGCCCGCCATGGCGGGCTGGCCGCCCGTATCCTGCATTTTCCCGTCTTCGGTACGGGGCCGTTCAATGGGCCGGCCACAGCGGGCTGTGTGGCGATGATCAATCCATGCCCGGCCAAGGGCCTGTCCATCTTCCTGGAACTGGCCGACCAGTTCCGCCAGGTGCCGTTTGCCGCTGTGCCCACCTGGGGGGCGGATGCGGATGTGATGGCGCAACTGACGGCCCGCCCCAATATCCGCATCCTGCCGGCGGGCGATAATATCAGCGCGGTGCTGGCCCCGGTGCGGGTACTGCTGGCCCCGTCGCTGATCGCGGAGACATTCGGCTATGCCGCCATTGATGCCATGCTGCGCGGCATTCCGGCCCTGATGGGCGATCTGGGCGGCCAGCCGGAAGCGGCATTGGGCGTGGCGACCGTGCTGCCGGTGCATTCCCCGGACATGACCGGGCCGCCGCCGGTTGCGGCATGGCGGGCGGCCTTGTTGGGATTGCTGACCGATCCGATGGCCTATCGTCAGGCCTCCCACGCGGCCAGAACCGCCGCCCAGGCCTTTCTGCCGCAAACGGATATCCGCCATTTCGTTGATTATCTGCAGGGGCTTGCCGCATGACCGCTGTAACGGGTCCGTTGGCCCTGGTTGACCCCTATGATGCCGGCGTGTTGCTGGCCTCCACCTTTGCCGCGTGCGGGGTGCCCTTGGTGCATGTCGCCAGCACGCCCGGCCATGGCACGGGGGAGGGGGCATGCGCCGACCCCACCCATTTCGCCCACCATCTGCCCTGGTCGGCGGATGTGACGGTGATGGCCGGCGGCCTGCGCGCCCTGGGGGTGGTGCAGGTGCTGGCCGGATCGGAACGCGGGGTGCCCCTGGCCGACCAACTGGCGGAAATGCTGGGCCTGCCCGGTAATGGCACCGCCCTCAGCCTTGCCCGCCGCGACAAGCATCGGATGATCGAACAGGCCGGGCGCTGCGGCATCCGGGTGCCGGCGCAGATTTGCACCGACAGCCCGGACGCGGTGGAGGCATGGGCGGCAGCCGGCGGCCACTGGCCCCTGATCCTGAAGCCGCTGCTGTCCAAGGGTGGGGACGGGGTGCGGCTTTGCCATGACGCGGCGGAACTGCGCGCCGCCTTCGCGGCCTTGCATGGACGGGCGGACCGGCTGGGTTTCCGCAATGAAAGACTGCTGGCCCAGCAATTCCTGCGGGGGCACGAATATGTGGTGGATGTCATCAGCCTGGATGGCAGGCATCACCCCGCCGGGCTGTGGACCTATGGCAAGCCGCCGCCCGGCGGGGATGATGTGGCGCGCATTGACACCAAGCATCTGCTGCCCGGTGATCATCCGCTGGCGGCCTCGCTGTTCGCCTTTGCCGCCCGCGTCTTCGATGCGCTTGGCATCCGCCACGGGGCCGGCCATTGCGAGCTGATCGTGGATGATGCCGGCCCTGTGCTGGTGGAGGCGGCGGCCCGTTTGCATGGGGGGCCGGCGGCCCATCTGCTCTGCCGCCGCGCCACCGGCAGCAGCCAGTTGGATATGCTGGTGCGCGCCACCATCGACCCGGATGGGTTGCGCGCCGATCACGCCCGGCTTTGGGGCTTTGCCGGGGCCGCCGGCATGGTGCTGTTGCGCCGGCCCGCCAATGCCGACCGGCGGGCGTTGTTCGCCACCCTGCCCAGCTTGCGTGAACTGGCCTGGAACAGCCCGCCCGATGCCCCGGCACCGCCGGTGGCCGGGCTGGCCAGTCTGGTACATGGCGATGCGGCGGAGGTGGCAACGGATATGGCCATTCTGACCGGCCATCTGTCCACCCGCCTGCTGGACAGAAGGGAAGCCATTGCGGAACTGGCCCCCGCCTGGGGGGCCCTGCTGCAACGGTCAGGCTGCAACCGGGCCTTTGGCAGCCCCGGCTGGTATCTGGCTGCCCTGGACAGCCGGCCCACCCTGCAACCGCTGCTGCTGGCGGCCTTCCGGGGCGGGGAGTTGGCGGGCGTCCTGCCGCTGGCCATGGATGACACGGGGCCTGTGGGCTTTGCCACCGATCTGGCCGATTATAATGATGTGGTGGTTGCGGCGGGTGACCGGGCGGCGGCGCGCTGGCTGCTGCTGTCGGCCCGCAGGCAATGGCCGGGGCTGGTGCTGGATAATCTGCGCCCCGATGCCGATCTGGTGGCGGCCCTTTCCGGCCCGGTGACGTTGGCCCCGCCCGTCACCCGCTGCCCGCATGCGCGGCTGGATGGTGGTTATGCCGGCTGGCTGGCCGGGCGCAGTGCCGCCTTCCGTGCCGATCTGCGCCGCAAGCGCCAACAGGCCGCTGCGGCGGGGCTGGTGGTGCGCGCGCTGGACCCGGTGCAGGATGAAGGGCTGGATGTGGCCGGCCTGTTCCTGGACCTGCATCCGCAGCGCTTCGGGGCGGCCAGCCTGTTCGGGCGCGATCCGGTGGCCGCCCGCTTCGTGCGCGCGGCCCTGCCGGGGCTGTTCCGGCAGGGCGCGGCGCTGCTGTTTGCCCTGTGGGCGGGGGACCGGCTGGCGGGGTTGAATATCTGCCTGCGCGGCGTTGACTCCCTGGGCTATTGGAATGCCGGTTTCGCCGCCGATCTGGCCCGGTTTTCCCCCGGCACGTTGATGCTGGATGCAGCCTTGCGCACGGCCTGTGACCTGGGGCTGCCGGAAATGGATTTCCTGCGCGGGGAGGAGGCGTACAAGATGAAATGGTGCAATGGCAGCCGCCAGATCGGGCAATTACCATGAATGCCCTTCCCCTGCCGCCGGACCCCTGGTCGATCGGGCTTTACCGGGGCAGCCATCCGCTGCATCTGGCCCCGTCGCCGGCCAACCCGGTAATGGCGCGCGAACAGGTGACGGATGTTGCCGCCGCCTTTGTGGCCGACCCGTTCCTGCTGCCCCGTGATGATGGCTGGCACCTGTTTTTTGAGGTGCAGCGCCATGGCGGGCTGGGGGAAATCGGCTGGGCCCACAGCCCGGACGGGCAGGCCTGGCGCTATGGCGGCATTGTGCTGCGGCAGGCATTTCACCTGTCATATCCGCATGTGTTTCTGGCCGATGGTCAGGTCTATATGCTGCCGGAAACGCTGGATGCGGGGGCGGTGCGGCTGTACCGGGCCGATCCGTTCCCCCGCCGCTGGGTGCCGGTGGCGGACCTGATACCGGGCCGGCTGGCCGACCCCAGCCCCTGTTTTCACCAAGGCCGCTGGTATCTGTTCGCCTGCGACAACCCCGCCGGCCATGATGGTCTGGTGCTTTACCATGCCGATGCGCTGACCGGCCCCTGGCAACCGCACCCGGCCAGCCCGCTGATCCGGGGCGATGCAAGCCGGGCGCGGCCCGCCGGGCGGATCATCGCGGCGGATGGCGCGCTTTACCGTTTCGCCCAGGATTGCGGCCCCCGCTATGGCCATGGGGTGCGGGCGTTCCGCATCACCTGTCTGACGTCCGACAGCTATGCCGAGGAACCGGTGGGGGATGGCGGGCTGCTGCTGGGCCCGTCGGGCCAGGGCTGGAACGGCAAGGGCATGCACCATATCGACGCCTGGCCCCTGGCACAGGGCCAATGGATGGCGGCGGTGGATGGCATCCGCATCGGTTAACGCCGCCGGGGCGGCGTCAGATAGGTGCGGGCCAGCAGCAGCGGGGCTGCGGCCAAGGTCAGCACGCCGCACCAGCCCACCGTCCCCACCGCCGGCCCCCAACGGGCCACCGCCATCACCCAGGACAGGGCCAGCAGGCCAAAGCCCAGCCGGCGATAAAGCCGCTGGCGTGGGCGTTCAAGCTCCCGCCCCAGCGCCCAGGCATGGTGTTCCTCCATCGCCAGGGCCAGCAGGGCAAAGCCGGCCAGGGCCAGCAACCAGGATATCATGCCACCCCTCCTGAACCTTGTGCTTTGGGAGGGGTGGAGGCCGGCGACCGCCGGCCCGCCGCCCATGCGGCGTAAGCCCAGCCCGCGGATGCGGGCGCCCGGCGCTTGAGGGCGATTGATAACAGGCTCATTCACCCGCCACGGCCAGCGCCGCCTCCCGGTTGGGCCGCGCCTTGCGGGCGACGCTGGTGCGGGGCTTGTGCCGCTGCACCTTGATGGCGATGGCGGCCAGCGACAGGCCGAGTGTCAGCAGCACGATGTCGGTCCAGAACCGTATCCCGTCGCCCCCCGCCAGATGCTGCCAGGCACCGGCCCCGCGCAACTGGTCGAAGACGGGCAGGCCCAGCAGCAGCAGGGCACCCAGGCCGAACTGTTCCACCCAGCCGCGTTTGACCGGGCGCAGGCAGGCATGGATGAAACACAGGCCCCAGGTGATGAACAGGGCCTGCACCTCCGCCGGCCAGCGGCCCACCATGTCCATGGGCAACAGCCGGTTGGCCCAGAACATCGCCACCATGCCGGCGGGCAGCCCCGCCACCGTGGCAATGTTCAGCCGTTCCACCAACCGGAAACCAAAATGCGGTTTGGCGGGGTCTGGCAGCTTGTCGCGCCGCTTGGCCGTCCACATCACCAGCCCGGTGGCCACCATCACCGTACCGGCCAGCCCGGACAGGAAATAGAACCAGCGCAGGGTGATGGGGGCAAAGCGACCGGCATGCAGCCCGATCATCACCTGCCGCGCCTCCTCCCCCGGACTTGTGACAACGGGGCTGTTCAGCGCCGTACCGCTGACCCCGTCAAAGATGATGGTGGCATCATCCGCCGCGATGGTGTGGGCGGGCTGGCGGGAGATTGTCACACGGGCCGACGCATCGCCCGGATTGGCGATCCGCACCGACCCGACGCGCCCGTCGCCCCAAACCTGCCGCACCTGTTCCAGCATCGGGCCGATGGGGGCCAGGGGGGCGGGGGTGGCGGCAAAGGTGGCGGGCGGCACCTGGGGCTGCAATTCGGCAAAGGCCATGCGCGGATCGCTGAAATTGGCCAGCAGGCCCCAGGGCATATAAAGGGTCATCAGGGTGATCAGCCCGGTATAGGTGATCATCAGATGGAAGGGCAGGGCCAGCACGGCGGTGGCATTATGCCCATCCAGCCAGCTGCGCTGGCCCTTGCCGGGGCGGAAGGTGAAGAAATCCCGGAAGATTTTCTTATGCGTGATGATGCCGGTGATAATGGCCACCAGCATGAACATGGAACAGAACCCCACCAGCCAGCGGGCCCAGATCACCGGCATATAATGCAGATCGAAATGCAGGCGATAGAAGAAATCCCCGCCGCGGGTTTCCCGCACCGCCACCGGCTGGCCATCGCCGCCGATCCACAGGCTGTTGCTGGCATCGGGCCAGCGGAACCGCCCACGCTCCCGCCCCTGCCATATGGCCAGCACACCGGCCCCGCGTTCGGTGGGCAGGTTGATCGACCAGCTGGCCGCATCGGGCGCGCGGGAAGACAGGGCGGCCATGGCCGCTTCCACCATGCGGGTTTCATCCGCCGGGCTGCGCACCATGTCGGCTGCCGACAGTTCCGGGCGCATCCAGTGGCTGATCTCCTCGCGCCAATAGGCGGCGGTGCCGTTGATGAAAATCAGGAACAGCACCCAGCCGACCAGCAGCCCGGTCCAGGTATGCACCGATGATTGCGTCTGCCGAAACCCCTTCATCCCAGCAACCCCGCGCGGATATCCGCCGGTGCCAGCAGCCAGAACAGCCCGCCCGTGCCCACCATCAACCCCAGCACCCAGCCCGACACCGCCAGCGCACTGCGCGCGGCGAAAATCCAGACGACGATGGCCGTGGCGATGGCAAAGGACAGCATGCTGGCCACCACACTGGCATCCAGCGCCGACCCCGGCAGCAGCCGGGCCAGCAGGGCGGTGCTGGTGCTGGTCAGCCCATAGGTGCCGAACAGGGCGAGCGTGATGCGCAACGGCATCTCCCAGCCGGGGCGGTGGGCCGCCTTGCCGGCGGTTCTGGTGGGGGCGGTGGAGGCCATGAGACAACTCACGCAAAAAAGCAATTAAAAATCATTCGCATTTGCGTACTATGTATTGAAATTGTCAAGGATCAATATGCCTGTTGTCGCCCCTTTGATGGTGGGGCGATGCGGTGGTGGATGTCTCGCTGGGTGGCCTGTCCCACACCGCCTGCATCAACGCAGCCGGGCCATTTTTCCTCTTGCCCAAAGGGGAAAGGTAAATTACCTGATAGGTAATGTTGGTGATGTGGGAAGGCCATGGAACTCTTTTTCTCGTCGAAGAAATTCGAAAAGCAGCTTTCCAGCGAGAAAGAGATGAAAAAGGCCTTTGGTCACGTGATGCCAAACCTGCAGATACGTTTATCGACGTTAAGCGTCGTGAAATGTCTGGCGGATGTGCCGCACACAAAACCTGAAGGCCGGCATGAATTGTCACAGAACAGGAAGGGACAATTCGCCGTTTGGTTGACGAAGAACTATCGACTGATATTCAAACCGGAGCACGACCCGGTTCCTGTGCGGGAGGATGGTGGATTTGACCTCAACGCGATTACGGCGATCAGGTTGATTGAGGTTGAAGATTACCACGGTAACTGAGTGGGTCCGGAGGAAAAGACATGGCACAAGCAGCACAGCCGCATGGCACATGGACGCCGGATTGGGCGGTTCACCCCGGCGCACATCTGGCGGAATATCTTGAGGTGCGCGAATGGACCCAGAGGGAGTTCGCGGATATCGCCGATCTGACACCCAAACTGGTAAGCACCATCATTAACGGCCAGAATCCGATCACGCCTGAGACAGCGATCAAGCTGGAGCGGGTTTTCGGATTGCCGGCCTATGTTTGGACGGGCCTGCAATCCCGGTGGGATTTATGGAAGGTGCGGGAGGATAAAAAGATCGCTTCTGCCGAACTGAAATCCTGGCTGTCCAACTTTCCGGTCAAGGAGCTGAAAAGCAGGTGGGGGCTGCCAGGCAAAAAGGATGATGTCGGTCTGGCGGATCGTTTGATGGGCCTTCTGGGCATCGGTGGTCCAGGTGGCGTTGATGCCAAGATCAACTCATTAGCGGTTCAGCACCGCCAGTCGAAATCCCGCAAGACATCCCCCCATCATGTTCTCACATGGCTTATGCTGGGGGAGCAAAAGGCGCGCGCCATGGACTTGGCCGCTTATGACCCGGATAAATTCCGCAAGGCTGTCGGGGATATTCGCGCGATGACGGTTCAGCCGCGTGAACAGTTCGAACCGCGGATGATTGAACTTTGCCGTGCCAGTGGCGTGGCCCTCGTGTTCGAACAACCCATCAGCAAGACCTGCCTTTATGGATCGGCGCGGTGGCTGGACAGTGATCATGCGATCATCCAGATGTCACTTCGAATGAAGTCCAATGATCATTTCTGGTGGACCTTTTTCCATGAGGCTGCCCACATCCTGCTGCATCGGGGGAGCAATTTTGCCGATGATGATGGCGGCATGGGTGATGTTCGTGAGGATGAGGCTGATCATTGGGCGGAAGACATGCTGGTCGGCAGAGAACGTTTTGCCGATTTCAAATCAAAATCCCCCAATTCTGCAAAGGCTGTCAAAGATTTCGCAGGTGAAATCGGCATCCATCCGGGCATCGTGGTCGGCATGCTTCAACATGTCGGGGTGCTTCCCCATGATTATCTGAACGGTCTGAAAGAGCGCGTCGAACTGGCGGATACGCCGGCTATCTGACACGCTGAAATCCCGCCCCCCTGACCCCGCCTACAGCGCCGTCCGCCGGGCGATTTCGGTGCGTTTGGCGGCCACTTCCATCTGGGCGCGCTGCATGGCTTCCAGTTCCGTGGCCGCCAGCAGCCCGTCGATCACCCGGCCCAGATGGTGGTGCATGGCGGCGCGGGCCTGGCGGGGGTCGCGGGTGCGCAAGGCGGCCACAATGTCGCGATGTTCATCGACGCGCGGCCGGTCGCCCAACTGGCGGGCGCGTTCCAGCATGGAAATGCACAGGGGCGCCTTGTAGCGCATGTCCCACAGTGTCTCCACCACCATGGTGATGGCGCTGTTGCGGGTGGATTTGGCGATGGTGACATGGAAACGGCGGTCGGCCTGTTCGCCCTGCAGATCCTGGCGGTTTTCCTCCACCATGTCGGCCAGGATGCTGTCCAGCTCGGCCAGTTCCGCATCCGTGATGGTGGTGGCGGCCAGGGCGGCGGCCTCCCCTTCGAACAGGCGCCGCGCCTCCGTCAACTCAAAGGCGCCGATATCCAGATCGGCGGGCGCCGATTCCACCTTCGCACCTGTCACATAGATGCCGGACCCGTGCCGTGCCTCCACCAGCCCCATAATATCCAGCGCGATCATCGCTTCGCGTACCGTCGGGCGGCTGACGGCGAATTCGTCCGCCAGATCGCGTTCGGTCGGCAGCTTCTGACCTTGCTTGTAGGTGCCGGCCTGGATGGCGGCGGAAATGGCGCTGGCCACCTTCTGGTACAGTTTGCGGCCGTCGGCGGGGCTGGTCATGCTGGCGCTGTCTTGCAACGTAAAATCCCGGTGCAGCTTAGCGCAGGCAGGTCCAGCCCGCCAGGGATGCTGACATGTGCCAAGCGCTGATTATACCAACCTCCCCTGATCGTGACCGATCAAGGAAGGTTTCGTGTTCCCTCAGGTGCCGGGCGCTGCCATCATGCAGCTTGGCTTAAGCGCCCAT
>Ga0066602_10001537_pt1 | contig 15294 bp, 12 predicted proteins | sample Higcelweek5metaG_FD_59481 | JGI IMG/M metagenome (GOLD analysis project Ga0066602, IMG submission 59481) | Freshwater pond sediment microbial communities from the University of Edinburgh, under environmental carbon perturbations - High... | ecosystem: Environmental > Aquatic > Freshwater > Pond...
CTTCCAGCAGTGCGCGTTCCATCACACAGGCCCCCTCAATCCACCGCCAGCCAGCGGCGCAGGGCCTGGGTGACGGCCACCGGCACCTCCATCGGTGCCATGTGGCCGCTTTCCTCAAAAATCTCCAGCCTGGCCTGGGGGATGGCGTCCGCCATGGCCTGATGCTGGGCCGGCGGGCTCCAGCCATCCTGGCGGCCCACACCCAACATCACCGGGCAGCCGATGCGGGACAGGCCCGGCCCGGCATCGGGCCGGTTCAGCAGGGCACGCACCTGCCCTTCATAAATTTCCGGCGACATGCGCTGCACCATCGCGGTCAGCACGCCCATGAAATCCGCATCTTGCAGCCGGTCGGGATGCACCATCGGCGGCAGCCAGCGGGCGGCCAATGCCGTCATCCCCTGCGCCTTGGCCAGATCGATCAGAACCTGGCGCTTTTCCGCTTCCCCCGGCTGGGGGCCATGGGTGCCGGTATCCAGCAGCGCCAGCAGGGCCACACGGTCGGGCCGCTGGCGAATGATTTCCAGCGCCACCCGTCCCCCCATGGAATGACCGGCCAGCGCAAAACGGTCCGGCGCTTCCGCCAGCACCGCTTGTGCCATGGCGTTCAGGCTGTCGAAGAATCGGAAATCGGGGATGCGCACTTCATGCCCATCGGCGGTCAGCGCCTCGGCCTGATGTTGCCAGACAATCCCGTCGCACAGCAGACCGGGCAATAGATAGATGACGGAGCGGGGGGCTGCCACGTCGCACACCATGGGGTTTGTGATCCGATCCCTTGAAACGATCGTTGGACCAACCTTCCCCGAAAGCGGGGCCGGCGTCTTATCGCGTTTGGGCACAAAGCTATAACCTTTGTTGATAGCTCCGCTGATCGAGCCGTTCTATCGGGTTTGGTTATAGCTCCGTGCCAAAACGGGATAAGACGGCACGCATTTTTTCACCGACATTCCGATCATCGATAACCGGGCCACTCACAAAGCCCGGACCCCAAGGGAGGATCAGGAATGACAATAGGGCGCAATACCCGGACCCACAGCCTTGCCCTGGCAACAGCCGGCAGCCTGCTGGCGCTGCTGGCGCTGCCGGCCATGGCGCAGGACCAGATTGAGGAAATCATCGTCACCGCGCAGAAGCGCGCGGAAAATGTGCAGGATGTGCCGATCGCCGTCAGCGCCTTCTCCGCCGAAGCGCTGGAGACCAAGGGCATCACCGATGTGCAGAACATCGCCGCCATCGCCCCCAACATCAATCTGGATGCCGGCTCCCCCTTCTCCGGCTCTCCCTCGGTCTTGTCTGCCTCCATCCGCGGTATCGGCCAGGATGATTTCGCCTTCAACCTGGACCCCGGTGTCGGTGTCTATGTTGATGGCGTCTATCTGGCGCGCACCACCGGCGCCAATGCCGACCTGATGGATGTCGGCCATATCGAAGTGCTGAAGGGCCCGCAGGGCACCCTGTTCGGGCGCAATACCATCGGTGGCGCCATCAGCATCGTCACCCGCCAGCCGGCGGAAGAGTTCCGCGCCACGGCGTCCGTCACCGGCGGCAGCCTGAACCGGTTCGATGTCGGCGTGGCCGCCGATGTGCCGCTGACCGACACGCTGTTCAGTTCCTGGGCCTTCTCGTCGAAAAAACGCGACGGCTATCTGAAGGTGGAGGAGTTCCCCGGCACCGCTGGCACTGTCACCGACCTGACGCCGCTGAACCGCGCCGGTTCCGGCACGTCCGACCGCCAGGGCAATATCGACAGCCATACCGCCCGCGGCAAGCTGTTCTGGAAGGGGACGGGCAGCGTCACCAACACGCTGAGCTTTGATTATACGCGCGACCGCTCCACCACCACCAACAACCTGCTGGCCACCAATCCCGCCGGCGGCTTGCTGGCCATCTATAATCTCTGCGTCAGCAACCCGGCCCCGGTGATCGCGGCCATCAGCGCCGTGCCGGGCAACCCCAATTTCACCAATGCCTGCGTGCTGCCGCGCGGCGTGGTGGGCACGCCGCTGACAGGGGCCGGCACGCGGCTACCCTATGACAACCGCTTCCTGACCACCGACAAGGACAAGACCTACGGCAGCAATCTCAGCTTCTCCCGCCTGCGAACCTTCGGCTTCACCAATACGCTGGACTGGGATATTGACGATGATATGGGGCTGAAATCCATCACCTCCTACCGCCGCCTGCTCTGGTCGGCGGGGCTGGATGCCGATGGCTCGCCCTTGAACATGGCCGACCTGTCCTTCACCATGAAGCAATATCAGGTCAGCCAGGAATTCCAGCTGACCGGCACGGCGCTGGACGACAAGCTGCACTTCGTCAACGGGCTTTATTACTTCAACGAAGGCGGCAGCCTGCATGATTACGTGACCTTCAATGAAGGCCTGCTACAGCTGGATGGTCCCAACACGCTGGAAACCAGTTCCGCCGCTGCCTACACGCACCTGAATTATGAGCTGACCGACAAGATCGGCCTGACCGTGGGTGCACGCTACACCTGGGAACACAAGACGTTCGAGGGTGGTCAGTCCGACCTGAACGCGCTGAATTACAAGCTTGCCGGCTGCTATCCGGTGACGGAAGCCTGCCGTGCAGCCTTGGGCTTCCCCGTGGCGGGGGAACCGCTGCGTTACTATCCGGCGGGGGAGAACAAGAAGACCTATTACATCTTCACGCCCCGCCTGGGCGCAGAATACCACATCACCGACGATGTGATGGGTTATGGTTCCTGGTCCAAAGGCTTCAAGTCCGGCGGCTGGACCACGCGCCTGTCCAACCCGCTGTCAGAGGCACCCGGCTTTGGCCCCGAAAAGGCCGAAACCTATGAACTGGGCGTGAAGTCGGAACTGCTGGAGCGTCGCCTGCGCCTGAACGTGGCCGGCTTCCGTACCGATTACCGGGGCATTCAGCTGAATTTCCAGGAAGGTGTCTCCCCGACGCTCCGCAATGCCGGCACGGCCCGCATCTGGGGCGGTGAAGCGGAATTCCAGGCCCTGCTGGGTGAAGGCCTCAGCCTGGACGGCACGCTGGGCTATCTGCATGCCCGCTATCAGAAGGTCGACCCCGGTGCGGTGGGCGTGACACTGGACAGCCGCCTGCCCAAGACGCCGACGCTGAAATTCAGCCTCAGCCCGGCCTATACGGCGGACCTGCCCAACGATGCCACCCTGCGGTTCGGCGTGGATTATACCCACACCAGTTCCATATATAATGACAGCGCCAATACCGAACTGCTGCGGCGTCCGGCGGTGGACATGCTGAATGCCTCCATCACCTACACCGCACCAGACAGTCGCTGGTCGGCCACGGTGGGCGGCACCAACATCACCGATGAACGTTACCTGACCACCGGCAACCAGAATGATGCCGCCGGTGCCACCTTTGGCAGCTACAACGCCCCGGCCCAATGGTACGTGACGCTGAAATACAAGTACTGATCCCGCCCCCAGCCCGTGCTGGATAAACGGACAGCGGCATCGGCGCCCCCCGCCGATGCCGCTTTTTTTATCAGGCGGCGGACAGGATGGCGTCGCGTTCCACGCTGGTGCCGGTGGACAGGTCGAACAGGGTTTCGCCATCCACCCGGCGCACGCGGGTGACGGTGGCGTCATAGGTGACGCTGCTACCCGCCACACTCTTGCCGGCATCATCCTTGGCATCGACATAGATGGTGTAGGTGCCGTCTTCCAACTGCACCCCGTCCGAGGTTTTGCCATCCCATGACAGGTCATAGGTGCCGGCGGCTGAATCGCTGCTGAAGCTGCGCACCACGGTGCCGCTGCTGTCCAGCACATAGACGCTGGCGCTATCGGCCCCCTCAGGCACGGTATAACGGGCGGCCAGCTTGCCGTCCGCCAGCCCCACCGCAGTGCCTTCCACCTCCACCGTACGACCGATATAGCTGAGATCCATCCGCTCGGACGTGGATTTCAGCTCCGTCAGCACCTCTGCCAGCTTGGAATTGGACTGAACCTGCTGTTCGACGCTGGAAAACTGGGCCAGCTGGGCCACCCATTGGGTGCTGTCCATCGGCTGCATCGGATCCTGGTTTTGTACCTGCGCCACCATCAGTTTCAGGAAGGCGTTGATATCGGCGGTCAGTTGGGTCTGCGCCGTCTGATCGGTGGACTGGCTGCTGGTGGAACTGCTGACACTGGAAACGCTCATGGCGGTAATCCCTGGGAGAAAGTTCAGATCTGAATATCGACAAGGCTGTCGGATTGATAAACCGCGACCGGGGACAGGGGATCGGCAGCCGGTTCGGCCGATGCCGCCCCATAGGCATTGCCGCCACGCCGTTGGCCGCTCTGGGCTTCAGCCCACTGCCCCGCACCTTCTCGCAGGGAAAATTGCATACCCGCGTCGGATAGCTGCAGGCCGCTTTGCTGCACGGCGCGTTCCAGCAGGCGTGCATCACGCTGCAACAGATCAAGCGTGGCCGGGCGTTCGGCGGCAATGCTGGCCGTCACCCGGCCATCCTGCAGTTCCAGCTTCACCTCCACCCGACCCAACGATTCCGGGTCCAGCCGCACGGTGAGCGTGGTCTGCCCCTCGCTGACCGCCTGTTCAATGCGCCCTGTCAATTGCGCGGCGGGCGACAGGTGGGGGCTGGCGGCCATGCGGGTGCTCTGCAGATGCTGGCTGGCCGCTGTTTCCCGTACCGCCGCCACACTGGTTTGACCGGGGGGGCTGGTGATGGCGGATACCGGGTCTGGTGAGGTCTCAACGGGGGCGGCAAGGACGGATGGATCGGGCGTCAGCGTCAGCCCGTCATTTGGTGAGGCGGCAGCATTGTCGGATAATGGCCCTTCGACAGCATCAGCGGAGGCCGCAACAGCCGAAACCAGCTTGCCGGTGGATGGCTGTACGCTGTCCACCGTTACCGCAGCATCCGCCACAGACCGCACATCCGTTGAGATGACTGGACGGGCAGCATCGCCACCCTTGCCCCGCATGCTGCGCAACATTTCAATGGCAGAGGGCAAGCCGCCGGGGCTGGTGGCAGCCGCCATACCGGCGGCAGCCACGGTCAAGGTCGCCTCCACCGGATTTGTACCACCTTCGACGGGGGACGGGACCGGCGGGGTCGCGATGGTCTGGGAAACATCATCGGTCAGTACCGGCGCGTCGGCCACTATATCTGCGTCATCCGGCAACGTAGCCAGCAACGGGTCTGTCGCATCAGCCGGTTCTGTTTCCGGTTCCGCTGCTGCCGTCGGTGCTGCCGGGGAAGCAACCGGCACAATCGCCACGGAACCCAGCGCCTCGCCTTCGACCGATGGCGGCGTCTCCGTCACAGGCCGCAATCCTGCCATCTGCAGCATGAGCGCCGCCAACGAGGCCCCTTCCGCTGTCTGGTCGGGCCGGGCGGGTGGCTTCGCACTCTCCTTCTCAGGCGTGGCCGGCACCGGGGTGCCATCCGCTGCCAACGTCACGCCATTGCCCGCCGCCGCCAGGGCCGCGACCAGCGCATCAAAGCCGCTGGCTGCCATCTGGCCGGCGACGTTCTGGCCGGCGACGTTCTGGCCGGGCAGAACCGTGGCAGCCCCCGCCCCTTCCGCCGCAACGGCGGGTACCAGCATGGCGATCAACGGCTGCATCGGCCGGCATTCCCTTTTAAGAGAAACACAGGCCGCCATTGAACCATGGGGGGATTAAGCCCGGTTTTAAGCCGGACTTATACCACCGGCCATAATTTATGACCGGTGGTACGGCGTGAGCCAAGGCTGCGGAATGCAGCCGCCCGGCGCATGAGGGGTAGGAAAGATTGACCAAAGGTCAAGATTTCGTGCCGCTAGTATTAGGCAAAGTCCCCTGCCATCAGAACCGGTAGCGCAGGCCGGCGCCATAGGTCGCCGGTTCGCCCACCAGCCGGGCCGCCCCGTTCAGTTCGGGGAAATAAACCTTGTCGGTGATGTTGCGACCATAGAGATAGACGGTCCAGTCGCCCGGTGCCGTCAGGTCCAGGCGCGCATTCAGCAGCGTATAGGCCTTGGCCGTATTGTTGGGCAGGGCGTTCAGCCGGTTGCTTTCCTTGCCATGGTGGGACATGTCAACCTGGCTGCCCAGCACCCAACCGTCAAACAGGTCGATATTGTGGATCAGCGCCACATTGGCGGTGATATCGGGGGCACCGGGCAGCGGGTCGCCCACCGTGGCCAGCACATCGGCAATGCGGTTGGAGGTGAACTGGGTGATCTTCGTGTCCAGATAAGCGGCGGATGCCTTCAGGTCCAGGCTCTGCCCTTCCAGCCGCAGCAGCCCCGCCTGCACCGATGCCTCCACCCCGCGTGACCAGGCGCGACCGACATTGGTACGGCCGTTGGTATCGTTGGCCAGCCGCGTGGTGGCCTGCAAATCCTTGAACCAGTAACCGAACCCGTCCAGCGACACCCGGATGCGGTCGCGCGTCCAGCGCACCCCGCCTTCCACCGACTGCACGGTTTCCGACTTGAAGGGCAGCGTCTCCTCATAGGTGAAGATGGAGGTACCGTCGAACCCACCCCCGCGATAGCCGGTGCCGTATGACGCGAATAGATTCAGCTCATCATTGGCGAACCATTGCAGGGTGGCGCGACCGGACAGATTGTCATCATCAAAGGCGCGATCCCAACTGAACGGGCTGCTGGTACCGAAGCTTCTGGCAAAGGTGGAGATGCCCCAGGGGTTCAGGTCGGTATTGCTGCCCTGGAAATCGGCATTGTCGCGCGTATAGCGCAGGCCCAGCGACAGGCGCAGGCTGTCAGAGATATTCCAGTCACCCTGGCCGAACAGCGCCATGCTGTCACGCGTCTGCGAATAGGGCGACTGATAGACCGACAGCACGGTGAAGCTGGTCCACAGACTGTCGAAATCCACATCATCACTGACATAGAAAGCCCCCAGCAACCAGTCGAAGGTACCGCCCCGATCATCGCTGATGCGGGCTTCGAAGGAGACCTGGCTCAGCCGGTCGTCAAATTCGAACTGATATCCCGGATAGGGGGTGCCATCGCCATTGCCGCCACCCTTGCGGTTGGTTTCCTGCCAGCCGGCCAGCACGGTCAGGTTCAGATTGTCGGCCAACCGGTGTTCCAGCGTGCCGGACAAGCCGGCAATGTCGATATCTTGGCGATAATATTGGGCGCTGTAAAAGCTGTAGGGGTCGCTGTCCTCCCCCGCATTCATCACCGTATTATCCTGGGCCAGGGACAGCCGGTCATATTGGCGGGTGTCGCCCCGGTCGCGGCTGCCGAAAGCCTTGATCGTCAGGCTGGTCTCCTCCGCCAGCTGCAGGGCGATGGTGCCGCGCGCGGCGAACAGATCCTTGTCGCCGAACCCATCGCGGCTGCCGGGATCGGTGATGGCGGGCACCTGGGTTTGCACTTTGCCGCCGACGGAAGGGCGATATCCAGCCAGCCGGCCCGCCCCTTTGCCATCCATGAAACCGCCACCCTGTTCCCCGAACACGGCCAGGCGTATGCCCACCTTGTCAGAAACGGGGCCGCCCACGGCCCCTTCAAACGCGGTATAGTCATAGCTGCCGGCTTTCAGATCGACATAGCCTTCCAGCTTGTCACCGGGCCCCTTGGTGATGGCATTGATCACGCCTGCCGTGGTGTTGCGGCCATAAAGCGTGCCCTGCGGGCCCTTCAACACCTCGATCCGTTCCAGATCGAACAGCGGTGTGCCCAGATAGGCGTTGGAGGTCTGATAGATGCCATCGACATGCAGTGCCACCGACGGGTTGCCATTGGGTTTGTAATCATCGGCCCCGCCGATGCCACGGATGGCAAGCAGCCCGTAATTGGCCCCGCCGAATGCGTAATTGATGGACAGGCCCGGCACCTCGTCCACCAGCCGGGTGAAATCGGTCACGCCACGCTTGGCCGCCTCTTCCCCATCCATCACGGCCAGGGCGGCGGGCACGAACTCGATCGGCTCGGCGCGCTTTTGCGCCGTCACCAGAATCTCTTCCAGTACCAGCGGTTCAGCCACAGCCGGCATCACCTGGGCACGGTTGGCCGGGGCGGCGGGTTGGGGCTTGGCCTTGGGCGTGACCGGTGCCGGAACGGGTGCCAGGGTGACGGAGCCATCGGCCTCCACCACCGCGCGCAGGCCCGATCCGGCCAGCATGATATCGATGGCGGTGCTGAAATCCGCCACCTTGTCGATCGCCACGGAGCGGCGGCCCTGCACCATTTCCGGGGTGAACAACACATTGTGGCCCGATTGGCGGGCCAGCGCCATCAAGGCAGCAGACAAATCCTGCGCCGGCACGCTGTAGCCGGGCTGCACCCCCTGCCCCACCTGCGCCATGGCCGGCAACGACAGACCGCCTGAAAGAATGGTGCCTGCCAGCAGGCAATGGTTCAGCATACGTGCAAACATCTATTCCCCCGTCATCACTCTATCCGGTCTCGCCCGGTGACAAACAGAGACGCAGGGGGCACAAAGATTCCGGGATTACTTAAAACTTTCACATTTGAAAGGGGAAAGGACGGATTGAACAGATGGGAATTACTATCGATGTGAACTCAGCCCACCGGCTCCACCACCACCCGGCCGGGGCCGGCCTGATGCCAGCGGACCTTGTAAAGCCGGCTGACGGCATTCAGAAAGGCAATCAGGTCGCTGTTGCGGTAGACACCGCTGACCTTCAGGTCCGCCGCGCCGGGCATAACCTGCACATCGACGGGGCTATAGCGGGCAAATTCCGCCAGGGCCGCGGACAAAGGCGTGGCCTCGAAGGCCACCTGACCGTGCCGCCAGGCGAATTCGCGGGTGGCATCGCTGGTGGCCAGAACCAATTTTCCGTCCGCCGCCACATCGGCCCGCTGACCGGGCGTCAGGCGGGCCAGCAGCCTGTCATCGGCCAGCCGCCGTAGATCCACCCCGCCCTCGGCCAGGAAAACCCGTGTGCCCTGGGCGGTATCGCGCGCACTGAACAGGGTGCCGGTGGCCCGGATGGCGGTATCGCCATCCCGCACGGTAAAGGGCCGGAAATCACCATGGGCGACAGTGAATTCCGCCTCCCCGTGCTCCAGCCGGACATCGCGGCCCAGCCAGCCATATTCCACCGTCAACACCGTGTCGGTGTTCAGCCGCATCAAGCTGCCATCGGGTAGCGGCACTTCCATGACCTGCCCCATGGCTGACCGATAGGTCTGCCGGGTGGCGTAGTTGGCGGGCGGAAAAATACTGACCACGGCCAGGGCAGCAACCGCCAGGGCGCCCGCCCCCATCAATGCCATGGACCAGGGGCGCAAGGGTGCCGCCGGTGGTCTGGTTGCCGGGCCGGCCAACCGCAGGCCACGCGCCCGGCGCCGTTCGGCCCGGATGGCCGGATCATCGGCCAGTTCCGCACTGGCGCGCCAGCCGCTTTCCACCAGATGCATGGCCGCACCATGGCGCGGATCGGCATAAAGCCAACCGGTAAATTCATCCCATTCGGCATCGCTGGCATCACCGCCGGTCAGGCGCGACAGCCAAGCGGCGGCATCGGCCAGGATGCCTTCGTCCAAATTCTGCTGATTGCTTCCCGAACCGATTGTCATGCCTGATCGGCCACCCGCCGGGCCAAATGGATCATGGCGCGCTCAATATGCCGTCCCACCGCCACGGTGGGAATGCCAAGACGCGCCGCAATTTCCTTATGCGACATACCTTCGTAACGGGCAAGCACGAAGGATTGCCGGCAGACCGGGTCCAGTTCCAGCAGGGCGGCGCGCACGGCGGCCAGCTTCTGGCGACCGGCGGTCGCCGCCTCCGGCGAGGTGGCACCGCCATCGCTGACCTCGATCGCCTCGTCGAAGGCGACATGGCGATCACGCACGCGCGCCTTGTCACGCCGGAACCGGTCGATCCAGACGCTGGAGGCCACCCGCATCAGCATGTCGCGCCAGTTGGCCACCCGCTGCCCATCCAGCCGGGCCGCCAGCACCCGGCAATAGACATCCTGTACATGATCGTCCACCTCGTCCGCCGCATCCAGACGGCGGGCGAAATAGGCGCGCAATGCTGCGCGGTGATCGGCATGGTCCAGCGCGTCTGCCCCCGGACGCGGTACGGGCTTCAGCGGGCGTTTTGTCAAGGGGGACATGGCCTCTCCGTTGCCGGTCGGGGTGACCCAAGGGTGGGGCGGCCCCTATAGCATCGGTTCAGCGACAGTTTCGTGTCAGACAGGTGACGGTGCCGGACAGGGCCGCCCGTCAGTAAACATCACGGCAATAACGCCGATCGGCGGCCATATCGGCCAGGGCATCGGCCCCCAGCGCCTGTTCCAGTACCGCATGCACACCGCCCGCCATGCCGTCCAGACTGCCGCAGACATAGATGGCAGCCCCGTCAGCCACCCAGGCCCGCAGCACATCCGCTGCGGCGGCCAGCCGGTCCTGCACATAGCCGTCCCCATCACGGGAAAAGGCCAGATCCAGCCGGGACAGATGGCCCGATGCCTGCCAGTTGACTAATTCATCGCTGAACAAGCTGTCATGGGCGCGGGTTCGCTCACCGAACAGCAACCAGTTGCGACCATGGCCCAGCGCCGCCCGCGCCTTCAACTGTGCCCGCAAGCCGGCAATGCCGGTGCCGTTGCCGATCAGGATCAGCGGCCTGTCATCGGCGGGCGGGTGGAAGGCGCTGTTGCGGCGCAGGCGCAGCCGCACCGGCCCGCCCGGCACTGCATGCCGGGTCAGCCAGCCAGACCCCAGGCCCAACGCACCATCGGGGGTAACCACCTGCCGCACCACCAGTTCCAGCCCCCCGTCGGCGGGAATGGAAGCGATGGAATATTCCCGGTGCGGCAGCGGTTGCAGCCGCTGGCGAATTTCCGCTGGCGACAGGCCCCGCCAGGCATCCAGGTCATCGGGCAGGCGGGCAAAGCAGAGGTCATCAGCCAGGTCCGTCGGCAGGTCCAGCGCGGTCAGCAGTGCCGTCACCCGTGCCGGATCATTGCCCGGCCCGATCTCCGCCACATCGCCCGCCTGCCAATCGGCGGCCACACCCGCAGGCGGGGAAAGGCGCAGATGATGGACCGGCCCACCCGGACTGCCCGGATTCAGGTGCCGGCGGAAATCCAGCCGCCAGGGCTGATATTCCACCGGTTCCCAATCGGTTGCCACCACACCGCCGGCCAGATGCGCCAGTTGGCCCTGCCAATGGCGCAGGGCGGCACCATCGCCATTATCCACCTCCACCACGTCGAACAGCGGTAGGGCGCCGCCATGGCGCAACCAACCATCCAGCGCGTGGCCGAAGGCGCAATATTGCCGGTAAGTCCGGTCGCCCAGCGCCAGCATTCCATACCGCATTCCCTGCAGGGTCGCCGGCCCCGCCATCACCCGGCTGACGAAACGCGCGGTATTATCCGGCGCATCCCCCTCGCCCGAGGTGCTGACGATGAACAGAACCTGTCCCGCCTTTGCCAGGGCCGGCGCATCCAGCCCGCCCAGCGGGGCGGCCCAGGCCGTGCGCCCAGCCCCCTGCAGCGCGGCAACCGTGCGCTCCGCCAGCATCTCGGCAAAGCCGGTCTGGCTGGCATAGGCGACCAGCACCCCCTCGGCGGGCACCGCTGTGGGCCGATGGCGCTGGCGGTGGCGCCACCATGTCCAGCCGCAAAAGCCGGCATAGGCCAAAACCAGCACCACCGCCGCCAGCGGGCGGGTCGCACCTGGGGCCAGCAACAGAGCCTCAGGCATCCTCTTCATCCACCATGGCGGCCAGGGCCGGGCTGAGACGCTCCGTGATTCCATCCCCTTCGCGCAGCAGGAACAGGGCTGCCAGCCCTTGGCGCATCGCCAGTTCCATACCGGCTTCCGGCCCCAGCACGCCCAATGCCGTGGCCCAGACATCGGCCAACATACATTCCGGATGCAAAACGGTTACGGCGGCCAGCCGATCGGGGATGGGATAGCCCGTGCGCGGGTCAATCGTATGGGAAAGGCGGCGTCCATCATGGTTGAGGAACCGCCGGCTGTCGCCGCTGGTGGCGATGGCAAGCCCGTGCAGCGCTACCTTGGTTTCCGCACCGCCCGCCACATCATTCAGGGTTCGCGCCCGCTCCAGCCCCACCCACCAGGGTGTCGCATCGGGTTTGATGCCCCAGCCGCGCAGTTCCCCGCCAATATCCACCAGGAAACTACGGATGCCACGGGTCGCCATGGCTGCCGCCACCTTGTCCACAGCAAAGCCCTTGGCAATGGCCGACAGATCCAGGTGCAGCCCACCGGGCTGGTAGAGGCGGCTTTCATTCCGGTTCAGCAATAACCGTTGCCAGCCGCAGCGTTCACGCATTGCGATAATGGCAGCCTCACCCGGAATGGCCGCCGGCCCGGCGGGGCCGAAGCCCCAGAGGTCGACCAGCGGGCTGATGGTCGGGTCGTACGCCCCGCCGCTGGCCGCCGCCACATCCAGCGCACAGCCGATCACCCGCGCCATATCCGCCGGAAGATCATGCCAGGTACCCGGTTCAGCTTGATTATACCGGGTAAGCAACGAGTCTTTTTCCCAATTGCTCATCTGCCGGATGATCTGATCCAGGATGGCCACCACCTCCGCCCGCAGCGCCACCGGATCGGGGGCCGCCGGCTGGATCAGCCGCAGCGCCCAATAGGTGCCCATGGTCTGGCCCTGCAGGCTGATGGTGGGTGTGCCCGGCGGCGGCAAGGCCGCTTCGGGTACATCAAGGGGAAGGATCAGGCGCAGCATCGGGGGCGGGCAATCAGAAAAAGGCCGTAAAGCGGGGGCGCCAGGGTGCGGCGCCCCCCTGCCCGTCACTGGGCCAGCACTTCCAGCGTAGTGTTGTAACTGGCGCGGCGCTTGGCCGCCTGCTTGACGGAGGTCTTGTTATCCTCCAGTTCGGCTTCCATCCAGTACATGCCAGGCGTCGGCCACTTCACCGTCACCTTGCCGTCCTTGTCCGTCTTCAGCTTCATCTCGCCCAGATCGTTGCGATACCGGATTCCACCGGGAATGACGGAGACTTCCAGGTCCGGGGCGGGCTTGCCATCCAGCACGAACTGGAAGGTGGCATTCTCACCGGCGAACAGGTCGTTCGGGTGGGTCACCGGCACCATCTCCAGGCCCTTGCCCGTGGGCTTCAGCACCGCGTCGGTCGGCTTGCCGGCGGTGGCGAAAAACTCCATACGGCGGAAATTCTCCGTCACCTGCAGCTTTTCGGCATTGGCCGGCACTTCCTTGGCGAAGGCTTCCGCCGTGCCGCGCCAGCGCTTGCGCTGCCCGCCTTCTTCCCAGAAGGCCATCAGCCCGCCGCTGGCCATCGCCACCTTGTAGGTGCCGGGCTTGTCCAGATGCACATCGAAGGTGGAGCGGTATTTGCCGGTAGCCTGGTTTTCCGCCTTGCCCTCGCTGCCATCGGGGGCCAAGACCTGCAGCCCGTCCAGGCGCAGCGGCACATGCTCGAAATAGAACAGGTCGTTGGAGACGGCGGCATCCACCGTGATCCAGGGATCCTGCCCCGACAGCACGGTGGCGGACGGCAGCATCCAGGTGCGGTGGGCAGCGGCAGGCAGGGCCATGCCGGCGATCAGGGCGATGGCAATGCCGGTACGGGCGAGCAGCGATTTCATGTTTTCCGACCCCTTCAGGATATGGTTTTTGATCAAGGCTTGATGGCAAGCGCGATGGTGCCAAGCTCGCTTTCGCCCTTCACGGACTGCGCGAAGCCAGCCTTGGCCGGCCATTCAAAGGGAATGCGCAGCAACTCGCGTCCGCCCACTTCGCGTGCAGCTTCCACCACCAGGGCATAGGCGCCGGGCTTCAGGCCGGCCAGCGGGCCCTTGGCTGTATCGAAGCTCAGCTTATGTTCGCCCACCGGCAGGGTGGGGCCGGAGACACCATCCATGGGGAAGGTCTGGTCACGACCCGACCGGCGCCACCATTGGCGCATGTCCTTCAGCCACTTGGTGCCTTCATTGTCGCGCATCTTCACGTCATAGCGGACGGTCAGGTTGGCGATCGCCTGATCGTTCTGTTCGATCCAGGCCGCCAGATAGGGCCGGTGATATTCCGCCACGTCCAGGCGGGGGATTTCCACCGTCACCGTCATCTCCCCCGCCAGGGCGGGGGTGGCGGCCAGACCGGTCAGGGTGAGGCTCAACAGCTTGCGCATCGGTTTCCTCGTCAATGCCTTAATGGATAAGCAGGATCATCAGCAGCAGCGGCGCCACCAGCCCCAGCCCCACCACCGGCCAGGTGGTGGGGCGACTGCGCGCATGCATCTGCAACAAGAACAGGCCGGTCACACAGAACACCAAACAGGCGATAGCGGCGATATCGATGAACCAGGACCACGCCCCCCCGGTATTGCGGCCTTTATGCAGGTCGTTGAAATAGGAGACCCAGCCCCTGTCCGTCACCTCGTGCAGCACCTCGCCGGTTTCCCGGTCGATGGAAAGCCAGGCATCGCCGCCGGGGCGCGGCAGGGAGATGTAAAGCTCGTCCGCCGACCATTCCACCGTGCGACCTGCCACATCCACCCCCATGGCATCGGCCAGCCAATCCGCCAGGGGGGAGGGTACCGGCGGAGCCGGTTTGGCATCAAAATCCACACCCGCCAGCACCGGGCGCAGGGGTTCCGGCAGGGTATCGCGATATTCGCTCACCACGGGTTGGGCCTCGATGGCGCCGGCATGGTTCAAGGTGATGCCGGTGATGGCGAAACCCAGCATGGCGATCAGGCACAGCGCCGAACTGACCCAATGCCATTGATGCAGATGTTTCAGCCAGAAGGCCCGGCGGGATTGCGCCGCCGCCCTACCCGCATCATCTGTTTTCCCAACCGTTTGCGCCATTGCCATAAACGAACCCAGCCCTTGGTGACTGCGAACACAGCATGGATGAGAATAAGTCGCAATGAAATTTACATCCCATAACCGGCGGGCATGCCTTCCAAAATCCGATAGCTTCACGCCCACGGGAACTGCCACGGCGGCGCGGTATGAACCGATGCACCAGTCTGCCTAACCATCCGCATAGAAAAGGTATAGAGGCGGCATGCCCCCGCATGATGTAAAAATGGGATGGTAGGCCTGTCTTATTTGGCCATAATCGGAAACCCACACGGAAAGCCCGCGCTTTGCTGAGCCCATGGTACCGTATCCAGGATGAAGGCACCGTCCGGGCAGCCCAGTCGGTCGCCTTTGTTCAGCAATTGCCAATGAACATCGCGGGCAATCTGGTCGGCGCCTGGATCGGGGCCCTGCTGCTGTCCGGCCAGTTCAGTCTTTTGCAACTCTTGCCCCTGACGGTGGGCATGCCCCTGCTGCTATCGCCCGCAATCCTCAGCTTGATGCG
>Ga0066602_10001554_pt1 | contig 15180 bp, 12 predicted proteins | sample Higcelweek5metaG_FD_59481 | JGI IMG/M metagenome (GOLD analysis project Ga0066602, IMG submission 59481) | Freshwater pond sediment microbial communities from the University of Edinburgh, under environmental carbon perturbations - High... | ecosystem: Environmental > Aquatic > Freshwater > Pond...
CACTACACATCCACAAATTGGAGCAACTCAGGTTCAATGACAAACCTACTGGATTTGCGGCCATAGTCAAATTTTGGGGTGCCGATCACCCCCGGAACCAGACACCGCCACCTCCTCAACGTTGGCTAACCTCAATAAAAATCGAAATCATTCTTTATGAGCTAATGGTTTTTCAACCTGAACAAAGACCAGTAAACCATGAATACGGTGACAAGCTTTCAAACGCAACGACATCAGGTGTTCCCTGTTATTCCATTCATGAAGTACTGGCCGAAAAATTGCGGGCTTTAATTCAGCGATCCTATACCGCTCCGCGTGATTTTTACGATATTTGGTATTTATCACAAAATGTTCCTGATCTAGATTGGAATTCAATAAAGGATGCTTTTCATCAAAAGATGAAATTCAAAAACATCGAATTTACAGGAGTCAACCAAATGATAAATCCAGAAAATGACAAACAACTAATGGCTGCATGGAAAAATAGTCTGGCTCATCAGATACCAGGAGAACATTTCCCTGAATACAATACTGTTCGGGACGCAATAAAACGTCTGTTTATGGAATATTTTATCGACTAATATTTCTTAATTATCAACCTTTTCTCCACTAAATCGAAAATCTCCAGAATAACCGTGTTCGCTCACGCATGAGAGTAAAATTCAACTTGATTTCTTTTTCCAAAGACAGTAAGTACAATCGACAATAACGCCAATTATGTTACGGCAAGAGTCAGAGAAGGTGTTGTGAATCCTCAAATGGTATCAAGTCAACATTACATCCGGCACTAAGTCTGCACTAAGTTTAAATAATGCTACAAAATATTGTTTATAGTAGACGTCGCTTAAATTCTATTTGTTTAAATATTAAGCTACAAATTACTTCAACTATCTCCCTAAACATAAATCATCTATTTATAAGGAACGAAGTTTTAATTAATACATAGAAAATCAATATCGATTTATAATTTATTGTTAATTTTAGTGCAACCAACACAAATGTTTAACTGCAAAAACACTCCTATGCATACAGAATTAGATATGAGATACAACCACTATGGTAGGCCTTGGATTTTGTTTCAATAAACTGGTTGATGTTGGAAGAGAAAAATGGTACAACTACTGCCCATTTATTGACCAAATTGGTTCGCAGGTTAACATAAGTGCCTTTCCCCTGAATAGTGGAAACCAAACCTAAATTGGCGAGATTTTTTATAACAAGTTTTGCGGTTTCCCTCGACACTTTATGTCGGGTCATAATTTTATGAATGGAACCTATTTTGCTCACCGGCTTGTTTTTTTGGTGGTAAATTCTTTCAGCATAAAATGCTGAAAGTTTTTTATGTAAAGGCATGTTTTCATTCAGTGAATCCATGAGATGTTTTGAATAAATTCCTTGAACTCAAATTTTCAGGCATGCAAATTCCGAAAAATACAATCAACCGCATCACAAATTTTGCAACCGTATTCTTCCTTTTTTACCTCTTTCCCAATGCCTATTATTCCACTTACCGATTTCACCGGATGCATTAAAGCCGATTCTAAAAGGGTTACACCACAAAAACCAGATGGAAATGCTTTAAACAGATTGTGCTGATCACTTACGTCCCAGGAACAATATCCCGGACTATACCGGTTTGTTATGAACTTTTTCTTTAAAGCCTGCCTTGTTTCTATTTCAGTTTGCAAATGATCTATGGCTGCTTCTGCAATTTCCGAGGCCATTAAGTCGGAAATATAACCTTTCATTACATCGTCTCCTTTAAGCATCTGAGATGACCAATCGGAAACGGTCTGGCCCAGAGTACAAACAAATATCGCCATGGATTCGGCCTTTTTCATTTTTCCATACACTGTTTTATTGGGATAGATTTTCCAATTGCCCGATGAGATGGAAAAATCCATTTTATTGAATAAAAGGTTTTCCATTAAAACATAACCGCTACGAATATTGACATGATTTGATATTTCAGTATAAACTTCGTCAACCCAATCTGATACTGGCAGTGGAATGTTTTCTAAATTATATCCCAATAAGGAATAAATTTTGCTTTGATCAAATGGTAGATTTCTAAAATTTATTTGAATTTCAACTATTTTGTGATTCATTGATGAATGTTAGAATATGTACACCCTGATTTTGAAATTATTCACTCCAATTAAGCAGAGATACTGTCCAGATAATCCACAACACCTTGCGGATCGGAGCTGTAAGAATCGGCATTGATCTTTTTGCAGAAATCCAGGGTAACCGGAGCGCCTCCTACACAAATCTTCCTTTCAGGCATTTCATTTTTTATGGCCTTTACCATACTTTCCATATTAACCATGGTCGTTGTTAAAAGGGCCGACATGCCAATTACCGCTTTTGGATATTTTCTGGCTTCTTCAATGAATTTGAATTCATCAACATCAACCCCTAAATCAATAACTTCATATCCGTTTCCTTCGACCATCATTGCAACTAGGTTTTTACCAATATCGTGTAAATCGCCCTTTACAGTTCCGATAATGAATACGCCTTTTCGAGTTAATTGTCCACTTTGAAAATATGGTTTTAAATGAACCATTGCGGCCGACATTGCTTTGGCGCTCAATAAAACCTGTGGCACAAAAACTTTATTTTCCCGGAATTTTACTCCAACCTTCGCCATGCCAACAATTAAGGCTTTCTGTAAAATGTCCTGAGCATTTGCTCCTGCATCCAGGGCTTGTATTGTAAGTTCATCAGCGCCATCCAATCCTTTCATTTTTGGTGGATACGATGATGCTTTGTTAATTTTACCAAATTCGATACACTCTGATATTTTCTTAAAAATTTCTTCCATGGAATTGATAATTTGTTTGCTATTTTTTTGTCAGTTTATATGACAATTTATTTTTTAATAAATCCTTCTTATAGTTTCCAACTTTAGGATTAACTGCATAATCTTAACTTTAAAAAGATTTGATTGCATCAATCATTGCAACAATGTTTTCAAGTGGCACATTTGCCTGAATGTTATGTACAGTATTAAAAACAAAGCCTCCGTCTTTTGCAAAAATTTCGCATAAGCGTAAAGTTTCATCACGCACTTTAGCCGGTGTTGCATAAGGTAAAGTCTTTTGCGTGTCAATGCCTCCTCCCCAAAATACCAAATCTTTACCGTAGGTGTTTTTTAAATGTACCGGATCCATACCGGTTGCGTTAATTTGTACCGGATTTATTATATCGAATCCTGCTTCAATGAATTTGGGCATGAAAGATTCCACTGCGCCGCATGAATGCTTAAACGTTTTCCAACTGGTATTTTCATGAATCCAATTGTTGATCTTCTTATAATAGGGGAGCCACAAATCATCGAATTGATCTATGGAACAAAAGGTTGAATTCTGAGTGCCAAAATCGGTTCCGCATATAAATACCGCATCAACATTTTCACCAAATGCTTTATTGAACCTGTCGTAGTTTTCGATGGCAATTTCAATTTGCCTATCAAAAATGTATTTTATATAATCAGGACGCATTATGGTACTCATATACCATTCAGCCACATCGCGTATCCCTTTTGGATTTTTCACATCCATTCCGGGAACCAAGGCAATATCGCCAAGGGCAGTCCCGCCCAGGGCAGCAATAACTGCTTTACCTGATTTTCTGGCTTCTTGGGTTGCTGCTTTCCAGAATTCCATTTCTGTATCGGTCACTAAACCAAATTCTTCCAGGTTATCCTCCGGATTCAGTTTATCTTCATCGATGGGTTGCTGCCGAATAATTGCATCAAAAAAATAACCACTTTCTGGCATCCTGGCCGAAGGAGCAACTGAAGAATCCCCTTCCGGATAGGTAAGAATATCTCCCTTGTCATTTTTGTACCTAAAATTCTCGGGCATTAGAACCTGTTGCCCCCATGGTGTAATATATGGGTTGAAAGGTGCATGATTATAAAAGCCAAACATGTTTTTTTTACCCCATGCGGCAGTAACGCCAACATTGAGAATTTCGGCCAGGTCGGTCTCTACCTCACCGAGCATTTGAAATGGCTCTATAACTCGTACAGGCCTCTTTTCTAATCCATAATAGTTTCTCAATTTCTCTACCGCCAAAACATGTATTCCTGTTACAGCAGTAGATCCAAAATCAATAACCAACTGGTCAGGTTGCTCATGATTTATTGTTTTTCTATAATTTGAAATATGATTTTTCATTATTGTTGTATTGTTTTAGAATGATTTTTGTCAAGAAAACTGGCTTATTTATTTAAACTATATGAATTTTTCAACATCAATTCTCTATTGGAAAAGCAATTGCAATGATGTAAAAAGATTTCATCTTTAACTTTTGAAGTAAGCTGATCGATCCATTCAACTTTTTCTAAAACCTCAAGGTGATCCATTTTTGAAAATGGACATTTACCTGTACGAAACTCAAAAGGGCAACCGAAAGCCAATCCATAAAACCCATTAAACTCGTCCATGATCAACACTTTCTTTCATAATCCGTCAATTTGTTATTTTAACCTTTGAATTTTCCCCTGACCAATAAGACCCAATTTTTTAATAAAAAATCACAAAGTCCAAATCAGCAATTCACTTTTCATTTAATCTTGAATCTGCAAAAGTATTTACGTCAACTTCCTTTTTCTGTATCATTATTTGATGAACATTCTTACTATCAACCAAATTGGGAGACAAAAATATTGTAGGAATATCCTTTCTATGGTTATTAACCGAGCCATTTATTTCATCAGGTTTCTTTCCATTCAAAATATTAGAGGCTAACAAAATTGCTTTTCTGGCCATTTCATCATTCGACTTGTAAATTGTCATTGTTTGATCATTATTTAATATCGACATGCAAGATTCTTCTGTAGCATCCTGACCTGTAATTACCTTTGGCAGTTCAATATGCTCATCCTTAAATGCCTCTATAACCCCCAATGCAATATTATCGTTGCTGGCTAATACCACATCTATTTTTGGGGATGAAAAGTCGTTCACCTTTTTCATCATCCGATGTGCATCATCAGCTGCCCAATTTTCAATAAATCCGCGATAAACTATATTTATTGCACCAGTTTCGGTATATGATTCTAAAAACGCGTCCTGTCCTTCACGCATCTGACGGGCATTATTATCTGATGCATCCCCCCAGAGAATAACATAATTACCGGCAGGTACTTTATTAACAGCATAATTTGCCTGCAACTGTCCAATTTCAGTGTAATCATAAGAAAGGAAATAATCTAAATCGGCATTTTGAATTATCCGATCATATGCTATTGTTTTTATTCGATTTGCCTTTGCCAAACGTACTATTCCGGCTGCTGTATTTTGATTTACAGCAACCACAATAATTACACCCGCGCCTTCATCAATTAATTCCTGGGTTTGATTGAGTTGTTTGTTTTCATCACCTTCTGCAATTTTTATAATCAACTCTAATCCCGATTGTTCTGCATATTTTTGTAAAGATTTGGTATCGGAATACCATCTTCCCTCCATCTCATGCAAAAGTAAACCAACTGTATGATTACTTTTTGTTGAACATGAAGTCAAAAAAGCAAATGAAACACCTATCAACCATAAAGCCACCACTATTTTTCTTTGCATAATAATTCGTTTAAAAAATTAATACCGATTCTTTCCCTCCTCCCACTAAGACTAATTTATTGCTTCATATTAAGCTCAATAGTTTCATTTAACCTTCTGTTTTGTAATTCGATTTCAATCGTGTTCATTGTTTTGGCATCAAGACGATAAAAATATATGATGATACCTGATAACAATGCTGTTATACCGGGGAAAACACTCAACATCAGCTTGATGCCCCTTATTGTATCGGGCGACTGATTTACATTGGCCTCAAAACCATAAAAAGCAAGCAGCCAAAGCGTTACAGAACCTCCCAGTGTCCATCCCAATTTCTGGGTCATGCTTGAAGCAGAAAATACCAGTCCGGTTGCACGACGACCTGTTTTCCATTCACTCCAATCAGCCGAATCAGCATACATCGACCATAATAACGGAAAGATTATTCCAGCGCAGAAACTGGTCAATGCCTGTAAAACATACACCATGACCACCTGCTCCTTCGAACACAAATAAAACAGACTGCTTAACACTGCAGCAGAATACATGGCATACATAAAGGTTTTACGTTTGCCCAGCTTTGATGAAACAAACTTAGCTGAAGCTACGCCCAACAGGTTAAATACTTGTCCCAACATCAGATAAAGAGTGCTGTAGGTAAAGGTCATTTTTGAAATGGCAACAGCCGTTTCATCAATGATGTAATATTTAAAATAGTATAATGCTACACCATCACGCACCGAGTTAAATATAAGTGTCATTACACCCGCACCCAGCAGTAAAAACCAGGGAACATTCTGAACCAAGTTTCTAAAATCTTCTTTCAGGTTATTCTGTTGTGATTTTGGTGGAGTAATTCTTTCCCGGGTCCAGAAAAAGGTGAACAAGAACATGATTACAGCAATTATTCCAATCACTACCATGGTTAATTGATAAGCAGGTGCTTCTTCCACACCTGCCTTAAAAAGGTCGACCAATGGTTGATAAATGGCCACTACCAGAATACTACCACCAAATGCAAATAACATTCGAAAAGAAGCAAAACTGGTTCGTTGATCTCCATCTTCAGTCATAACACCCAGCAAACTAGCATATGGCACATTAATAGCTGTATAAACCATCATCATCAATGTGTATGTGATGTAGGCATAAATTAGTTTTCCAGAAAGCCCCAAATCAGGAGTAGTAAATAGCAACATCCCAATCAGTCCAAAAGGAACTGCCACCCATAGCAAATAAGGCCTGAATTTTCCCCAGCGGGTATTGGTTCGGTCACTTATGATTCCCATTATCGGATCATTGGCGGTATCCCAGATTCGTGTCACCAGAAACATGGTTCCAGCTGCTGCTGCTGATATTCCAAAAACATCGGTATAAAATATAGCCAGGTAGAAAGTGAATATTTTCCAAAACATGGATGAAGCAGCATCACCAAACCCATAGCCGATTTTCTCCTTAAGTGTTACATTACTCTTCATGAATACACCTTCATTTTCGATTTTTATCAATTAGCTCATTGATTGTTTCCACTGACAGGTGAGAATACTGACGGTCTTCAGGGGTGTTTAAACAATAATCCAACAATTGATTAATGCTTGTTTTGGCAACGTGCATCCGGGTATCAGACGATGCATAATAAATGAATACAGTACCTCGTCATCGGCAATCCAACCGTTCGAAAAGACAACATTCGACACATCCCCAACTCTTTCATCCTGCAAAGGAGCAATAAAATGTCCGGCAGGTTTATGGGTAATCTTTGACACATCATCCTTATCGGCAAGACACACATACAAAACATATCGCAAACCGGCAGCTGTATTTCGAACACCGTGAGCCAGATGTATCCATCCTTTATCGGTATATATAGGATGTGGTCCTAGACCGTTTTTCACCTCGTATATGGTATGGTATGTTTTGGCATCAATAATTTTTTCATCCAGAACTTCGGCATTCTTGATGGTTTTACTTAATCCCCATCCAATACCCCCTCCTTTACCAGTATCGATGAAACCATCCTGAGGACGGGTGAAAAAGGCATATTTCCCATCAACATACTTTTCAAATAACACCACATTACGCTGCTGTCCTCCATGAGAAATCAAATCAGGCAGACGTTCCCAGTTAATCAGGTCTTTGGTACGTGCAATGCCTGCAGCAGCTGTAGCACTTGACGTATCACCATCAGAAGCATTGGGATCTTTGCGCTCTGTACAGAACACTCCGTAGATCCAACCATCCTCATGAGTTGTTAGACGCATGTCGTAAACATTGGTATCCCACTCTTCGGTTTGTGGTAAAGTTATTGGTCGTTCCCAGAAACGAAAATTATCAACGCCATTAGCACTTTCAGCCACTGCAAAGAACGACTTCCTATCATTTCCTTCAGTACGTACAAGTAGGAGGTACTTATCGTTCCATTTAATAGCACCGGCATTAAAAGCAGCATTAAAGCTAATCCGTTCCATAAAAAACGGATTGGTTTCTGAATTCATATCGTATCGCCATTCCAAGGGCACATGATATCGTGTAAGAACCGGATTTTTAAAACGGCTGTAAACACCGTTGGTACTAAATAGTTCTTCATTCTTTTTAGAAAGTAAAGCTTCATGTTCACGCACGATTTTTGCTTTTCTTGCCTTATAGAGTGTTCCCATATAATTGAAAAAATTTAAAAAAGATGATCGGTTCTATAAATTGTTCTGTAGAATTCTATTCATATCACCTAAAGAAAGTATTGCATTATCTTCGATAAACTGAATAAAATCGGGGGCACTCTCATGACCTGGAAACGGCACAAAAAAATGATCAGTTCGGGCATTTCGCCATAACAATACATAGCTTATTCCTTTCCCTTTAACCAGAGGGGCCAATGTTTTTGTCCACCAGTTTTGTTGCGGTATTCCGTTATACCCAGCTTCACTAATACAAGGTATTTTATCATGATCATTACAAAAAACAATCATGCGTTCAATTATTTGATCAACCTCTTCAATATGTATGGGTGTATCCAAGTTATAGGTGTCTATGCCAACTAAATCAACATAGTCGTCACCGGGATAATAACTATCAGCGATACCATCGCTCACAAATCCAGGATTATAGCAATATAAGATATTGTGGAGCCCTTTCCCTTTGAAAAAATCGACAGTGAATTTCCACAATTGTATGTATTCTTCGCTTGATGTAACATTTTGACACCACCAAAACCAATTTCCTTCAAACTCATGATAAGGACGAAAAATAACAGGAATAAGATTATCGTTTTCATCGCGCAAGCCTGAAAAAAAATCAGCTATGTGATTCAAATCATTGACGAATTTTTGATGATGACTTCCATTGGGTAAAATTTGCTTTACAGCAGGTGTTAATTCCCAGGCAGAACTATCAGATACTGGATTTAAATGGTGCCAACTTAAGGTTATTATCCCCCCTTTTTTATGTGCTTCTTTTATCCAACCGGTCATTGCTACAAATGAAACACCATCGATGTTGCAAGTGTCGCCAATGTGCCCAAGATCCCAGCCAAATACTGCGGGTTGCTGCCCCGAAACCAAACTAACATCGCTTATAAAATTGTCGGATTCAGCTTTCCAGCCCACACCATAAGCCAAAGCATCTTGCTGCCCAAACATTACCCCTCTTGTACGCAAGCTATTCATTTTCTTGAATAAGGATTTTGCTTCGGAAGTAGCCAGTTTATCGGATGGTGAGTTTTTATATCCGGGTTGAAACCCACAACTCCACAAAACAAACATCAATACAGCTAACACTGCAAGTCTATAATATTTTCTCATGCTCAATTTCATGCTTTTGATACAACTTATCATTTCAAATCGAATTAGTTTTTTACTACCCTAAACACATTGGTCTCATTCTTCAAAAGATAGATCCCTTTCTGCAAATGAGAAATATTAATGATCCCGGTTTGCACCTGAACAGTTCCGATTCGTTGGCCAGTTGAATTCAGCAACAGCAGTTCACCATCGGGAAGGTTCGTTTGGATTATACCTGAAGTTGGATTTGGATAAATTTTAATGTCACTGATGCTAAAACCTTCTAGGCCATTTGTACCGTCGGTTCTAAAGGGAACCGGTGTGCACCAATCGCTATTGGTTAAACCGCAAATCGTTCGAATTTGGACCGTGAAAGCGGTTCCTTCTTTTAATCCTCTAACAGAAAGCGCGTGATCGGCTACGGTGTTTGTAAACTGCTCGTTGGTGTTTACATCGGTAATCAGTACTTCGAATTCGGTTGCAAAGCTTTCCCATTCAATACGGGTCCGCGATGTAAAGGTGACCGATTTTACAACAGGTACTTCTAGCTCGCAAACATTAACAGGTTCGCCACTAGTAGTAAAAAATCGTTTCAACGACCACGCCGATGGTTCGTTGGAACAAATTGCACGCACACGCACTTCGTATTCATTTCCAGAATACAAACCATCGATGTGGCACTGATGTGATTTTACATTTGAAATGGTTTTCCATACTTCGGAATAGCGGATTGAATAGGCAACTTCGAACAACTCGCCTTCTGAATCCCATTCCAGGTCGACACTGTTTTCACCCACATTACTTTTCTTGAAGTTTGAAGGTTTCAACAAACAAACATTTTTCGCTTGCGGATTAACAACCCCGCTGCCCAACAATTTGATGTAGTCGACACTAAAATAGCCCCACGAACCATCGAAGCGAACAGTGTTACTGCCTTTATTCAGAAAGACTTTTCCGAAAAACACTTCGTTCCATTCGCCGCTATCTTTATTAAAATCGTATTCAACTTTTGCTCCGTTGTTAACGGTCACAAAGTTGGGTTTCTGCCCCCAGTTTTCATTTATCGAATAGGACATGTAGAGTTCAACCGAATCGGCTTCTTCCATTTGTACCGTAAATTCGAGGTATTGTTCAGGGTTGGCCTGTCCGAAATCGACCTGACCAGTTCCCGAATAGCCCAACGTGTTTTTAGTGATCGAAAGGCCAACCACATTGGCATCTTCGGCCTCAAATTTCACCCCTTCGGCACCAGCAATTGGTTCCACATTTTCGGCATCAATGCTGTCGATCACAATAACGTAAGGGTGATTGTAGGTTTCGTTTATAAAGTCTTGTGAATTATAGCTGTCGCCAGTGATGAATTCGCCGCCCCAGGTTACAAAATAAGCCCAAGGAATATCGCTGATGATGAGTTCATTTGGATCGGGGATCACGCCCACTTCTGAAAGTGCGTATATTTTGCTGCTACCATACCTGCCCGAAAGTGTTTGGTAGTGTGTTTCGTATGCCCAGTGGGCACGGGCACCATAAATATCGGCACCAATAATGTCTACATATTCGTTTCCGGGGTACCAGGCTTTGTCGTCGAACTCAAACGAGGCCGTCCACACCCAAATAAGGTTGTTCAGGTGGTGGTAGTTAACCATCCTGTCGAAAATCAATCGATAAAGTGCCTTGCAAGCTTCTGGGCCTTGATCGCCCCACCAAAACCATGTACCCCAAGGGTTTCCCATTGCTTCGTGCAACGGACGCCAAAGCACCGGAACGCCAGCATCTTGCAAAACCTTTAATCCACCGGCCACTTTGTCAATGTCGTTCACAATGTCGGCATATTCTTTCGAGGTGGTATCGTAAACAAAGCTATCGGCTTCGGCCAAGTACGAAGAATAAATTCCTTTGATGTTGAAATGCACATTGTCGCGTTCAGGAAAAGTGTAGAACCCGCCATTGATGTAGTTCCCGTTTTCATCGCGTTCGGGGTTGCGCCAATGCCATTGGTAGGTAATGATGCCGTTGTATTTTTTCACCCAGTTGATGCCTTCTGTAATCATATTCCGATTAGTGGTTTGGGTGTAATCCATAAAGTCGGAGCATAAAATTTTTGGAGCTTTTTCGGACGCTAAGTATACATATACCGCAGCATTCAGGTCCGCTTGTCCCGAAATAATTTGATTGCCGTAATTGTCGAGCAGATAGTTGTAGAGGGCCACTGTTTCGGGCGTTGCATTTGGATTGATTGGTTGCTGATTGGCCAGGACGGCTTCAACAGAACGCTGAGAGAAACCTGCATTTGCGAAAGAAACCAAAACAAAGAAGATCCAAATAGCCTTATTCATTTTTCGGGACTTCATATTCAATATTTATTGGTAATTGACAGATAAAAAAGTTTAAAATAACCGCTGCAGTATTCCTACAGCGGTTAAAATTAACACTAACTCAACTAACTATGATTTAACCTACTCTTTTACAATTTTTGAAACAGCTACTTCGCCATTGCTATTTATAGCACGAACAAAATAGATTCCTTTCGTAAGTGATGATACATTTACATTGGTTTTATCGGTTGAAGTTGCAACTGTTTTTACCGTTGCTCCTGTAACACTGGTAATGCTTATTGAACGTACATTTTTCATTTCAACAGTAAATGTGCTGTTTACATTATTTGGATACACTGAAATTTTAGATTTTGCCAACTCATTTACAGAATTAGTACCATCTGTCAATTTGATTGCACCCCAAGTACCACTGTTTCCCCATGGCTCTTTTGGAGTAGAGCACCACGAGATCATGTTATCGCGTGCGCCGTTACCATCGTTGTCGTTCAATTGAATATCGAATGAAATTTCTAAACCTGCTTTCACATTCGTTGCGACCCAATTGTCGATTTCAGAAGCATCCATTGCACCAGCGCACAACCCTTTCCAAGGATATGCCACCTCAATGGTGTAGCCGCTTGCATTGATTACTGCACCTTGTTTGGCTTCGGTTTCGAAACCACCCATTGCTCCGGCCAAACTAGCTTGAAAGCCAAAGTTTGCAGTTGCAGCAGCATCTGTTTCACGCCCCGGGTTGATTGAAGTCCCCGTCATTTTACCAAAAGTCAAACCATCGATGCGGCGGTCTTTCACATCTAAATAGAATTGGAAACCATCGCCCTGCCAGTCAACAAATTTTTCGTTATCCCAAGCAATCACCTTGTCATCTTCAACATAGAAATAGAAATACAAGTTATCGTTATCCCAAAGTGAAGCCCATTCGGCCATGATACCCGAACCACTTCCGCTGTTAATTTGATCGATTGGCGAAAATTCTACCAAGTCGTAAGCTGCATCGTTGTCTAAGCCGTCAATTTCCATTCCTTCAGTAGCTTTTGCCGAGCTATAAGTTAAACGAGGAGTGTTATTTTTGGGGGCAGCAACATCTTCGCCCTCCACACATTCGAAATCTTTTACCGAGAACTCCATGTCATCGGCACCAGGTCCCCAAGAGTCGGTTTGATAGGTCATGAAAACCATTTTGCTCACAATGCCTGTTTTGCGGGTTTTGCTTCCATCGTCGTGAGGCTGGAGCAGATCAATATTTGCACCTTGAATCCAGGTGTTCATTGTAGTTGCATCGGCAGGTGGCCAAGCAACACTGCCTTCGAACAACGTTGTTCCAGCGGCATCAAAAGCTTTCACGTAAACGGTGTGGTTTACAGCAGGCACATTGATTTTGGCCTGAAATTTTGTGTATTTCCCTAATTCAAAAGGAGTGGTTAAGGTAATTCCGTGCATGGTCCAGTTGGCATAAACGCCTTTCACCACAACGGCACCATCTACAACCGAGACAACATCTTCTGTTGTGTAAGCCGATGAGTTGGATAAATCAACCATCTTCACCACATCGCCTGTAGCAGCACTGGCCGCAAATGCCATGCATAATCCAATAATAAGTGTAAAAATTCTTCGTCTCATAATTTTAAATTTTAACTGATTTGGTAAATCTCTATTGCTTAATTTTTGATGTTAATAGCTAGTTCCACCCAGGATATTGTTTCAAGTTTCCTTCGCTCAACTGAATTTGAGTTTGTGGAATGGGCAAAAAGAAATGTTTCTCGGGATCAAATTCCAGCTTACGGCCAGGTGTTAAAGCCAGCTCGGAACCGTTGATGAACTGATCGCATTTGTTCCAGCGCACCAAATCGAAAAAGCGGCTGGTTTCCAACGCCAACTCAATGCGGCGCTCGTGAATAATATCGGCCATCGTAATGCTCGACAGGTTCTTTGGATAAACCCAGGTTGATTGATCGGGATTGTTGTTCGATTTGCGGGCACGGGTACGCACCATGTTTACCAGTTCGAGTGCACGCGACGAATTTCCATTCTCTAAAGCCGCTTCGGCAGCCATCAACACCACATCGGCATAGCGGATGAGTTTCCAGTTGATTGGTCCCGATTCATTTGCTTGTTTGTCGGGGTTCAAGATACTTTCGTCGGGGTGGCATTCATATTTTCGGCAAGCCGAATTAGTAGGCACGTTGGCCAAACTCATTTTATCCCAAACCAAGTCGCCGGTTGCGGTTAGCCCTTTGCGGGTAAGCATCAAATCGCCCTCTAAACCAACAGTGGTGATAAAACGAGGATCGGCACGCTGGTCGATCACTTCGGTGTTTTCAGCAGCCAAACCCGTTTCGCGGGTATCGGCATTGCGGAATGCACCGATCAGGTATTCCGATGGAAGGTTGAACCCCCAACCGTACATGGTGGTAGGATTTAAGCTGGTGTAACGGCAAGTGGTGAAAATGGTAATTCCATTTCCGGTAGAGTGCGACCATCCGCGTCCGTCAACTGCGTTTTGTGCTTCAAAAACCGATTCTTGTGAATTGTCGCCATCTTTGGAAAAAATCCAGCGGAAAGCACCAATGGTATTGGCACCGCCTGCAGAATAACGCTCGCCCCACCACGATTCGAAACGTTCGCCATCGATACCAACCAGCTTGTATTCGTTCGAACCAATTACGGCTTCGGCATGTTGAAGCGCTTTGTCGAACTTCTGTTCACAACCAGCAAAACGCTCGTCGCCATTGTGGTACTTTGCATACGACGATTCGAACAGGTAAGCTTTTGCCAATAACGACTGAGCTGCACCTTTCGATGCGCGTCCCACTTCACTTATTCCAAGTTCGCTACGGTTTTTTAAATCGGGTACAGCTTCTTCCAAATCAGCCTCAATAAACTGAAGCACTTCGGATACACTGTTACGGGGCAAATAGAATTCAGCAGGAGATAAAATTTTATCTACAATTGGAATACCTCCATAGGCCTGCAACAGTTGAAAATGGTAGAAAGCACGCAAAAATTTGCTTTCGGCAATGCGCTGTTTGGCCATTTCGGGCTGCTCTTCGAGAAAACGCGGTAAATAGAACAGTGCCGAGTTTGCCAAACGAATTCCTTTATAGTTGATTGCCCAAATGTTTTCGAGCTGCACATTTCCGGGGTTATGGATCAGTTGATCCATCAACTTCCAGTCGGCACCATCGTTGGCATTTTCGCCACCTACTTCAACGTCGTCGCAAGCTGCTTGATTGGCCAAAATTGTGTTCACATCGTACATCAGGAATTTCAAGCGCGAATAAGCTGCGGTAACCGTCATGTCCACATTTTCGAAATTGGTGTAGAATGTTTCGTCGGTCTCTTTTGCAATTGGTTTTAGGTCTAAAAACTCCTCTTTACAACCTGTTTGCAATAGTGCAGCAGCAAATAAAAAACCTACGATATGTATTTTCATTTTCTTCATATCTCTCTTATTTATTGAATTTGTGAGGCAAATTAAAATTTCAGGTTTACACCAAA
>Ga0066602_10001557_pt1 | contig 15163 bp, 10 predicted proteins | sample Higcelweek5metaG_FD_59481 | JGI IMG/M metagenome (GOLD analysis project Ga0066602, IMG submission 59481) | Freshwater pond sediment microbial communities from the University of Edinburgh, under environmental carbon perturbations - High... | ecosystem: Environmental > Aquatic > Freshwater > Pond...
ATCCTGTCGGTGCTATCTCTGTTCACGGAGTAAACGGAATCTGGGGAATCTTGGCATTGGGCCTTTTTGCAGACGGCACCTATGGTGACAATTTAAATGGAGTTACTGGTGCTGTCTTCGGACTTTTTTATGGAGACTCTTCTCAGTTTGTAGCGCAGCTTATCGGCATTGCCGCAAACATTCTGTTTGTATTCCCTGTTATGTACCTCTTTTTTAAAGTTCTTGACAAAATTGTTCCGCTTAGGGTTTCAGAGGAGATGGAGCTGGCAGGTCTTGATCAGAGTGAAGTGGCTGTTAGTGCATATCCTGATTTTACAATTCGTAATAAAGCTCACAGATAATTACAATATGAAAAAGGAAAATAGAAAAAAATGAAGAAAAAATTGATCATAGAAAAATCGATATTGATAGCGACTCTGTCCATGTTCTTTGCAGGAAGCGCTTTTGCAGGAGATGCTGTGATAAACTCAGGAGATACTGCCTGGATACTGGTGGCAACAGCACTGGTAATGGTTATGACTCCAGCAGGACTTGCTCTGTTCTATGGAGGAATGTCGCGCTATAAGAACCTTTTGAACACATATGCCATGACATTTATGGCATACTGCATGGGAAGTATTGTGTGGGTACTCTGGGGTTACACTCTTGCCTTTGGCCCTGATAAAGGAGGGATTATTGGAGGATTCGACCACCTGCTTCTTGCTGGAATAACCACGGCAGGTATCACTGGCACCATTCCCACACTGGTTTTTGTGCTGTTTCAGATGACATTTGCCTGTATAACAGGAGCCTTGGTTCTGGGAGCTGTGGTTGACAGGATTAAGTTCTCATCATGGATTGTCTTTATTATCCTCTGGGTAACTGTTGTCTATTGTCCTATTGCCCACTGGGTATGGGGTGGTGGATGGATGGCTAAAATGGGTGCTTTAGATTATGCTGGTGGCAATGTTGTACATATAAATGCTGGTGTTGCAGGCCTTGTCCTTGCTCTGGTTCTTGGTAAGAGGGTAGGATATGGTAAAGAGGCCATGTTTCCTTCAAGTATTGCATTGACAGCCCTTGGGGCAGGGCTCTTATGGTTTGGCTGGTTTGGTTTCAATGCAGGAAGCAGACTTGCCGCTGATGGAGTTGCTGCATCTGCATTTCTTGTAACCAATACAGCAGCAGCAGCTGGTGGAATTGCCTGGATGGTGATTGAGTGGTCTCGTACAAAAAGACCAACCCTTCTTGGAATTGCATCTGGTGTAGTGGCAGGACTTGTGGCAATTACACCTGCATCAGGCTTTGTGAATCTTCCATCTTCTATTGTCATTGGGCTGGTTGCTGGTATTATCGGTTTTCTGAGCGTCTCTGTGTTAAAACATAAACTTGGATATGATGACTCTCTGGACGCATTCGGGGTTCATGGAGTGTGTGGAATATGGGGCGCTATAGCAACAGGTATTTTTGCAGACCCCTCTATTACAGAGGGGGTTGCCGGAGCGATCTATGGTAATCCAGGTCAGGTATGGACACAGTTGGTATCTGTGGTTGCCACAGCAGCCTACAGTGCTGTGGCAACATTAATCGTGATCTATGTCACACGTGTTGTCACATCTGGTCTGAGAGTGGAGAGAGAGGATGAGATCACAGGTCTTGACAGCTCCATTCACGGAGAGAGGGCTTTCGAGATATTCTGATTTCTACTTTGTTAAATTCTTAAGTTGATTCAGATATTCTGAGCATTATTTCTCTTTCAGCAGTTGACACTTCAAAAATCATAGTAGTCAGACGAATCATAGAAATCAGTGGTTCAGACAGATGAAGTGTCAACTACTTTTGGAGAGCGTAGGGAGAGCGTTCTTTCGACAGCTTTAAAATAGAACTGGCCCTCTCATTTTTTTCATGACAGGGTCAGTCGGCTTTTAGGAAAAGTAAGAGATCAGTCAGTAAACAGTGTCATTGGAAGCGTTCGGAGATTGATTTTTCTATTCTCTGCAAACGCTTTTACAGTTGCCTCCAGTTTGGCAATGATTTCTGAATCCGGTACTCTAAGTCTTGCTGTGATATTTACATCACCATTATTAACAGAGACATCAATATTAGGATGGACTTTAATTAATGCCGCTTTAATCTGAGCGGCAAGTGCCATATTGTCCATAATTCGTTGAGATTGCAGAGTTGTTTGAAAGCAGTTTAATTTAACCGTGTTGCAGATAATATCTGCCGCAGCTTCTGTTGAAATTTTTCCGATGTGAATCAACAGGTCATACAGGCCAGGATTGCCTGTATCAATCCCGTATAATGAGAGGCTCCACTTTCTTCTCTGTTCATCATCGTTCTTAATAATCTGTTCTGCCTCATCTCTGGAGATCTTCTCTTTCTCCATTTCCAGGCGGATACGCTCTTCCATATCAGCAATAATTCTGATTTTTAGTACATGAGTCATATTGTTCACAAAGAAATGGCCTGCCAGGCCGTGATACACTATATTGTCTTCACGCAGATATTTAAGAAGGGCTGCCTCAATATAGGTGATATACTCCTCTTTGCCGTAGGTAAATCGGTCAAGAATTGACGGGGCGTCGTGAATTGCTCTGTTGAGCTTTATTTCAGGGATATTGAACCTTTCTGACGCTTCTAACAAAATATCTCTTGAAACACAGTCATATCCTAATTTTTCGGCAACAAGTTCAGCAACCTCTTTTCCCCTGCTGTTTGACCCTCTTGAGATAGTAATGACAGACATGTTTAACCTCTTCCTATTGTTTCTTTCTGTACTGTTTTTCTCCCTAATACTTTTTTGATAGGATCAGGGAGATCTCTTCAGTATAATGATAACTGACTATCATGCTTCAACATACTCTACTTCAGGCGATGTTTCAGACAACATTTCAGACTCTCTCATTTCTTGAGCTTCTGCAGCTCTGCCTTTATACATGCTTACAAGAATGATCACCACACCAACTAACAGTGCGATGCACATGGTTATAAAACTTACTTTTCCTAACAGAGAAATTAGAGATTCATTAAGAGAGGTGAGACCTAACTGATTGAGATACTTTGGAATTGCAAGTCCTCTGCTCAATGCAACAATCAGCATGATTGTTGCCATAACTACTTTGATCATATACTCTTTTACATAGGTTGTTCCAATTGCCCCAAGCTGTACTCCGAGCAGAGAACCACCAAGAATAATAAGGGTCAGCCGTATATCCACCATTCCGTGCATTGCCCAGTTAACCGTCCCGCCAAATCCCATGACAAATGCAATCACAAGTTCAGTAGCAGATGCAATTGTACTTGTTGCCCCTATGATATAGATCATTCCCGGCACTCCTACAAATCCTCCAACAGCGATTGTTGCAGCCAGAAGCCCTGTTGCAAATCCTACCGGAATTATGAACCATAGAGAGATTGTAAGATCTGCCTGTTTGAAATGAATCATCGGTGGAAGGTTAATGGCCTGAAGTTTTTTTGCCCATAATGAAACATTCTCCTCTCCGCCACTTTTATAGGTTTTCCACGCATCCTTAGCTACAAAAGAGCCTACCAATACAAGGATTGCTAAAAATGAGAGGCTTACATATAAATCTGATCCTGCCTCTCCCCACATGGCAAGAATAAAATGTTGAACCTGAATTCCTGCCTGCACTCCAACAACTGCGGCAGCTGCCATATAAAGGCCCAATTTGATATCAACCTGACCATATTTAAATCGTTTATAAGCTCCTACCATTGCTTTTGGAAACTTATGGCACATGTTGCTTGCAACCGCAACTGTTCCGGGGACACCAAGGCTCATCATCCCGGGTGTGAGAACAAAGGCACCTCCAGAGCCTATAAAGCCACTGACAAGTCCACCAATAAATCCTACTATAAACAGAAAAGTTACGTTCATGAAATTAAGGTCAATAAACTGAAGTGCGCTGTTCAATGTATCGTGCATTTTTTTTCCCCTTGTATATAAATTAGATATTACACTGTTTCTGACAGATAGATTCAATATTACAAATATAAATGAGAAATTGGGACTAAAAATCATATGTTAATAAATTTATATCATTAAACTTCTGACTGTAAGCTACGAACTTCTGATTTAATGCTATGAATCTATTACTACATTCTATGGAACGGATTTACTCTTGGTCCGGGTGAGGCTGCATAAGCGTGCGGCCTCTTTACAGGGCGTTTTGAAACCTGAACCGATTTTTTCTGGTCAGGCTGCTTTACTGTTCTTTTATGAGCCTCAATTCCCAGTACAGACCACAGATTACTGGCAAATGCACCATGAACAAATGAAAATACAAACACTGCAGCAATAGGTAGTGCTGCATACCATGACCCCTTAGTGAAATAGTTTGTTACTGTATCAGCATTCGTAAAAACGGCTGCATAAAGAATTAAAGTCCCAATTCCATATCCTACCATTTTACCCACAGGTTTTTTGTTGCTTTCTAATTCTGCCATAATACTTTCTCCTCTTTGTTTATGTTGTGTTACAAAACTAAAGACAGGAATACTTGAGTATTCTGCGATTTCTATTTTATTTTCTTCTGAATCAGTGAGAATAAGCTCTATCCCCTTCACTTGGCTCATTATCTCTTCAACTGCTATCCCTAATTCTCCGCATTTTACTTGATAAACCCACTCAATGCCCTGCAAAGTTGCATTTTTGTGAAATCCTGCGATTGATGACAATTCAACCGCCTTTTTATTGAACTGATCATGATAGATACCAGCTGTGTTGACATTTATTGCAATCAGTTCATATTTCAGACGTGCGGCAAGTTGAATCGCATAATCTGCCATTGCATCTGGGAAAATTTCTTCTTTTGCAATCATCAGAATTTTTTTATGTGTTTGCAGTGTTGCCATTTTTCCCCTTTATTAATCCATCTATATATTGAAGTGTTATTATTGCAGTGTTATAGGACTATTAAGCGCTGGGCTCACACCCTTCTACATGACTGAATGGTGACAAAATGCGGTATTGTTTAGTGATTAAGCTACTACATATTGTATGTTGTAACAATGCGAGCCACTGTTGAATATTATTGCAACTGCCTGTTAAGAATTAATGTTATTTCAAATGTTGTGCCACTTGAATATTTTAAGCTAATAGCTTAGAATTAATTGATATTCATGAATAGTTACGATTTGTCTTAGATTTATGGGTGTTGCATTATTATTGTACGGTTTTTTGGATAAGTTGATTTATATCTTTATTTTCAAATAGATATGAAGTATTACACGAAAAAATAAGAGCGTTGCATAAAGCAACACTCTTTAACACACTGACTAACAGTCAGCTTTAACAGGCTTGAGAGTATTTTTTAGTTTGCAATTTATCTCTCAGCCGTAATGCGCCTGACTGTAAATGAATAAGGATTATAAGCATGTTCTTCCGCAAATCTGATAAAGAGAGACCTGAAAATCAGGTAAATCAGGAAATTGAAAAACTTCGCAGTGCCATCGGAAAAGTAAAAGCAGACAGCTCTGTCTCTTCTATGCTACAGAGGGAATTGGAGCGTCTGGAAAATATGGACTCAGGGCTTCCAGAGTACAGCATGGGACTTAATTATATTGAATATGTGGTATCTCTTCCATGGAACCGGTTTACTAAAGATAATCTCAATTTCAGACGGGCGGAGAAAATTCTTGAAGCTCAACACTACGGATTAAAACATGTTAAAGAGAGGATCTTGGAGTATCTGGCAGTAAGGACACTCCACAGTCAGAGGCAATTTCATATACTTGTGGTTGACGATGAGGAGATATCCAGAAGCAATATTGAACATGTGCTGGTAAAAGAGGGGCATCAGGTTACAACTGCTATACACGGCCTTGATGCTTTGAAGAAGATGAAAAATCAGCAGTTTGAAATCCTTATTACTGATTTGAAGATGGAAAAGATGGACGGCATGCAGCTTATAGAATCAGTTAAAGAGTTCTCGCCTGATACTGATATTATTATGATTACAGGCTTTGCAACCGTAAATTCAGCTGTAAGTGCTATGCAAAAGGGTGCAGCTCACTATCTTCCCAAACCTCTGAATCTGGAAGAACTGCGCTCTGTTATCCGACAGATTACGGAAAGCAGAAAGCATTTTCAGATGTCCAGAACTCCTGTTCTCTGTTTTGCAGGTCCACCGGGCACTGGCAAAACATCTATTGGAAGGTCAATTGCAGATGCTCTGAAGAGAAAATTTGCCAGGTTTTCTTTAGCAGGATTAAGAGATGAGGCAGAACTTAGGGGGCACCGCAGAACTTATGTCGGAGCAATGGCAGGAAGGGTTATGAATGAGATAAGGCGGCTTGGTGTTAAAAACCCTGTTTTCATGCTTGATGAGATTGATAAAATAGGACAGGATTTCAGAGGTGACCCATCGTCTGTTCTGCTTGAAATTCTTGACCCTGAACAGAATACCCGTTTCAGTGACCATTATCTTGACATTCCGTTTGACCTTTCAGGGGTTATGTTTATTGCCACCGCAAATATCATTGAGCAGCTGTCAGGACCACTGCTTGACCGTATGGAGGTAATTAACTTTCCAGGATATACGGAAAAAGAGAAGATTAATATTGCCAAACACTATCTTATTCCAAGACAGATTGAAGACCATGCTCTTTCTCACCTGAAACTGAAGTTTTCTGATGATACAATTGCTAAGATAATACGTGATCATACGCTTGAAGCAGGATTAAGAAATCTTGACAGGGAGATATCTACCATATGCAGAAAGATAGCAAAGGTATGTGTGGAAGAGAACAGGAGTGCGGTTGAAATAAATCAAAAACTTGTCGAAACTCTTCTTGGACTTAAAAAATACAGACATGAAACAGCAAGATTGCAAAGCAGGGTAGGGATTGCAACAGGATTGGTATGGACTGAATTTGGCGGAGAGATTATTTTTGTTGAGGCTACCATGATGAAAGGAAGCCAGCAGCTTATTCTGACTGGCTCATTAGGAAATGTGTTAAGGGAGTCTGCTCAGGCATCATTGAGCTTTATTCGCAGCAATGCCGAACAATTTTCCATAGACCCTGATTTTTTCAGAGAACACGACATTCATATTCATATACCATCAGGTGCCATTCCAAAAGATGGTCCATCAGCAGGAATTACCATTACTTTGGCGTTAATTTCATTACTTGCAAAGAGAGCTACACGCAAGGATATTGCTTTAACCGGTGAAATAACATTGAGCGGCAGAATCCTTCCTGTAAGCGGTATTCGTGACAAGATACTTGCAGCGCAGCGCGCTGGAATCAAAAAGATTGTTTTTCCGGAACAGAACGAAGCTGAGATAGATCTTCTAGAATCTGATGTCAAAGAGGGGATGGAGATAATTTTTGCTGATGAAATGACGCCATCTTTAGTTAATTTGGTAACTATGCCTCCGTTTATAATTCAGGAGTGAATCAGTAATTTTTTATAATTGAAGGTTCTGTGTATCGGCCAGGAGTCATATTTGAGTTTATAATTCAAGATCGAACCGTCTCATTTTCCTCCATAGAGAAACTCGGTCAATGCCTAGTATTTCAGCAGCTTTTGTTTTATTATTACCAGTTTGCCCAAGAATCCAGACAATATAGTCTCTCTCATTTTCTTCGAGAGTCATAAGTCTGCCGTCTCGCTGTCCTTGAATCTGAAAGGTTATCTGCTGTATATCTTCAGGAAGATGTCTTGATTCAATCTCAGACCCTTCAGTCAATGCCACTGCCCTCTCTATAATGTTTTCCAGCTCCCTGATATTTCCTGGAAACTCATATTTCATAAGAATTTCCATTACACTGTCTGAGATTCTCTCAATCTGTTTTTTTTGAGCTGAAGAAAATTTCTGAAGAAAATGGTTGCACAAAAGCGGAATATCATCCTTTCTTTCTGAAAGGCTTGGGACATGAAGAGAAATCACATTCAGACGATAATATAGATCCTGACGGAAATTATCTTTTTCAACTTCAGCTTTTAAATCCTTGTTTGTTGCGGCAATCACTCTTATGTCAACTGGAATTTCATCTGTTCCGCCGACACGTATGAACCTTCTCTCCTGAATCACACGGAGCAGCTTTACCTGCATGGAGTGCGGCATATCGCCCACTTCATCCAGAAATACAGTCCCGTCTGAAGCTGTTTCAAACAGCCCTTTTTTTACCCCTCTTGCACCAGTAAATGCCTCTTTCTCATGGCCGAAAAGTTCATTTGCCAGCAGCTCCTCGTTAAATGCAGCACAATTTACCGCCAGAAACCGATGTTTTTCACGAGAGCTGAGACGATGAATCTCTTTTGCTACCAGCTCTTTTCCGGTTCCTGTCTCTCCAAGTATCAGGACATTGCAGTCTGTTGGTGCAATCTGAGCAATAAGCTTTTTCAACAGCTCTATTTTAGGACTTTTTCCTATTATTAACGGAGGAGTGTGCTGAAGTTTCACCTGCTGCTTAAGTTCAGCCACCTCTCTGGTTAAATTCTGTTTTTCCAGAGCCCTGCGAACTAAGATCCGCACCTCTTCAATATTGTATGGCTTGGGCAGATAGTGAAATGCCCCTTTCCGCATAGCTTCTACAGCAGATGAGATTGATGCAAACCCTGTTATTACGATTACTTCTGTTTCTGGATATTGTGTTTTAGCATATTCCAATACCTGCATTCCATCAGTTGGCTGCATTCTAAGATCTGTCAGAACCAGATTAAACTCTTTTTTTTTCAGCTCTTCTATGGCAATTGCCCCATTTTCAGCACAGACTGTTTTATATCCCTCTCTAACAAGAATATGTGTAAGATTATCACGGGCAATCTGTTCATCTTCAACAATAAGTATCAGGGGGTATTCCATTCGGGTTGGCTCCTTTTGCTCCTAAGACTCTCTCTGTTGCCTCATCGGATTATAGCGGTTAGTCTATCAAACTTTAACATAAATCTCATCAGAGTGTAATGGCAGACGGATAGTGAATCTTGTCCCCTCTCCCTCCTGACTTTCTGCTGAAATAATCCCTTTATGTTTCTGAATGATTCCATATACCACTGAAAGTCCAAGCCCGGTTCCCTTGCCGACCTCTTTGGTTGTAAAAAAAGGGTCAAATACTCTGCCCAGAATTTCCTGAGGAATCCCGATGCCAGTATCTTCCACAGTAACGATTGCCTGCTGTTCGGGAAAATCCGCCTTAGCAGAAACTTTGATATTTCCTGGAGGCTGCTGTATTGCCTGAATTGCATTCATCATCAGATTTAAGAACACCTGCTGCATTCCCTGAGAGTCCATATAAGGCATTAAATTTTCAGGGATATCTCTTGTAATATCAATCCCGGGCGGTACCTGACTTGAAATGAGACGAACAGCATGTTCGACCACATCGTGCAGTGATGTTGGAACAAAAGAGAACTCCTTTTCCCGTGAAAATTCCAGAAGTCCCTTTACAATATCTCTTGCTCTGTAAACCTCATGTTCGATATTAGTTAGCATTCTACCTGAAAATTCAGGGTCAGCATGATTCATCTCTTCAATGAGAATCTGACATGATGTTGAGATATTGTTTAATGGATTATTTAACTGATGAGCAATCCCAGATGTGAGAATACCGAGTGAAGAGAGTTTTTCTGCCTGAATTAACTGTTTTTGGTGCCGCTCCAGTTCTGCTATCATCCGGTTGTAGGCTTCCAGAACCCGCTGCGTTTCATCGTGTGGTTCTGTTACGGTAAATATTTCAAACTTTCCGTTAGCAATTCTAAGTGTTTTTTCTTCAATATCGCGTAATGGCTTGATGATTTTTTGAGTCATCACTGTAATTAAAAAAATTGCCAGTACTAACAACGTCAGCGCTGAGGAGACCATCTGGGTCTTTAAAGCGTTGATAATTTTAAGAATTTTTTCCCGTTCAAATACAACTAACTGTTGAGAGAGTTCAACAAGTTTTTTACCATCTTCACGCAGCTGCTCTTCAGCTTTTTTGTAGAGAGCTGACTTCTCTTTATGAGCGATCTGCTCTGCTATTTGGTCAATTGATTTGTTGTATGAGATAAATTTATTATAGAGCTTCTCAATCTCTGAAGTTCCTTCGAGATGCCTTAATTCTGGAGCAATCTTTTCTGCCATTCTGATGCCCTGGCTGAGATATCTCCTGTTCTCTTTTAAATCTTCATCAGCTCCGTAAAGCAGATAATTTTTTTCATATCTACGTATTTCAAGTATGATATTGCTCAAATCATCTGCAATTTCAACAACATGCTGTTTTTTTTCAATTTTATATAGATTCTGGTAGGAAACAGTTCCAGCCAGTCCTACTAACAGCAAACAGATCATCATTCCTACAGTGATTTTCTGACGGATATTAAGATGAAACATGTTGATCAATCCTATCTTTTTAATCGCTGAATCATTCCCATAACAGAATAGGTAAGCTGTGCAGCCGCAAAGTCAGATGCATGATCCCCTTTTACAGGGGCAAGTTCCACTATATCAAATCCTATAACCTCTCTTCCTGTGATACTCTTTTCAAGCAGAGTGAGCGTGTCGTGCCAACCAATCCCTCCTGGCACAGGTGTACCGGTTGCCCGGATTACAGATGGATCAAGCCCGTCAACATCCAAAGTTATGTAGATCTTCTCAGGAAATTCTGCTGGAAGAAGATTCTCAGGCAAACCTTTAAGGTATAGCTCCCGTGCATCAATAAAGGGGATCTTCTGCTCTCTTCTGAAGCTTACCTCTTCACTTGAGATTGCCCGTACACCCAGTTGAAACAGAGGGATTCCAAGCTCATCAACAGCACGACGCATCACACATGCATGGCTTAAACGGCTGCCTTCATAACTGTCTCTCAGGTCAGCATGAGCATCAATCTGAATAATACCAAATGGTTGGGGCTCAAGAGCATCCAGATGGTATGGATGAGAGGAGTAAGAGGCATGGGTGGTACCAGATGGTGCAGCCAGATGGTTTTTCAGTGCCCTCAAAGCTCCAAGTGTGACTGTATGCTCTCCCCCAAGCAGCACTGGAATGGCATTAAATGATAGCGCTCTTGTGACAGAGTTCTCAATCCTCTTAAGCACTGTTTCAGGATCACCCTTGCAGTCCACTGGCAAAGTGGTGTGGATCCCAGATTGGCTGACAAGATCTAACCCCTGTGAATCATCCCACGCCTCAAGCTGATCTGAAGCCTCAAGAATGGCCTGTGGGCCTGATGCTGTTCCACCCCCATAGGAGACAGAGAACTCCATAGGTGCAGGAATTACATGAAAAATGGAGAGATTTTCCCTATCTTCGACTATTTCTGATTCTAAAAATTTCAACTGTTTATGTCCTGGTCTCAATTGATTTTTCAAGGTTTTATTTTTTTATGTTTCAACTCTCTTTTCTCCCGTATTATAACCTGTTTTTGAAATCATGGTAATTAAATTTCCTGACCACTTCAACTTTTCTATCGTCTTTTCTGACAAGGGCAATAGATGGGAGTTGAACTCCGTTGAATGTATTGGTTTTTACCATAGTATATATGGCCATATCTGTAAAGAGGAGCTTTTCTCCAATATGGAGAGGTTCATCAAAGAGATACTCTCCTGCAACATCTCCGGCAAGGCAGGAGAGTCCGCCAATCCTGTAACAATACTGCTGTTTTTTCTCTGTCAGTGTCTCTGTTTTTGCTCTGCTCTTTTCTCTATTGTCATCAGAATTGATAAAGTGTGGTTTGAAGGAGTTAAGAATATGGGGACGATATGGCATTTCAAGAACATCTGGCATATGGGCAGGAATAGATGCATCAATGATGGCAATCTCCATATCGTTCTCTATGATATCAAGAACTGTTGAGACAAGGTAACCCGCATTGAGCGCAACAGCTTCACCAGGTTCAAGATAGACCTGTACCCCCCATCTCTGCTGAAAATCGTTTATGATCTTTTCAAGCAGCTCAATATTGTAGCCTGGCTTTGTTATGTGGTGGCCTCCACCAAAATTGATATATTGCATTTTGGGGATATATTTCCCAAAATTTGACTCCACTGCTCTGACAGTTCTATCCAGAGAGTCGGCATTCTGTTCACATAAGTTATGCCAGTGCAGTCCAGTTATATGATCAAGAAGCTCTTCTTTGAAACTGGCAAGTCTCACCCCGAGCCTTGAGCCTGGAGCACATGGGTCATAGATTGGAACTGCCCCCTCTGAGTGTTCAGGGTTGATGCGGATACCAAGGTCAATATTCCTCCCAAGCTCTGCTGCCCTCTGTTTCACTATATGGCTGAACCGTTCGAGTTGACCAAAGGAGTTGAAGATAAGATGATCTGTGGTTTCACACAGATCAAGTATGTCATTTTCAGAGTAGGCAGCAGCAAAGGTGTGTACCTCTTTCTGAAACTCCTCTCTGCCAAGTCTTGCCTCATTTGGAGAGCTTGCACAGATACCATCCAGACCACTTCGCAGAAGGGGGAAAGCACTGAACATGGAGAAACATTTCAGTGCAAGAAGAACCTTACAGCCTGTCTTCTCTCTTAACGATGACAGAATCTCAAGGTTGTTCTCAAGCAGAGTCTCATCCACAACAAAGCATGGGGTGATTATCTCCTCTGGACTGAAATTGAGGCTGGTGTAGTTCATCTGATCTCCATGACCTGCCAGGGAAGGCCATGTCTGTTCAAAGCATCCATAAAGGGGTCAGGATCAAACTGCTCCATGTTCCACACTCCAGGGGAGTGCCACTTTCTCTGGAGCATCATCATGGCTCCTATCATGGCAGGAACGCCAGTAGTATAGGAGATTGCCTGGGAACCCACCTCTTCATATGATGCCTCATGACTGCATATATTATAGACGAAAATGGTTTTGGATTGACCATCCTTGATCCCCTTCATCAGAGATCCAATACATGTACGGCCCTGTGTAAGCGGACCAAGGGAGGCAGGTTCAGGAAGTACTGCTTTTAGGAAATTGAGAGGAACAATTTTGTTTCCCTTGTACTCCACAGGATCAATTCTTGTCATGCCAACATTTTCCAGCACTCTCAGATGGGTAAGATACTGCTCTGAAAAGGTCATCCAGAATCTAGCTCTCTTGAGCCCCTTCAGGTGTAAGACCAGAGATTCCAGCTCCTCATGATACATGAGATAACATTTTTTAGGGCCGATTCCTTCTGGAAAGTTGTAGTTCATTGACCACGACAGAGGATCTGTCTCCACCCACTCCCCATGATCCCAGAATCGACCTCGCTGGGTTATTTCACGGATATTGATCTCAGGGTTGAAATTTGTGGCAAAGTGCTGTCCGTGATCCCCTGCATTGCAGTCAATGATATCCAGCTCATGTATCTCATCAAAGTGATGCTTCTGTGCCCATGCGCAAAACACATTGGTCACACCGGGATCAAACCCTGAACCCATAAGGGCCATGATCTTCTTCTCCCTGAACCTCTCCTGATATGCCCACTGCCATCTGTATTCAAATTTTGCCTCATCCGGTGGCTCATAGTTGGCTGTGTCCAGATAGTCAACACCAGTTGCCAGACATGCATCCATCAGCGGAAGATCCTGATAGGGCAGAGCAAGGTTGACTACAAGGTCGGGTCTGATCTTCTGGATAAAGGCAATCGTCTCCTCTACATTATCTGCATCAAGCGCTGCTGTCATGACAGTTCTCCCACTTCTTCTGAGGACATCTGCCGCAATGGCATCGCATTTTGATTTTGTCCGGCTTGCAAGAACAATTTCTGAAAAAACTTCTGGAATCTGTGCACACTTATGGGTGGTGACACTTCCCACCCCTCCAGCTCCAACGATCAAGACTTTAGACATTACAATCTCCATTAAGGCTTTTTATTATTATTGAGTCAGTCAGATTCTTACTTTGTAAGTTGAATTCTACTTTGCCAAACCTTCTGTCATCCCTCTGACCCCTCTTCTCTGTAGAAGAGTCAGAGGTTTAGCCTGGTAGTTAGGCATTAACAGCATGAAATATACTATTTTTCAAAATAGGTGTATCCTCTGAGCCCCATCTCATATGCCTGCATGATCTCTCTTCGCTCCTGTGCAGTGATACTGCCCTTGCGTACGGCCTTTTCAGCAGTTTTTCTAAACCGCACAAGGAGTCTTTTGGGGTCATATTCAACATAGGAGAGGACATCAGAGACACTGTCACCTTCAAGCTCTCCGACAAACTCATACTCTCCATTCTCAAGCACCCTGATTGTGACAATATTGGTATCTCCCATAAGGTTATGCAGATCTCCCAGAGTCTCCTGGTATGCCCCTACAAGAAAAGCCCCAAGATAGTACTCTTCAGTTTCCCTGAAATCGTGCAGAGGAAGATAGTATTTGATCTCATGTCTATCAATGAAACGGTCTATTTTGCCGTCACAGTCACATGTGATATCTGCAATTATGGCATTTCGGGTGGGCTCCTCATTGAGCCTGTGAATTGGCATGACCGGAAAGAGCTGATCAATTGCCCATGCGTCAGGAAGTGATTGAAATACGCTGAAATTACAGTAGTAGATGTCTGATAGAGCCCGCTCAATATCCAGTATCTCAGGGGTGACATGTTTGAGCCCTTTTGAGATCCTTGCAATTTCATTGATTGTATTCCAGAATATCTTCTCTGCCAGAGAGCGTTCTCTCAAGGTGATCTTGCCGTGGTTGAAAAGCTGACGAGCCTCGTCTCTGTAGTAGATTATGTCGTTGAAACACTCCTGAATATTTCTGACAGATAGGGAGTTCAGAGAGTCAAACATATATTTTATCTGTGCAGGACACCCTTCGGGAAGTGTCTCAGGAAGAGGTTCAGGCTGAAACCTTGTGACATCCAAAACATTGAACAGGAGCATGGAGTAGTATGCCACAAGCGCTCTGCCGGACTCTGTAATGATAGTTGGATGTTCAATGCCCACCTCATCCAGAGAGGTCATGACAGCTTCAATGATATCTGTGCAGTACTCGTTAATGGTGTAGTTTCTGCTGCTCAGGAAGTTGGATTGTGAACCATCATAATCAACGGCAAGTCCTCCGCCCAGATCAAGGTACTTCACATTTGCCCCCTCCATGGCAAGGCCTGCATAGACCCGGCATGCCTCATTAACAGCAGTTCTGATCTCTCGTATATTTGATATCTGTGAGCCCAGATGGTAGTGTACCATCTGAAGAGAGTGGAGCATATCTTCTCTTGCAAGCAGATCCACAGCCTCAATGATCTGGGTGGTATTGAGA
>Ga0066602_10001559_pt1 | contig 15146 bp, 8 predicted proteins | sample Higcelweek5metaG_FD_59481 | JGI IMG/M metagenome (GOLD analysis project Ga0066602, IMG submission 59481) | Freshwater pond sediment microbial communities from the University of Edinburgh, under environmental carbon perturbations - High... | ecosystem: Environmental > Aquatic > Freshwater > Pond...
AAAGCAAAGAGTAGCAATAGCCAGAGCACTGGTAATTGCTCCCAAAATCATCCTCGCAGACGAGCCTACCTGAGCGCTTGACAGCAAGACCAGTCAAGAGATTATGGATCTCTTTCTCGCTCTCAATGCTGAGTGAAAAACTATTATTGTCATCACCCACGAGCCAGATATTGCCAATCTTGCTCAAAGAATCATTCATATTCGAGATGGACTGATTGTTTAGAGTGGTACGAATACCATAAGGAGGTCTCATTTGATAGATTCCTGCCTCCGCAGGAATGACAAAATGGAACGACAAAGGAAGCGAAAATAGGAACGAAAATATTCGATCCCTAAGATTTTTTTCTTTTTCTTCTTGCTTTTGTAACTTTTCACTATTCACTTATTTCCCTATTCACTAATTTTATTTTATGCATCCAAAGATTCTTTTCAAGCAGGCTTTTTCCTCGATTTTTTCCAATAAACTCCGTTCTCTTCTCTCACTTCTCGGAATTGTGATAGGGATTTCTTCGGTGATAATTATGTTGGCAGTTGGGGAAGGAGCAAAACAATCAATTCTTGAATCTTTTGATAATATCGATAATCTTATCTCGATTGAAAAAAACTATGCGACTATGCCCGACCCAAGTGAGAAAAAAGCACAGACTCCGATAGAAGCACCAGTATTGAAAAATATATTTACTCCTGAACTTGCTCAGGAAATTCCACAAAAAGTGTATGGGGTAGATTCTGTGATGTACACTGCCCCTCTTTGGACCTCATGTGTCTACAAAAGTAAGGATTGTTTTTTAAGTATTTTAGGGACATCAAAAGGATATTTTCAAGTAAAAGACTATGAGACCCTCTATGGTCATACCTTCACCAAAAAAGAATATGCTGACTCTCAAAAAGTCATCGTACTCGGGTATAATGCAGTCTGGGAAATCTTCCACAAACAAAACCCACTTGGAAAAAAGATTTCCCTCGGAGGAAGTAATTTTACTGTGATCTGAGTTCTTAAAAAGCAAAACAAATGGCAAGCGGATGGCTATGCTTTTATTCCATACACCACCTCAGCAAAAGTATTTGGTTCCAAAGATATTGAAAAACTTGAAGTATTTGCAAGCAAATTTCTTGATATCTATACGGTGAAAAAAAATCTTCAATACTTTCTCTATCTTCGTAATAGAGCGCCTTCTCCCAGTCAGGTTGATTTTCGAGTTTCTACCAACGAAGATGCTCTCAAACAGGTTGATGAAATCATCGGGAAGATGCGTATTCTCCTTGCTGCCATTGGGTCAATTGCCCTGATAGTCGGCGGGATTGGGATTATGAATATTATGCTCGTATCGGTGACCGAAAGGACCCGTGAAATTGGAATAAAAAAAGCAATCGGTGCCACCAAGCTCGATATTATGTCTCAGTTTCTCATCGAAGCAGTAGTATTGAGTTTGCTGGGTTGTGTGATTGCTATTTGAGTAAGCTACTGAATTGCATACGCTATAAAAAAGTTTTTAAGTGAATTTACCCCCATTATTACGCCTGATGTCATACTCCTTTCCAGCTGAGTTGCAATTGCTATGGGAATACTTTTCTGACTGCTTCCAGCGTGGAAGGCTGCCAAGCTCAAGACGATTGATGCTCTGAGGTACGAATAAAAATCACAAAAAAAGAGACTATCCTTTCAAGTCTCATTCGATTTCACGAAACATTTCCAGTGCATTTTGTAGATCAATAATGATTTCCTCTGCTATTAGGTCAGGAGAAGGAAGATTTTGGGATTCTTCCAAAGCTCTATCTTTGATCCAAAAAATATCAAGACTTGTTTTGTCTCGTTTGATAATGTCTTCATACAAAAACTTTCTCCATCTTCCGTCTTTGTTGTCTTCGCTATAGGTTGCTTGTCTCAGAGCCAAATTTGCAGCATGATAGCACTGTATGAAATCCTCCAAGTGTTGGTGAGAGAGTTGGTTTTGTTTGAGTGAAAAGTGCTCGTTGGTACGCAGATCATAGAACCGAACGGCTTGAGTCCAAGGAGTTTCGCTGGCTGGTTTTTTTTCAAAAAAGAGCACATTTGCTTTGACTCCGTTGGCATAAAAGATCCCCGTAGGAAGCCTCAGAATCGTATGAAGATTGCATTCTTGCAAGAGTTTTTTTCTGATGGTTTCCCCTGCACCTCCTTCAAAAAGCACATTATCGGGAAGCACCACTCCCGCAGTCCCGTTGATCTCAAGCAAAGTATGGATATGTTGGACAAAGTTGAGCTGTTTGTTTGAAGTCACCGTCCGAAAATCATCACGGACTATGGCAGAATCGGACTTGGAAGTCTCTCCGTCGGAGGTCGTGAAACGGTCAGTGGATTTTTTGCCAAATGGAGGATTGGTGAGGATCATTTTGTATCTTTTTCAAGGGTCTTTGATGAGGCTGTCCCCAACTTCTATCGGGCTTGCTTCTTCTCCTATCCCATGCAAAAACATATTCATCACCGCAAGTCTTGCCGTCCCTGCCACGAGTTCTTGACCAAAGATCAGGTCTTTTTTGAGTTTTTTTTGTGCATCACGGTCAAGGCTTGCATGTTTCAATATATAGTCATGAGCCTCAAGTAAAAATCCTCCTGTTCCACAACATGGATCAAATAGAGTGGTCTCAATATTGGGTCTCATCACTTCTACCATCCCCCAAATAATACTTCTTGGTGTGAAATACTGTCAAGCACCTGATTTGGTATCTTCTCCAACTTTTTCCAAAAGTCCTTCATAGATCTCTCCTTTCACATCGACTCAGAGAATATTCCAGTCTATTTTCCCTATCTCACTGATGATTCTGGCAAGTTTTGCAGGATCAGAAATCTTGTTTTGTGATTTTCTAAAAATAAGCCCGAGCATCCCTTCTTTTTTGGAAAGTTCTTCAAGGGTATGACGGTAATGTACTTCGAGCTCGTCCCCGTCCAATCTGGCAAGGCTTGCCCAGTTGAGATGCTCAGGGATCTTGCTTGGTTGGTGGTAGGGTGGCAAGGTCTTTTCGTATGCCATCTTGAGAAACAGCAGGTAGGTGAGTTGTTCGAGGTAATCAGCCGTGCTAATCCCATCGTCAAGCAAGATATTGCACAGTCACCGAATCTTTCAGGAGATTTGGTCTTTATCGAGGGTCATAAATTTTTGTTATTAAATATATCTTTTCATATTGAGGAGGTAGTTTTCTACAAACAGGTCTCGCATCAGACTCACATCACCAAGCTCATAAACTGACAAAATAGCATTGATATAGGTTCTTTTTTCTACGGCTAAGAGTGAAATGAGAGGAAGATTGTTTTTCAAAAGAGGTAAATTGGCACTCATTCTGGAAGTTCTTTTATTTATGTCTAAGAAAACTTGAAAATATGGAATAAATACAAGTATAAAAAGTGATTGTTCAAAAGGATTTTTTATTTGATTGAGTTTGTGTAAAAATATTTCAAACTGTTCTTCCAATTGAAATTTATTATCAAGCGGAGAATAACTTGAAGCTCATATTTCTACTATTTTATTTCTAATAATTCACAAATTTTCTTTTGGTAAAAGTCAATCTCAAAGCAAAGTATGGATTTCAAAAAATGTTTGTTTGGAAAAAAGAAGTTCTTTTTTATAAAATACCATATATTCTATACATTTTTTGTGGTTCAAAATCATTTGTGTATCATCTTGTGATTTTTGTTTTGCTATTTCATGGTATTTTATCAGTATTTCAGTATCAAGATAATCATAGGTATTTCATTCAAGATAACTGGATGCAAAACTCAGATCTATCAATGTTATCTCTAAAAGTCTTTTATTATTGAGATAAAAATTCGTGTGAATGTCGATATTTGATATAGAATTTTCTAGTATCTTTTGTTGATTTGGTGTGAAAAAAAAGGTTTCATTTGGTTTATAATTTGCTAAAAAACCAAAATTGTATCATTTTTTTGCTCTTTGAAAAAAAGGTGTCTGTAAATAATTGAGAGGATTGAGTTTTTTTTTGTAGATTCATTTTCACACTTCTTGGATCTCATTTTGTCTTTCTAATTCTTTGAAATCTCTATACACAGTAGTTCTATCAATTTTTAATACTTCTAAAATATCAGAAACTTTGATAGTTTCTTTTTGTTCTAATAATGCTAAAATGAAATGTATTCTTTCTTGTTTATTCATAATTTAAAAATTATTTCCCAAATGTTGCAAAAAATTATAGTAAATGTTGCAATAATTGCAACATAATTTAAAATAAACTGCAACATAATAATATAAAATGCAAGTGATACTATTAAAAATGCAAGTTATTATTCTCCCTTCACCAACTCTCCCTCAAAGGCTTTTTTCAAAATAGATTGTTTCAAATTCTCTGCTTTTTTAATATTTTCATTTACGAGTTTTTCCAGTTTTTCCACGACTGAAAGTTTTTCTTCAACGATTTTTACTATTTCGTTTTGTTCGGGGAGAGGAGGAAGAGGGAGGATTAGTTGTCTTATGTCTGAGATGTTTAAATGAGGTGCTGCGGTACCTGTTATTTTCTTTTTGTATTGATTTTTAGAGATCTCACTATTTAAAAAGAATTCAAATAATTTAGAATTGAATAATTTCGGTAAGCGAAAAATCATAATTCTTTGTCATAAACAAAAATCAAGTCATTTAGGAACGATGCAAGCGATTCATAGTAATGCTCATTCTCTACTGAATAAAACATCTCATTCTTGTGGTTTCATTCTTTGTATTCTATATTTGTAAGTTTCTGTATTTACAAATCTAATTTTTTCATAAATGATATTTCAAGGTTTAATAGAGTTTGTATCAATACAATTAAATCAAGAATTTTGAAAATTTGGAGTGCTATGTGGACAATCAACAATATTTTCACAAATGCTTTCTATGTTTGCCCACTCCCACCCCTCAGGCAACTCAATATTTGGTACATCCTCTGGTTTGATTGCTTCAGGTTCTTTGTATTTTTTTCAGGGATTTTCAGATAAAAACTTGTTTTTTCTTTCTTCTAAAATCTTTTTTAGCAATTTACTTGCTGGTTCTAGTTTGTGTGAATCTCTAAAACCCTCCGTCAATTTCCCCTCAATAGCTGATTTGAGCACAGAAGCTTTGTATCTTTTGAGATTTTCTTTGGCTCTTTTGAGTGAAGCAAGTCATTCATCTAGTCTCGAAAATTGTTTTTCGATTTCTTGGACGATGAGGTGTTGGAGTGGGAGAGGAGGGAGAGGGATGGAGATTTTTTTTATTCATTCGTTGTTTATTGCAACCTGTGTTGACCCAGTTGATAAACTGTCCTTTTGAGAATTAAAATCGGTTGATATAAAGAAAAATTTAAGATAATCACTTGAAACAAGTTCTTTGTTTGGAAGTATCAAAGAAAATCCAGTTGAAAGAATAGATTTTTCAGCTAAATCTTTGTTTATTTTCAAAACTTTTATAGTTTGTGACATTTTTGCAAATCAAACAGCTCCTTCAATAGGTTGCATATTTGCTCTTGAAGGTTTTTTATCATACAATATGATTTCTTCTGGTTCTCATATTTCAGTTCATTTTATAGATGATGTTGAATAATAGCTTTTTTCTCATTCAAATGCTTCAATTCAACTTCAAAGAATGGAGAAATATTGTTTGTTGGAAAGTGGGATTTTTTGCATAGTTTTTTATTAAATATTTTTTAATTTTTTTATTTCTTTATCAAAATCACTTAAATAATTTTTATCTTCTATTTTTCTATATGTATCATATTCATTTATTGCTTTTTTCATAGCTTTTTCATGGCTTATTTTTCAAGAATTATCAAGTATTTTCTTATTGGCTCAAACTAAAAAATAATCCAGTTTATTTATCCAATCTTTCATTTTCATAAGTTCTCAATTTGTGGCTTGTAGTTCTGCAAAATCCAAATACATAGAAACTATTAAATTCAATTGTTTTAGTTCTTCTTCATGTAAATAATTTTTTGCGATTCAAATATCTTTTGTAGTTACATAGTCTCATTTAAAATTTGTAAGTCAAAGATTTTCTTTTTTAGAATCTACTCTTTCATTTATTACTTCTGCTGCTGTTTTTCCATGAACTGCAAAATGCATTTTATTTTGAACGGTTGCAAAAAATTCTTTTGTGAGTGTATCATCTTTTTTATAATCTATACTGGTCGCATAAATATCAGTAACTTTTTGATAAAAATTTCTTTCACTACTTCTAATATCTCTTATTCTTTGCAATAATTCTTCAAAATATCTAGATTTTGCTCATCATTGTTTTAGTCTTTCGTCATCCATTACAAAACCTTTCACTAAATATTCTTTGAGTTTTTCTGTTGCCCATTTCCTAAATTTGGTTCATTCAGTGGATTTTACTCTATATCAAACTGATAAAATCATTTCAAGATTATAATAATTTGTGGTAATCGTTTGTGTTTTTTCCTTTATTGCTCAGTGTTTAGTGGTATGTTGGAATTCTCGACATACCACTTCTCTATCAAGTTCACACTCATCAAAAATATTTTTTATATGTCATGTAATGGTTGTTCTGGATTTTCCGTAAAGAAGTCCTATTTGCTCTTGATTTAGCCAAATAGTTTCATCTTCAATATTTACTTGAAGTTTCGTTTTTCAGTCAGTGTTTGTGTAGATTAGGAAGTTTTGTGGTTGCATAAGTATTTTTTTGAAAATAAATTGTTTTGTTTATTTTAGTATGTTTTTGGGGAGATTTACAAGGATTTAGGAATTTCATTTATATTTTTTCTTTCTTAAATCAAATGCTACTTCTCCTCATTCAACTATATCACAAACATGTTCTTTTATTCACTGTGAATTTAAAATAGATGTAGTTAAAATTACTTTATCTAAACTTTTAGTATTCTCTAAACTTCAAGAAATATATTGAAATTTCTTTCAATTATTGTTTGGAGTTCAAGTTCAATTTTGATTTGCTACAATAATTTCTTCAGCATCAGCAGTTACAACTACATTTGGATTATGAGTTGCTACAATTATTTGTCTTTGCTTCTTTTTCTTTTTTAAATACTCGACTAATTCTTTACAAATAGATCTATTATCTAAATCATCTTCAGGTTGATCGATTAAAATAGGACATGCTTTATCACTAAAATCTAAGAGCAATTTTAATACTACAAATGCTTTTTTTCAATCTGACATTTTTCAAAATGTATCTCATTCATATATAAGCTCATAATGAATTTCATATAAATTTTCAGTCATTATCTTTTTTGATAATGATTCAGCATTAAATCATCATTTAAAAAATAAATTTCATTCTATTAAATTATCAAATACTTCAAAAATTTTATCACTCGTTGAAAAAAGTGCAGATTTATTTTCACTTCTTATATTATTTAAACTGTTTTCTAAATTTTCTTTATATTTTTTTTCATTAATTCTTATTATAGATTTTATTTCTAATCAATCTACTTTATCTGATAATTTTGAAACTATAATATTTGATTCTGTTTGATATTTATAATATAAATTTTTAATATTTTTTATTAATTCTATTTTTTGTTTATCTAAACTTTCTATTTTTTTAATAATACTTTCTATTTGTGTTAATTTTTCTTTTTGAGTTTTTAATTTTTTTTCAATTTCTTGCAATTGTACTGATTCAGTAAAAGCTTTAGTAACTTTAATATAAATAGAATTTTCAATAATTTCTTTTATTAGTTTTTCTATTTCTAAATTATCTGAGTTTATTTTTTTATTTATTTCATCTATCTTTAAACTCCATTTTTCATTAAATTCTTCTTTTAATTTTATATAAAATGTTTTAATAATTTCTTTCCTTCATTCATCAGTGATAGATATTAGTTCATAATCAATGGTTTCTTTTAGAAAAGAATTAAATTTTAATTTTTCAATATTTTCAAAATCATTATTATTAGAATTTTTCTTATTAATCAAATCTTCTAACTTTTTCTTTAATTCTTCATATTTTATTTTTTCTTCATCTGTTATTTGTATTGTAGAATTTCTTTTTAATTCTTCGTTTAATTTTTCTATCTCTTTTTCTACTCAAGATTTATCTCATAAGTCTAGTAAATTTTGTTTTGTTTTTGTTATATCTGATAATATTTGAAATAAATCTGAAATACCTGAAGAAATTGCTTTAGAGTTATCAAAAATAAACTTATTATAATTATCTAACTCTTTATTTTTATTTTTTTCTTCATCTTTTCATTTTTGTCTTAAAATTTTTTCTATAATATCATTTAATTTTTCTCTATTTTTAGATAAGTCATAAATATAACTTTGTTTAAAATATTCTACTTCTCTATCATTATTTTCTGTTCAATCTTTCCAAAAAATACTTATTTTATCAGAAATTGACTGAATATAATTACTATAATCCGGTTCAAGATCTGGACTATGTTCTAATTTTAATTTTTTTGCAATAGCTCAAAGTAAAATTGATTTTCAAGTTGATCTTCATCAAATTATAGTGTTCAAATTTTGATTAAAAACTATTTCGGAATCTTCTATATCTTCACAATCTTTTATTATAATTTTATCAATTGCTCGATATCAAGTTTTTTCTTCTGGTTTATTTGCTTGTATTTCTACTCTTTCTATTGGTTCATAAATAATTTGTTTTAATCATTCAAAAGTTGGATCTGCTTTAATCCATGTAAAACACTTTCAAATTCTATCTTTATCTTTTGAATCAGAAAATCTATGTGCATCACTGCAATCTAATAATAAATTATTTACTTTTTGCTCTGTTAATTTACTTTTAGCATTATTAAATTTTTCTATAGATTCACTAGATGTAAAAACTATATGAGCTTCATTAATAATGCTTTTTTTAGTTGCTATAGATCAATCCGTCCATTTTAGTTGATCCCATTCAGTTTTTCATATTGCAATTAAATACATTCCCTTAAAACAATCTTTTTCTAAAGATTGAAATATTTGTCTTTCACTAACATTCAAGTTGTTAAATCATTCTGTTAAATCACTTCAATACTTTCATAACTCATTTTCAGATATTGATGATTTTATAGTTTTTCAAAGTTCAGATACAGACTCTCTAGTTATAGCTCTAGTCCATTTATCTCACTTTTCTATAGTATATGATTGTTCAAGTGTATTTAAAAATTGACTTTTTATAGTTTCAATAGAAAGCTCATTTGAAAATATTACATGCAAATTAATTCTTTTTGTTTCTTTAAACTCGATTCATGCAAATTTCTCTATTCTAAATTCTAATACTGGTAAAATCAAATCTATATTTTTTAATTTTCAACTATTTTTTTCTTTTAAAATTTTTTCATATCAATCCAAAAATAAATAATCATTAATTCATAATACAGAAAAATCTTTAGGTAATTTTTCTAAATCTTCTATGTATTTTTTCCATGTTTCTTCATTATTTTCTCAGTAATGTTGTTCTATTGATAATGGAGTATGTACATGTAAATCCCATTTTCTCCACTCAGAACCACGAGGAAATTTATTATCACTCATAAACTTAAACTTAAAAAATAAAAATTAAACTAAAAAAACTAAACTTTTTAACTCTCACTTGCCATTTTAGATAAAATCAATTCTTTCATTTTTCAAAGATTTTTTAAAAAATTTTTGACTTATTAAAATAAATTAATAACATTTAGATATGGAATGGGGAGTCCTCGTTCGGAAAAGAGTTCTCATAGGACTCTTTTTTTACTGCCTTTATGGATGTACCTTAAATCAATAAATCTTTCAATTTTTTTGGTAAAATTTTGGTTTAATTATATCAAAAGCAGGATTCAATTCTTTACTTCTTATATGTCATACTATAGGATAAGCACATAAATCAGCAATTTGAATTCATATATCATTTTTTCTTTTTTCTCTAAAATCAAAACTTGTAATTTTACGTTTAAAATCAGAAGATTTTACATAATAAGTTCATATATTATAAATTTTATTATAGTATTCAAGTAAAGCATTATCTTCTTTTTTTCATCTTTTCTCAACAATTATATCTACGGTATGTCAATTATTTCATAAACAAAATATCAATCTTTCAAGCATATATGATAATGATATTTGGTAAGGATTTTCGGCAACTTTTCAATATTTTTTTATATAATCTTCTTTTTTTATTCAAATAGAAATTATTGTGAAATTTATAACTTCAATAACTTTATTTAATCTAATATAAAATTTTTCTTTTATATCCAAATCAAATAATATTTTAAAAGCTTTATCACATTTTCTTATGTCTCTACTATGTAAAATAACTTCTGTAGTTCAAAAAAAGTCATATTTTAAAGCATTTATTTGTTCATTTAATTTCTTATTTTCATCTTCTGAAAGTAATATTCAGCAAAGTAAAAAGTATGGGAAATCTTCATTAATACTACTCAGTGAATGATCTCCAGTTTCATCTATGTAAAAATAATATTTCATATTGTAAAAATATTAAAAAACTAAACCAACTCCCCATTCAACCTCTCCACTATCTCCCCCAACTCCTTCCCAAATACTTTATATGCTCGCCCAATCCCTCCCTTTTCCAGCATCAATCAACTATCCAAATCCTCAAGAGTAAGCGAAATATTCTCGATAATATCATTTTTCATAAGCTCTAGCCACTCCATTTGCTCTTGAGTGAACCCCTTGCCTGATGCTCTGGAATCATCCAAAAACTCTTGAAAGTTCTGCTCTACCCTCAGGGCAAACGGTTCAAGTCGCTCAACCTTGTGAAAAGTGAAATCCAAAAGCGAAATATAGTCTCCGTTGGAAAAATGACTGGCATTTTCGATGACTTGGGCAGGCTTGAGAGTGCGATATGCTCTCCAAATCACTTCCCCTGACTTGAGCAACGGCTTTTGTGAAATCTTGCCAATAAGAGCTTTGAGCTCTTGATAACTGACACGATGAGCAGAGCTTTGATCATAATATGCCTGTATGAGATTGAGTTCTTGCTTGTGCTCCTCGATAAATCGCTCAAAGTTGGAAATCACTGCTTGAGCCTTGAGCTTGGCACTCTCGTCAAATCCTGCAAATTGAAGGGTGTCAATACTGACCGTATCGATAATTTGTTCACACAGAGACTTGAACTCAATGAGTTTTTGCCTATAGACGGGATTATAGAGAGGAGTAAGAGCTTCCTTGGCAAGCTGGTCTTTTGCAAGTGTGAGCTCATCGGGAGTGAGTGCTTCAGGAGAAGATTTTTGAGTCGTTTGAAGGGCTTTTGTTTCGATATTGTCGGGATTTATGGCTTCGATGATGTTTCTTTGAAGCTCACTGAGGGACACCTTTGCGATTTTTAGAAGCTCTTCGTGCTGGTCAGGATTGAAAGATTTACTCATCTTGGAAAGACGAGAAACAAAAGTCGAAAGGATGTCTGGATCCGTCGATCACATAGCAATATATTTGAGCAAATCAGGAAAGGCAACCATTGGCTTTTTATCAAGAGGCTTGGTATCCGTAAGGTCATTTTCGACGATTCAAACCGCATCGATCAACACAAAATGTGTCTTTTGCTTGGCATCAGGAGTCACTGCTTGAAAATCACTATCATTTATCGTCCTGACTCCTCTCCCTTTCATCTGTTCAAAGAGCAATTGAGACTTTACCGACCTCATAAAAAAGACGATTTCAAGAGGCTTGATATCGGTTCCTGTGGAAATCATATCCACCGTCACGGCAATCCTTGGATGATAGCTTGTGCGAAATTCTCGTATAAGGTCTTCGGGCTTTTTTCCTGTGGTCTTGTAGGTAATTTTTTGACAAAAATCATTTCATTTTCCAAACTCGTCTCTCACGATCTTGACGATATCCTCAGCATGAGAATCATCTTTGGCAAAGATAAGAGTCTTTGGGACCACAGTTCTTCACGGGAAAATCTCAGTGAAAAGACTTTCTTTGAAAGTTCGGATAATCGTGCGAATCTGATCAGGAGCAACAATAGACCTATCAAGCTCATTGGGTGCATACATCAGATCTTCATCCAGTTCTCGATATTTTACAGCTCTGGTGTGCTTGTCTCTCACATCTATGTGATGCTTTGCCTCTACTTTGGAGCCTTCTTGAGTGATTTTGGTCTCGATCTTGTACACACTGAAATCCACATTGACTCCGTCTGCAACAGCTCGCTCGTGGTTGTATTCCATCACAAGATTTTTTTCAAAAAAACCAATCGTTTGAGCCGATGGAGTTGCGGTCATACCGATAATCTTTGCATCAAAGTACTCTAGTATTTGCCTCCAAAGATGATAAATACTTCTATGACACTCATCTACCACGATATAGTCAAAAGTATCTATGGGAAGCAAGGGATTGTATTTGATCGGATCAGGCTCTTTGAAAAGACTGCTATACATCAGGGATTCTTCCTCAGCTTGAGCCTCTATCTCTTTTCATGAAAGCATACTATACATTCTCTGAATCGTTGAGATACAGACTTTTGAAACCTCATCAACCCTATTGGAAATCATATTTTGGATATTGTAGACTTCGTGAAATTTTCTCCCATCATCAGGGAGAGAAAAGTTTTGAAACTCTTTGAGTGCCTGACGAGCAAGATTACCTCTATCTACGAGAAAAAGGATTCTTTTGGCTTTGGTGTACTTGATGAGACGATAGGCTATATTGCAAAAAGTGTAGGTTTTGCCTGTCCCCGTTGCCATCTGAATCAGGGCTTTGGAACGGTTTTGAGAAAGCGAAAATTCAAGTCTGTTGATTGCTTCAAACTGTACCTGCCTGAGATCAGATCGTTGGAGTGGAGGCATGATCTGAAACAAAGCCTGAGACTGTTTTTCAAGACTCAAAAGCTCTTTGAGCCTCTGCGGAGTATGAAACGTAAATACTTGCCTGCTTTTGGGTTCTGGCTCAAGATGATTGGTAAAACGGGTTTCTGTCCCCGTGGACTCGTAGGAAAAAGGGAGCATCTTGCCATGTTCCAGACAATTATGAAGTCACTCTACATATTTCTTTGATTGCACTTCTACTCCGACGAGCGAAGAGCCTTCTTTTTTTGCTTCGATGATTCCAATAGGCTGTCGGTCGACATAGAGGAGATAATCAGCAAACCCATGTCCATTTTTGAGAGGAAATTCACACACCGCAATTCAAAAAGAGGCAGTGATATCAAGGGTTTGCATTTCTTGAATTCACCAACCTGCTTCTTGTAAAAGTGTGTTTATCTTTTCTCTGGATTTTTGTTCGGGAGTTTGCATTTATTTTGAAGTAAAATATATTTCAAATCATTATATGCACGACTTAAATTTTTTCAAAAATATCTTTAAAAAAGAGTATATAAAAGGTATTCCCATTTGTTGTTCTACCATTTACTAAGATTTCAACAACAATAGATTTCTTCCTTTAGCACCCGAAGCGGAGCGGAGGGGGGAGGATTAGAAAAAATAGATTCATTTTTCCTTAACCTAATGCTATTGAAGCAGAAGTGGAAGGATAAAAAATACGATACAATCCCCTACTTCCCTTTTATCGCAGACTTCAAGCTTAGAATATCTTTTTTAATCTGAGCCACAACATTTGTTTTTTCTTCTTTTGTCTTTGTTTGTTCGAGTAATTGAAAATCATTGAGTATCATATTGAGAGCCACTTCTATTTCTCCAAGTCTTGGTGCGTATTTTTGTGTTTTTTCAATTTGCTTGGCGAGAAGCTTGAGTTTGTTGGCAAGATTGGCTAGAGATTTTGACTGATATTTGGGAGAAACTAATACAATTTTTGTTTTTGTTGGTGTGGTACTTCCAGTATCACTTGAAGGATTCTCTGGGGTTTGAGTTTTTGATGATTCTTGTGAAGGAGTTGGGTTTGAAGTGACAACATTTTGTGCAGGAGTCAGATGAGTACAGTATGAATTATTGGTATCAGAATCTACACAAGTAATCATATTGAGTTCATTGACCACTATTTTATTGACAGGAAACTCAGATTTAAATTCTATATCAGCATTTCCTAGATCATTTCCAGAGATTTTCATCAATTTTGGATTGAACGTGATAGAGACATCGGTGGCTTGAGGAAACGGTGATTTCTTGTACAAATCAAGAGTTAATTCTCCTCCATTCTTTACTAATGGAAGATCATAAAATGTAATAGTGCCTGCTGAGTTAATCAGGCTATCCATCCCAACGATGCCATTGTTGAGCTTGAGATAAAAAGTCCCCCAATTCTCAGAAGCTTGATAATTCTGAACTTGAAAAACAAGTTGATCTATAACTGCATCCTTGACTCTATTGTTCATTTTGAGAGAGTACATAGGGAGATTGAGAGAATCTGTTGATTGTGCATAAAATTTGTTTGGAGCAATTTCAACTTTTGATATGCGAATCTTTCCACGAGAATCTGCCTCATCAATGGTGATAGGAAGTGAATTTGAAATTTGTCCACTGGGAGTAGTAATCTTGACTGTGGTGTCACCAACAGTCACTCAAGAAGGAATTACAAAAGTAATCCCAGATGCGTCTATATGAAGAGAAATTTTATTATCTCAGAGGACTAAGAGATCTCAAGATTTAATATTTTCTCAATAGATAGTTCCTTGAACTCCTGATTTGAAAATTCCTTTTTGTCCATTGGAAGTGATTGATTTGAGTATCGGAGGACCATAGATTCTGGTTGATGTGCCAAGATCTTTTCCTATAAATGTGAGACTGGAGGTACTTCCTTTGTTTTGAAGACTGAACGTTGAGGAAGAATTTGCATCATAAGTACTGATGATGCGACCTTTTATGACCGTATCGGTAATGGTATATTTTTCTGATGAGTCGAAAAAATTGCTTGAGCTGATACTGCTCTCAGTGAAATTATGACCGTGAATTTCTATAGGGATATCTTTATCAATGGTTGAACTCAAAGAAATATAATCAATATTAGGATAATAATTCATGCTATCATCAAACTTCACTGTTTTTGGATTTTTATAATCTCCCCTTCCTACACTGAATTCCCCTATGAAAGTATCATTGGAAATAATCACTGTACATGCGGCGGTAGTACATGATTCTGGAGCCAATGCACTTCAATTGAAGTAAATAGTATCGGTAGAGGGAACAAAATCAGCCAAGGAAAGCGTAATATAACGTTGGTTGTCCTTGACCTTTTCTACTGAGTATGAGTAGAGAATAGGTTTTTTGTGTTCTCCATTTGGCACAAAGTTATATACTATGCCTCTTAAACCATTGTTCTCAACTTC
>Ga0066602_10001580_pt1 | contig 15027 bp, 12 predicted proteins | sample Higcelweek5metaG_FD_59481 | JGI IMG/M metagenome (GOLD analysis project Ga0066602, IMG submission 59481) | Freshwater pond sediment microbial communities from the University of Edinburgh, under environmental carbon perturbations - High... | ecosystem: Environmental > Aquatic > Freshwater > Pond...
AGACCTGAAGATAATGGTACTTCGTTCTATCAAGTGTATTCGTGTGTAAAGACCACTGAATAAACTAGTTCAATAAAAACATCCGAATATCTCGGATGTTTTTATTATATTCAAGCTACATTGAAGATATATATTCAACCACGATGTAATTTTTATTTTTACTTTACAAAATCAAAAAAATTATATTATTAGTTCATACTTTTTATTTCACTATAAAGTTCCCTATGAGAAACCTACTGTATGGATTGAAGCTTTTGTTTTTAGTTTTATTTGCGTCGTTTGTTATATATACATATTATGGAACGTATGGAGCTACACACAATGATAGTTTTTCTGGCTATTCTTTGTATCTTTGAATACTATTATTTCTCTATGTATGTTATAAATGATATCATTATGTGACACAAAAAGAAATACTTTCTTTTTGTCCTATTACGATAGTAGGATTATTTTTCGTTCATCTTCTCCTTTTATCATGGGTATTTTTTCAAAATAACTGAGAAGGGTTTTCAAATGCTATAGTACTTTTTTTTCAGATTTTTATGTACCTGTTGTTACCAACATTGATGGTATTTTTGATGTTTACTTTTTGAAAAAAGATATTGTCGTATATAATCAGTTTTCAATCTGAAACCATCTATTTTCAAAATATTATGAGTATTTGATTTGGGTTTTTTGTCTTTCTTACTATTTTGACTCTATTCTCTTTTGTAAATCAATATAATCCTTGGATTGTATTTCTAGTATTGGGACTCATGTGAGCTTTTTCTTGGCGAGAAATTATCAGTACTTTTTTGTCTCTCTGGAATCCATCTCTTCAATTTGAAAATCACAAATATTCTTGAGAGAGTGTATTACAGTTATTTCAACCGAGACTTTTGAGCACAGAATTCTTTTTTATAATTATTACTTTTCTGATTTCAGTTAACCTTATCAGTATAATGAGACCTATGCCTATAGGTTGGGATGATATGGGAGTGTATATGAACTATCCCCAACTCTTGGCAAATGCTGGATGAATTCTTCCACTCGGAGGAATGTTTTCTTGGCAAATTTTTACGGGGATTTGATATATGTTTCATTCTGCGACTCAGGCATTTTATCTCAATAATGTGGGGAGTATTCTCTCAGTATTGGTACTTGTATGGTCTATGTCTGACTTTCTCCAGAGTAAGAAAAAAACTTTTCTTAATATTCCTCTGATGCTTGCTATGATGTTTCTCTCTATGCCAATGGTAATCTTCCAGCAAGCAAAAGATATGAAACTCGATTCGTGACTTTTTTTTATTTCAGTAATCGTAATTTATGGATTTGTTTATCTTTTTCGTAAAAGATTTTCTCAAACAGGATGAAATGATGAAATGACAGAAAGTTCTTTGAAACAATGGTTCTCATCAGGAGAATGATGGTATATCGCAATTTTGTGACTTTTGGCTTGACTCGCATTTAGTATCAAATTTACTACACTTTTGTTGATTACAGGAATTCTTGGCACCATTTTTTACTATTTTGTCTGAGTCTTTGGCTTTTTAGGATATGGAGCGATTTTTGTCGGAGTATTTACCAAATTTTGACTCTGGAGTATGATGAATGTAGTCTATCCACAAGATGATTTGGCATTTCGTTCCAAAGTCTTTATTGCTTCATTGGTTATTGGGGTGGGATTTTGGATTTGGGCTATTACAAAAAATTCAAAAGATCATCTTATTGGGGCTTTTAAATGGATTTTGGTTTTTCTTCTAGGGACTTGACTTGCTCTTGCTCCATGGATTGCCTATAATGTTTCGACGTCATCCACTCTCTCCATCGGGGCTATGATTTGAGGTCAGGCAGCTTATTTTCCAGTAGATTATACAAAAATACATACGCAAGCAGAACTTAATGATATTAGAAAAACTATTGAACAACAATCAATATCTTCGTCTTGAACTACCCAAAATGAAGATATGGGGAGATATTTTGGATACGAAACGGGAATCAATAATTATATAAAGCTTCCATTTAATCTTACATTCCAAACCAATCAAACAGGAGAATATACAGATATTACCTATTGGTTTCTTGCATTGATTCCTGTCATAATTCTTTTCTTTTCCTACAAAAATGTATCACTGCTCTCTGGGATGACGGCAGTTTCCGTATTTTCTTTTCTTTTCTTTTTTTGGAAACTACTCAATACCTATTTTACCTCTCTCTTTACAAAAATTGATCTCCCTTTGGGATATGTAGTAATACTTATTTTCTTTTTACTACCACTCCTCTATTGGTTATATGCTATGAAAAATGATGATAAGTCACGAATGCTCAAAATTGTGGGAGTCTTTTGAGTGTGGTACATTTTCTTTTGGGCAATTTCAGCATTTGGGATTGTTTGGTATGGAATAGCTATGTATTTTGTCCTTCTCTTTTTTATCTGATTTTGAGCCTATTATATTTCCCAATACGAAGATGCGACGAGTGAGACAGAAATGGAAAGAAATCTTCTCCATCTTATGGGGGCTTTGATATTTTTCTGTTTGGTCAATGTCTATACATTTCGGTCAACGATTCCCCATGGTTTGACGAATATTGTCTCCTCTAGTTATACCAATTTTAAGGAAGCTCAATCACCGAAATACGCAACTATTTTTAATTCTCAACCGTATTATTTTGACATCCTAAAAAGTCTGAATATCGATTCAAAAAAAGAAAAAGAGCTTCTTGATTCTCAATTGAATTCTATTTCGTCATCTCAATTGAAAGAAATTCTCAAACAGACAAACGTTCAAAACCTTACTCAGTACCAGTCTATTCTCAAAGAATTGCTGGAGTATTCAGCATCAAATGCTCAAATCACCCCACTGAGAGGGACCATCAATGATTTGTTAGAGTCATTATATGCTTCTATTCTTTATCCGAAAAAAGAGTATAAAAATACTGCTTGAATTTACAGAATTGGGACATTTTTGAAATATTTTATTTCGGATAACAATGTTAGAATCATGGAAGATAGTTTAGTTACTGAGTATGATAGATATTTTTATGATGCAAAGAATCCTTCCATATGAGTTGAGAGAATGAAAAAAATGTGAGTAGATTATTTTTTGGTTGACCTCAATGCTGCAACGATAGATCGTGATCCAAGACGAGACCTGACTCGTAGATATGAAAACTTATTGAAAACCTTTACTTCTGATAGGTTAGATCTTATTTCTACTGATAGTATGTGTTTACGTATTGCACTAGATAATTATAAAGTCTCTGATAAATGAGAAAATGCACTCAATCAATATATGACTTTGGCTTGAGTAAACTATGAAAGCTATAACGAAAGTGGCGCACTTACTCAATCCCGTTGAGAGAAACAGATCGTGTGTTATAATTATATTCTTAAACTTATACAGGAAAAAAAGATTGATGAGAAACACTATTCCTATTTGCTTCCAATTCAACAATATTTAGAAAAAAATAAAATAGGTTCAGAACAAGATATGCTACAATTTTTCCAAACCTATGTCACTCATGGCTGGGTTGCTCTCTATAAGATTCTTGGTAATTAAAAAAAAGATGATTGAAAAATCATCTTTTTTAACCAGTATTTTCAAGGATTTCTTTGACTTTGTTTTGAAAATTAGACATCTTAAGTCGTTGAAGATATTCCTGAATCTTTGCCACTTCTACACAGAGCATTTTATATGCAATAGGATTTCTTTGTTCTGCTAGTGGTAGAAAATATTTAAGAGTTTCTTGGAGTTTACGAATAATTTTTTCTCATGGATATGAACAAAGTGTACGGAGATTATGAATTCTGTCAGCAAACTTTACATCAAGTTCTTCGTCTTCCAGCATGGGAAGATGTTCAAAATATTCTTCATTACGAAGCATTTTTAATTTTACTTTTACCATACGACATTGCATCTTTTGTCAGGCAGTGAGCTCATCATCGTTACTTGTTTGGTAGTAGATTTCTAACAGATCTTCTGGAAGGTCCTCTATGTAATTTTCTATTGCAGGTTTGCTGATGCCTTTGACTTTCTTGGCAATCTTTTCTCAAAAAATAATTTTTAACATTTCATAGGTAATTTTGGAATCCTCAATAATATCATGGAGAAGTGCAATAATCACTTTATCGGGAGTCGGATTTGGAAAATCATACAGCACAATGTGAGCCGTTTGACTCAAGTGTTCAAAATAGAATTGACCGTCATCACGCACATTGTCCCAAAAAAGCATTCGAGCGACCTCGTATGCGGTGACGAGAGTTTGATATTCCTTTTCTGTTAAAGGAATATCTAGTTCTTCAAATTTTTTTGAAACCTCATGATAGAATGTTTCTATCAAAGGATGTGAGTTTGCGAGAGGAATTCATTTTGGTGATTTCATGTGTATTTCGTGAAGGAATATATGAGAATGATCTTTATATTTTCTATAAGAACTGATAGAAAATAACGAAAACTACGTTGCTGAGCATAGTATATCAGGAAAGATGTATATTATCAAATATTTTTCAAAAAAAAAAGAGTTCATCACTCTTTACCTTGGCATTCCATAAAAATCCAGTCATCTTGCATCCACCATACTTTTGGTGATGAAGTTTTTCTTTTTTCCTTTTACAAAAAAACCTCTTTCATCTAATATTCCTTGATCAATAAGACTTGAAACATTTTTTGTATCAAGTTTCTTTTTTGGGAAAGTTTGCTTATTTTCAAAGTAGTGAGTTCTTTTTTTATAAGACATATTCTTTCTATTTTGAGGATTTTCGTTTCCAATGTATATTTGGTACGAGGATTTTTTATTCTTTGCAAGTTTTCTTGCCGCTGCTTGTTTTTTTACAATTCTTGAGGTAAGTCCGTGACTGTTTGCCATGGGATATCTATGTAACAAAGTAAAATCGGTATTATTATACGAAAAAAAAATGATTTTCAAGTTTTTGTGAAGGAATTACCATCATTGTGTTTCTTTTTGATATGATGAGATATTAATATTCCCGGAAGAGAATATTCCATCCTTGGAACAATAAATACGAATTTCTATTGTATCGAGGTAGTCAATATCAAACCACAGCTTGGGTTCATCATCAATGGAGAGCTTTTTTGACTCGATTTCTTCTCCGTCTTCATCATGAAGTGCAACTTTGTAAATATAGTGTTCATCGCTCATGGGGTGGTCCACTTGCCCAACTTCTATATATATTTTATCTTCTTCAATTTGATAGATTGGAATATGCTCTGCTTCAAAATGAGTAAGATGATGAGACGTATCGAGGATATTGATTGTTTCATCAAGTATGATAAAGTCGTCTTTATAAGTTTCACAAATAGGACAAAAAAAATCATTTGGGAGTTCAGAAAAGAGAGTATTTGGCTCAACGTCCATATCTTGGTCTCAGAGTGTTTCGGAATAGATATAGTCACATCAGGTACAATGGTATTTCATAAGTGAACAGGGGAGGATAAAGCAAATACATTATACTGTAATTTTAAATTATTCAAGAAATTATGAAGCTTTCTCATTTTTTTGACTTTCTTAATTTTATTCTTACTTTGTTATTACCTCGAAATTCTATACTACAAACTGAAATAATTTTTAATCCCTCTATTATGAAAGTACTTATTATAGAAGACCACATACAACTTTCTGCCAATATAGTTCGTTATTTTGCTCTCCAAAATATTAGCTGTGATGCTGCTTTGGATGGAAAAGATTGACTCCATAAAGCACTGATATACCACTATGATGTAATTATTCTTGATATCAACCTTCCGTCACTTTCAGGATTAGAGATTCTCAAAGAACTGAGAGAAAAAGGGAGAGATACACAGATTTTGATGCTCACTTCTCAATCATCCAAGCAAGATATCGTTGGCTGACTCAATTGATGAGCTGATGATTATCTAACAAAACCATTTGATTTTGAAGAGTTATTGGCTCGAATTCAAACACTTAATCGTAGGAATTTTAAAAACAAATCCAATATTATTCATGTGTGAGCCTATACAATCGATTTGGAAAAAACTCAGGTGACCCATGAAAACTTTTGAGAAATTAAACTTTCCAATCTTGAATATCAACTTTTTAAATATTTTGCGCAAAATAAAGGAAAAACTATTTCTCGTCAAGAACTCTATGAAAAGGTTTGGGGGGAATTTGATGGAGATATTATGTTTAGTAAGACAGTTGATGTTTATATCGGGTACATCAGGAAAAAGCTTGATCCAAATTTGATAGAAACCGTCAAAGGTATGGGCTACAAAATTCCAGAAAATTTATAATTCATTTTTTATGACCCCAAGAGATATTTACAGAACCCAAAAGCATCTTGCAATTGTTTTCACTTTGATAGTATTTGGAATCGCTGTGGTGATGGAAGTGGTATACTTTTCAATTAAATTTGTTCAATTCAATCAAACAGATGAACATCAGTTTTATCATTTAGTGGATAATTTTCAAGATACTGCACTCAAAGATCCACTCTTTATTCCAAGATTTGTTGCAGAATCTTTTTCCTCTCCAAAATATATTAAAAAGAAAGGTGGAGAAGGTTGAGACACTTGAGGTGGAGGACCTTTTCGTTTTGTAGATTTTTTACTTTTTGATACTTCATGATCATTAGTCTCGGTAAATTTAAGGCAAGAAATGACTCTCGATCAGATTGAGTCTTTACTTTTAAGCCCAAAGATGCAATGGTCTGACGAGGGATTTTATTATGCAAAGATTGACCTATCACAGATTTCCTGAAATTTTAAAAGTATTATTTTTCTTAAGCGACAGTCATATGATGTAAATAAATATCTTGAAGATGTGTTTTTCTTCTTACTTTTGAGTATTATTCTTTCTATTGGATTTTATTTTGTGGGGCTTCATTTTGCAGGAAGAGCTTTAAAACCAGTTGAAGAGACGCTACAGGATATGACTGATTTTGTTCATCATGCAAGTCATGAATTGAAAACTCCTCTTTCAGTGATGAGTTCCAATCTTCAACTTATCAAACTAACAAAATTATATGATGCGGATTTAGTAGCAAATTCGATGTCAGAAATTGGAAAAATGGACGAGCTTATTGTGGCTCTCACGAATCTATCAAATATAACCTCTACTTCACAAATTCAAACACTCAAGCTCGATGATGAGATCAAGCATATTCTTGAAGAACGGGAACTGATGATACAGAAATATGGGATCTTAGTAAATTTTAAAGTAAAAAAATCATTCTCAATCGAAGCGAACAAGGAATATTTTTATATATTATTCACCAATCTCCTCAAAAATGCACTCAAGTACAATCTTCCAGAAAATGGAAAGATTACTATTGTTCTTGATAAAAACTTTCTAAAAATTTCTAATACAAGTTCTGGGATTGATTCAGCAGATTTGTCCAAAATCTTTGAAAGATTTTATAAATGTGAAAAATCGAGAAATACCGAATGATTTGGGATTTGATTGGCATTGGTAAAGAAAATTGCAGAAATCTATAAATGGCAGATAGACGTGTATTCGGTACTCGGACAAGAAACTAGCTTTGAAATAAGGTTTTAGCAAAAGACCAAAATCTTTTGCTTTTTTTAAAACTTTCGTAAGCTTGGGACATTATTTTCTATCAACAACATCTATGGTTCTTGTTTTAGCATATATTACAATGGTGATAGATCATGTAGGGTATTTGTTCTTTCCAGATGAAATTCTTTGGAGAATAATCGGAAGATTGGCATTCCCACTTTTTGCTCGGGGGATCGTCAGGGGATATCATCTGACTTCCAATGTCAAGCGTTATGCTATTCGACTTTCTATTTTAGCAATTATTTCTCAAATTCCAGCATTTTTTCTCTTTCCATGAGAACTGAATATTATTTTTACTCTTCTTTTTGGACTTTGATGTATATATATCTATGAAAGAAGAACATTCCCAATGATTCTACGTATAGTAATCATTGCGATTCTTGTTTTGTTGGCTCAATTCCTATCTACGGATTATAAAAGCTATTGAGTGCTTTTAATTCTGCTTTTGCATATATTTTGGGAAAAACCAGAAGCAATTTTAGCGGGCTTTGGCTTAACCTTTTTCTATTACTGTATTGATTATAATGAACTTGACTATCATTTTCATATTCAATTGTATGCGGTTTTTTCCTTGATTCTTCTTTATTTTACACCAATACTTCGTTATGATTTTCGTATGAATATGTATCTAAAATATGGGTTTTATCCATTCCATCTAGCAGTATTATTCTTGATTCATCATTATCTTATCTTGCAGTAAGTGAGCTTATTTGAGTGTAATTTCGTTGGTTATTTGGTGTTTTTCCTTGACTTTTTCTCACAAGAAAAGAATTTTTTTGAGAAAATAGAGGATAAATTGGCTTATGGAAAATATAAAAGGCAATTTGTAGTTCAGCTTATTTTTGTTTCCCCATCCAGCAAAAAGAGGGAAGAGGAGGTATAGGAGTGAACTATACGTGAATGTGAAAAACATCACTATCGCAAGAATTGAAATTCAAATTCCATTGATGATATGGAACTTGTGTGTTGATTTTATATCAACTATGAGAATGAGGTTGAGAATAGGGATATATGACATTTTTTGCGCAAATTTTGGTTTTGGAAATGAGGAAAGCATATCAAGTTGGAGGGCATCTTGTGTAATTTTTTCATTGATTACTTGCAAATAGATTTGTTTGAGGGGTTCAAAAGCATCTTTTTTAAAATACTTTACGAGATATCGAAATCATGTTTGCATATAGATTACACACTCACTCAATGATGGTATAAACTCAAGACGTAAAAGAATAAGATTTTTATTGGTAATTAGAATGATAGAAAAAAATACCACGCTGACTATATAGGCGAGCCCCAAGAGTACAGCGACATTGCCATTGTTGGTGTTAAAGAGTGTGAGAATAATAAAACTACAGATAGTATTGAATTTAACATTGTTTTCGATGATGGGGCTTTTGTATTTTTCATATTTTCCAGCAATAAGTATTCATACAAAAGGAATGAGGGTGAGAATAATCGTAACAATTCCTTGTTCGTTGAGTTTTGATTCTTTCATTTCAAATAGTTGGTCTGCCTTGCTCATGCTAACTACATCATTGATAGCAAAAGTTTCTCATTTACTCGCTTTTAATACTCCATAGAGCATCCAAACAAAGAGTCCAAGACAGAGAGCACTTGCGAGAATAAAATTGAGATAAAACCCAAAAAAACCAATGTTTCATCCGAGACGAAACCAGATAAAAATCGTATAGGTAAGAAAAAACAAAAAATGTATCAAAACAGCAGTCTTTGCGTGACTTTTGACAAAGGGATGTTTTATGTTTTCTTTTTTTGTTGGCAGAAATAGAAAAAGAGCAGCGAGTCAGAAATAGGCTGAGATTGCATTGTTGATAATGACTTTGTTCTGATCCATTGATACATATTTAAAGAATATATTGCTTTTTTTTGTGAAATTACTAGTATTATACTCCATTTACTTCGTAAATACAAATTTTAACCATGAAAATCACTTCCGTGTCATTTGATACTACCATTTCCATAGATACTCACAAAATTAGACTCGATAACAAGAAACAAATTGTTTTTCTTTGAAGATCTAATGTTTGAAAATCGACTCTCATGAATACACTTTTTAGCTCAAAAAATCTTGTAAAGACGAGTTCTCTCCCTTGAAAAACCAAAACTGCAAATCTCTTCTTGGTGAATCATAAGTATCATTTTGTTGACATGCCTTGATATGGATTTGCTAAACTTGGACAGGACGAACGTAAAAAACTTGATAGTCTTATTAGTTGGTATTTGGAAGAATTTCGTTTTGATATTAGAAAGCTTGTTATTATCCTAGATGCAAAAATCGGTCCTACTGAGAGCGATTTAGAGATGTTTGAGTACTTACAATCCTTGTCTATTCCATGTATTTTTCTACTCAATAAAATTGATAAGCTTTCCAATAATGAAGTAAATAAATCGCTCACCCACACCCAAGTGGTGCTTTCAACTCAGCATATTCTTCCTACTTCATCAGTGACAAAAGCTGGAATTCATACACTTATGAAAGAAATAGGAGGAAGCTTAAAAGAAGTGAAAAAATAAAAGCTACAAGAGCAAGAAATATCTCAGAAAGATGCCAAGAATGATGGTATCTTTTTTGTAATAGAGGGAATAAAAAATGCCTATATAGGCATTTTTTAGATTTTGAGTGGCATAATGATATGACGGAAGAGGTCTTTTGATTTTTTCTCGTTATCATCGATTCCAACAATCAGGAGTGGTGAGAGAGGAGATTCAAAACTAAGAGATATATGCGACGTGTCAATCACTTGAAGAACCTGGAGGAGGTATTCACTATTGAGTCCAATAATAGCTTCTTCTCATTCTATGCTACCGGTAAGGTGTACGTGAACTTCTCAGATTTGAGTTTCTGGGGTCTCTATGAGGATTCCAGATTCGTGTGAAAAACTTGCCTTGATCGAGTAGTTGTTGACACGACTCATCAGATTAATCTTTTTGAGTGCTTGGATGAGATCGATACGGTCACAAACTGCTCTGGTATTGTAGATATTTGGAAAAAAACCTTCGTATTCTGGAAATTTTCCATTGAGGAGGCGAGAATAAAACTTAGTCTTTCCGAAGATAAATACGATTTGATTGTCGGATAAAATGAGTTTTACTCTTGATTTTTCTTCGAGTATTCCTCTTAGTTCTGATGCAGTTTTGCTAGGAATGATTTGAGCAAATTGGTCTAATACTTGAGTTTCAAGTTGAACTTTGTATTCACTCAGACGAAAACTGTCAGTTGTTGCAAATCTCGCGTTTTCTTGGAAGATATTTACATAAATTCCTGCAAGAGTCGGACGTATATTTCCTTCTGCAGATGAAAAAAGCGTTTTTTCGATGGATTTTTTGATGACCGATGCATCGAGCTCAAACTGAAGATTCTCTTTGAGAGTAGGAATGAGCGGAAAGTCACTCGCAGGATGTCATTTGATTTTGATATTTGAATTTTTTGTCTTCACATGGAGTGAATTATCTCAAAGAAGTTCAATTGATACCAAAGAATCTTGAAGGAGATTGATGAAGTTGGTAAATATTTTGCTTGGAACACAAAAAGTACCTTCTGATTCAATCTGCACATCATTTTCTACTGTATGTTCAATAGCCATTTCCAAATTATTTGCGGTAAAAATAATACTCGAAGGAAGGACCTTGAGTAAAATATTTTCCAAAATAGGAGTGGTTGAAATATTTGCAGTTGCGTGGTTTACGGTATCTAAAGCCTGTTTTAAAACGAGAGTATCAATTTGAAATTTCATATGAATTTCCTACAAAAAATAATATTGGTGTTCAGTATAAGAAAAATACCTCTTGAGGCAAGTTTTTCCTATTTTTTTAGTGAAAAATTATCAGAAAGTTACCCAAAGATCTTTGTTTTTTAAGATAAATGAGCGGAGTGGCTCCAGAAAGATTCGGATATTTTTTCCCTTGATAATAATGCTTGAAAAGTATTGGTTATCTCTTTTGAAGGTCAAATCGGTACAGATTATCTCATAATCCATAGCATCTTCGTAGGTGAGGAGACTTTCATAAATTCTTTTTATAATAAGAAGACAGTTCCCCTTGACTTCATTTTTGTATCGTATGGTTGCTATTTCGCCAAATGGAGGATAGGAAAACATTTTGCGTTCCTCGAGTGTTTTTTTGAGAAAATCTTTATAATTCATAGAAAGAATATTTTGAACAATTGGATTTTGTGGGAGAAAGGTCTGAATGAGTACTTGACTTTGAGCCCCTTTTCTACCTGCTCTTCCAATAAGTTGTTTGATATTAGAGTAAATACGTTCTTCAGTATCATATACGGGAACTTGAAGTTCTTGTTCGAGTAAAATAATTCCAATGGTTGCAATATCATGAAAATCAAAACCTGTGGTAATCATTTTTGTCCCAATTATAATATCAGCATCTTGCATGGAGGTCAGTGCATTTCTTTTTTCGCTGACTGATCCTACAGTGTCACTATCCATACGAAATAATTTTATATCTGGAATCAATTTCATTATCGAGTTTTCAATTTGTTCAGTTCCTACGCCAATATATTTGAGTTTCACTGATGAGCAATGTTCGCAGGCAAGGAGTATATTTCTAGACCAACCACAGTGATGGCATTGAAGGGATGAGGGAGCTTTGTGATAGGTAAGAGCAATATCACAACGTGGGCATAGTACGAGTGTTTGACAATCTTCACAAATACACATACTGTAAAATCCTCTCTTGTTGAGATAGAGCATGCTTTTCTTTCACTGTGCTTTGGTTTTTATTAAAAAATCGACCATTGTTTGAGAAAGATAGGGATGACGAGGCAGTTGGTCGTGTCAGAGATCTATGAGATAGTATTGTTTCATCGTGAGAGTAATAAGTGAAATTAAAATTGTGCTTTCATAATCCCTACTGAAGACTCAAAAAATAGATTTTATTATTTTAGATATACATTATTTTATTCAATTGGCAAAAAAGAAAAGAACTTAAACTTGACAAATATATTTTTATGGTTATAAAGCCCCGCGTCACCAAAAGTGACAATACAAATACAAACTGGAGAAGGACCATGAAAAGTCTGCTGGCACTGAATACAATCCACATTGGTGACGGGAAGCACCTCGTCTATGGATATCCAATATCTGGAATAGCCGATGTTCAATCCTTCATGGCTGAATTTACGCTTGCCCGTTGTCAACGTCAACCGAAGTTGGATCTCCTCGGCAACGATGGATTTCCACTCATCGATGCGGACAAAAGAATGCTTCTCACTGGATGTGACAGTTCCCAGACCATCATTTCTGCCATACTACAACGGCAACCTCGATTGGTTACGGTAGCAGCACCGTCGAACTAGGGGGACTTTTCCCTCACATAAGCTCCCACATTTTTGCGTGGGGGCTTGATTTTTTTTTGTTTTTTACTACTATCAATTTTAAGTGTTGATTTTTTTCTTTACTATGCTCGTAGAATTATACTTAAAATAATGAGAAAACTGAGTATTCCGAAGGGCTAAAGCAATCTTGAGGATAATTAAGTGATTTTAGTATATTCAGAAAAAACAGCCTTTATTTACTTATTTTTCATTCATTTTATGAAGTCGAAACTTCTCGGGATTACCTTTCAAATTTTGGGGTGGTTTGCAAAATATTATTTAAAAAAACATCATTGTTTTGTGATTTGAGTTACGGGAAGTGTCGGGAAAACTTCAGCTCGTATGGTGATTTCTGAAGTCTTGTGAGTACTTTTATCGAAGCATACGGTTGAGACTTCTCAAAAAAATTACAATGGAGAACTTGGAATGAGTCTCTCAATTCTTCAAATCAGATACTATACTCCCAGTGTTAAATGAATGCTCAAAACGATTCTGAGTGGTTTTAAAAAAGCATTTTTTGCTCCCAAAGCGTATGATATTATCGTTTTAGAATATGGAATCGATCATTTGGGGGAAATGGATTTTCTTCTTTCGATTGCAAAACCTGATATTTCCCTTGTTACAAAGATAGATGGAGTTCATTCTATGAATTTTGTTTCAAAAGAGATTATCGCAGAGGAAAAATACAAACTTCTCATGCAGACCAAACGTTGTGTGTTTTTGAACTTGGATGATGAGTTTGCTTCTCAATATGCTGAAAAAATTGCCGTGCAACATCACTATTTTTCCACTCATGCTTGATCTACTAGATGAGAAATTCATTTTAAAAATGAGAGCATGAAACGTGACCAGACCGAGATTTGAATGGAATTTGATGTGGGTTTAGGAAGCAAAAAGATCCATTTTACTACGAATTTTATCCCGACTGAAAGCAAAGCGTATGTTGGAATTGGATGTATGATTGCATGGAAATTACAATGAGAACTTCCTGAACAGATTAAAATGTGATTCTCACTCCAACCTTCTCGTTTTACTATTTTAGAAGGAATTTATAATAGTATCTGTATTGATTCGTCGTACAATGCGGCACCTGCGAGTATGAAAGTGATGATTGAAAATGTGAAACAGCTTCAAATAGACCTTTTTAGTGATTACAAACTGATGTTTTGTTTAGGGGAAATGCGTGAACTTGGTGAATACTGTTCTCAAGCACATCGTGAACTTGCCGAACTTCTTTTTGAATACAAGGATATTTTTGTCGTCGGAGAGAGTATGAAAAAAAACTTTTTACCTTTTCATGAGACTGCGATTCATTTTCCAAATTCGAGACTCCTTTGAACACATCTACAAACTTTTTTGTCAGAGTCCCCTGAAAAGTATCTGATGCTTTTTAAAGGAAGTCAAAATACTATATTTATGGAGGAGGCTCTGGTTATGGTTCTCAAACATTCAGAAGATATACAACGAATTTGCCGTCAAGAACCGTATTGGAAACAAAAGAAACAAAAATTTTTTGATTTTTCCCAAAAATCTTTATAATGCCCCAAGAGGCATACACTGATATTGGGTTCTCTCCTTTTACCTGATATTGTCGTATGCTTCTTTAAAAGTAGCATTGTATTACTTATTTTTTTTATGAACTATTACGAAATTCTATGAGTTGGCAAGGATGCCAGCAACGACGATATAAAAAAAGCCTATAGAAAAATGGCTATGCAGCACCATCCAGATAGGGGAGGAAATGCAGAAACTTTTAAAGAAATCAATGAAGCATACTGAGTGCTCTCTGATTTTGAGAAAAGAAAAGAATACGATAGATTTTGAAAAGTTTCTTCAGGATCAAATCCGTTTTCCTGAGGGGGGATGGGGTTTGATGTAGATCTTGGAGATATTTTTGAACAATTTTTTTGAGGTGCACAAAAGCAGAATAGAAGATGACCAAGAAACCAATCTTTCCGTGGGGAAGATATCGAATATAGTGCAAAAATTGACCTCAAGACCTCGATTTTTGGAGGAAAAATTAATCTTGAATATGACCAAATGATTACTTGTGATAACTGTCACGGGGAATGATGAAAATGAAAAAAAACATGTAGCGAATGTTGAGGTTCAGGATATGTGAGTTATCGTCAACAAACTATGTTTGG
>Ga0066602_10001598_pt1 | contig 14900 bp, 14 predicted proteins | sample Higcelweek5metaG_FD_59481 | JGI IMG/M metagenome (GOLD analysis project Ga0066602, IMG submission 59481) | Freshwater pond sediment microbial communities from the University of Edinburgh, under environmental carbon perturbations - High... | ecosystem: Environmental > Aquatic > Freshwater > Pond...
GAACCTGCTGCTGTTGCAGACCCGTCAGCAGTTGGGCACCATCAGCCTGTCGCTGGCCAATCAGTCTCAGCAGTCGATCCTGCGTCTGTTCTAAGCCGCAGGCCCGATGGGGTAAGTGGGAACGGCGGGCCATGGCCCGCCGTTCTTGTTTGCGGAACTGTCGGGCTTCAGACACGCTTATTGAAAATGCCGCCCATGCGTATGTTTTTCCGTGACGCGCGGGGGCGCCGTGGCTTACCTCATAGAAAGGACGCCAAGCATTGGCGTCCCTGCATTGTGCTGGGAACATTGTCGTGCCACTGAAACTTGTGCTGCGTCCGGGAGAGAAACTGATCGTCAATGGCGCCGTGATCGGGATCGGCGATCATCCTGTCTCGCTGTTTTTCTACAACAAGGTGAACTTCCTGCGCGGTCGGGAGATCATGAAGGAGGAGAACTGCGATACCATAGAGAAGAAACTTTATTTCATTATCCAGCTGATCTATATTTTTCCTGAGGATGCCCAGCTTAATCTGGTGAAATTCGGCATTATCCTGGAAGAGGCTCGCCTTGCCCATCCCGGTGAGTCAGAGTTGTTTGTTGATATCGAGGCGCTGGTGCGCGAAGGCAATTATTACCGCGCCCTTAAAATCTGTCGCCGGCTGTTCGGGGACGTGCCTGTCAATGCGACACCGGCGCCCGGAATGGACAGGCCCCCGCGCCCGCCCGTGATCGTCACTAAGGTGCGCCGAAAATCCTCCACCGAAACGGCGGATTGATCCTCAATCTACCCTTATCGTATGGCACGGCCCTGTAATGGGCCCCACCATCCACACGGCTGTACCCCATGACCAGCCGACACCAAATCCGCTCAACAGCAGGCGGGCTGGTGCTGCGGCCAAACGGTCCCCCAGGGCATCGCTTATGGCCAGCGGGATGCTGGCTGAACTGGTATTGCCTCGATCCCGCAAAGCCAGCACCAATTGATCGGCGGTGGCGCCGATCTTCTGGCCCAACCGTTTCAGCATCATCTCGTTGGCTTGGTGCAGCACTGCATGGTCGATATCGGCCATGGTTAACCCTGCCAGCACCAGGGTGGCGGTGATGGCCTTGGGCACTTCGCGCAGGGTGAAGGCGAAAACCTGGGTGCCGTCCATGAACAAGGGCGGTCCGTCCGGGTGACGCTGGCCACCCTGCTGTTTGATCAGATAGGGGGCGCCGGCTCCGTCCGTGCCCAAATCTACCACCAGCGGGCCGGCGGCGGGATCATATTCCAGCGCTGTTACGGTGGCGGCATCGCCGAACAGCGGGGCGGTGCTGCGATCATCGGCATCCAGCGTGCGGCTGGTAATGTCGCCTGCTACCAGCAGGGCCCGGCCCCGCCCCATGCCAGCCAGCAGGCTGGCGGCATTCCACAGCCCATAGATATAGCCAGAACAACCCAGCCCCAGATCAAAGGCCGCACAATGCCGGCCCAAACCCAGTGCGTTCTGCAGCAGGCAGGCGGTGGCGGGCAGGGGATGGTCGGGTGTCTGCGTCACCACAATCAGCAGGTCGATACTGTCCGCCGCCCAGCCCAGCCCGCCCAGCAATTCCCGTGCGGCAGGCAGGGCCAGATCGGACAGGCACTGATCGGGCCGGGCGATGTGGCGGCGATGGATGCCGGTGGCGGTGGCGATACGTTCGGCCTGTTCCGCCCCAAATCGCCGGGCCAGATCGCTGACATCCTGCGTATGGACGGGCAGGGCGGAGACGATGCCGCGCAACGCAATGCCCTGGATGCGCGCCTGCGCCATGATGCGTCCGCCCCTTTATTCAGCAACCGATCCCGCCATCAATGGTCAGCGTCTGGCCGGTGATGAAACCGGCGGCATCGCCCAGCAGGAACAGGATCAGCGGCACCACATCCCCCGCCGTGCCCAGCCGGCCCAGCGGGGTGCGGCGCACGATCTGGTCGCGCTGCCCTGCCGACAGGGTACCCGACATTTCCGTGTCCAGATAGCCCGGTGCCACGCTGTTGACGGTGATCTGCCGCCGCCCCACCTCCCGCGCCAGGGCGCGGGTCAACCCATCCAGCCCGGCCTTGGTGGCGGCATAGGCGGCCAGCCCCGTATAGCCGCGCTGGCCGATGATGGAGGAGATATTGATGATCCGCCCGCCACCGGCCCGGCCCAGCATCGGGCGCAGCACCCCGCGCGCCATCTGGATGGAACCGGTCAGGTTGGTCTGGATCAGCCGATCCACCTCCACCAGCGGCAGGGTGGCCAGAATGCCATCGCGCGCGATCCCGGCATTGTTCACCAGCCCCCAGGGCACACCCAACCGGCTGATGGCGGCCTGGATGAAGCTGTCGGTGCTGTCGCTGTCGCCAATATTGGCTTGTTGCCAGAACAGGTTTGCACCGGCCTGTTCCAGCAAAGCGGGCAGGGCATCGCCTGGGGTGCGGCTGCATGTCGAAACGCGATACCCGGCCTCCAGCAATGCCGTCACGATGGCAAGGCCCAGCCCACGGCTGCCGCCGGTGACGATGACGTGGCGCTTCATGCTTCCTCCGCGATGCGTCGCTTCTTGCCTGATGGCAGCAGGGCGATGTGATCCACCAGCCGCAACCGGCGTGGCCGGGCCGGTGGTGGCAGGTCGGCCAGGGCAGTACCCACCGCCGCCCGCCAGTCCCCCGCCGTCAGTTCCGGCGATAATAGCAGATCGGCGGCCAGCAATTGCCCGGTGATCGGGCTGGGGATGGCATAGACCACGGCGTCGCGCACGCCCGGCAGGGCCAGCAGACACCCCTCCGCCAGCAGCGGATCAACCTTCGTGCCGCCGACATTGATGGTCAGGTCCGCCCGGCCCTGGAACAGCACCCGCTCCCCGGCCAGCACCACCCGGTCACCCGTATCGGCATCACCGACATGCAGGGTGCTATCCCGGATGGACAGCGGCGGACAGCCGGCGGGGGGCTGTTCGAGCCACAGGGCAGGGAATCCTGCCTTGCCATCAGCAACACTGAACAGGCGGCCCTGTTCGGTGCTGGCGTAAATGTGGCGTATGCGGGATTGCGGGAATTGGGCGGCCAGCGCATCCAGCAGCGCCTGGTCTGCGGCCTCCCCACCCAGCGTGATGGCGGCCAGCGGCGGGCGCTGGCCGCTCAACAGCAGGCCGCGCCAGAAACTGGGGGTGGCGGAAAGATGTGTCACGCTCTCAGCCACAGCCAGCCGTGCCAGGCTGGGCAGGTCCGCCCCCGGTGCCGCCACCAATGTGCCGCCACCGGCCAGCACGGTCAGCAGCACCTGCAAGCCGGCAAAGCCACAAGCATCATAGGTCAATAACCAGCGCCCGCCGCCGCTTTCGCCCGCCTTGCCGATACCGGCCAGCAACTGGGAAAGCGGTTTGGCGATGCGTTTGGGCGTACCGGTGGTGCCGGAGCTTTCCAGCAGCAACACTGCCCCGGTTTCGCTGGTGAAATCCGGGGCCGCCAGCCCGCCACGCAACAGCGCGAGCGGAGAGGCCAGTCGCCAGGCGGCAATCAGATACGCCGCCACCTGCCCGATATCCCGCCCGTCCACCGCCAGCGGCCTTCCGTTATCCGGGCGGATCGCCGCTGCCCGTGCCAGCAGGCTGGCGGCGTCCAACGACTGCCCGTCCTGGATCAGGCGGGTACCCGGATGCAGCCAGGGAAGGGGGGGAGGGGCGGCCATGGATCTACCCTTTCAGCGCGATCCAACCCCAGATCACGCCGCCGATGAAGCCGATGATGCCAATGACGATGAGCAAACCCCAGAGGAATTGCTTGAACTCCCCCTGCTTCCATGCGCTGCGGGCCAGCAGCAGCAGGTACAGCAGCACGGCCCCGCCGACCAATCCGCCCGGTCCGGGCATCCAGTCAGGCATTTTCGTACAATGCCGCCAACTGCCCGGCATTGGTGAACTGGCGGAACCCGCTGCGGAATGGGTCTTTGCCGGTCACGCCTTCCAGCGCCACGATCAGGGTGGCCAGATCCAGCGAATCAAAGGGCAGGGGGCCGTCCAGAAAGGCGGTGTCCGCCGCGATGGCCACTGCCGCTTCCCCCTTTTCGGTCAGGATGCGGTTGGTCTCCCGCCCGATCAGGGCCAGCAGCTCTGCGTAACGCTCACTCATGCATGGAAACTCCGAACCAGTTCATTGACGCGGCTGGCCGCTTCCACATGTGGCATATGGCCGGCGCCTTGCAACAGATGCAGCGGGATACGGGTGGGGATCAGGCCTGCCGCCGGGGGCGGCACAATACGGTCTTCCGCGCCCCAGATCAGCTGCAGGGCCACGCCCGGCGGTGCCCAGTCACGTGCCACCAGCCGTTCGCCCAGATCGTCGCGGTTGGCGGCCAGAATGGCCCCGACCGCCTGCCGCGCCGCCGCATCCGCCATGCGCAGGGCCAGCGCGCGGGCCAGGGGTTCCACCAACTGATCCGGTTGCGCGAACAGGGCGGTGGCCACGGTGCGGGCTTGCTGGATATCCGCCGCTTCGGCCAGCTTATCCAGGAACCCGTAATCCAGATCGCTGCCCAGGCCAGCACAGGCCAGCAGGCTGGCGCGGCGTACCCGACCGGGCCGGTGGGCCAGATCCAGCGCCACCCGCGCGCCCAGGGAATGGCCCACCAGATCAACCCGGCCCAGGCCCCGCTGATCCAGCAGATTTTCCACCCAATCGGCCAGATCGCGCACCCGCGCCCCGCCGACATTCAGGGTGGAGGCACCATGCCCCGGCAAATCCAGCGCCAGCACCTTGCGTTCGCCACCCGCGAAGGCCGTGATGTTGAATTGCCAGGTCAGTGCATCCCCGCCCAACCCGTGCATCAGCACCAGCGGCACCCCGCCACCCTGTTCGGTTTCCAACCAGGAGGCGGGGCCATCTTCCAGCATCACCTTATGCCGGCGCGGGCGCATGCCGCCACGGCTGCGCCCGGTTTCGCCGGGGGCGGGCAGGGGCGTATCAGGCGACACCGGCAAGTGCCAGCAGGTCGTTGATGCTCTTGGCCTTGGCCAGATCCTCGCCGGCCACCACCTTGTCGAAATGTTCGTCCACCAGGGCGATGAAGCTGATCACGGCCAGGCTGTCCCAGCTATCCAGGCTGTCCAGCGCCTCTTCACCCGTCAGGGTGCCGGGGTCCAGTTCCAGCATTTCGTTCAGGGCGTTCAGGAAATCCGCACGGTTCATCATTCTTCTCCTTAAGCGGGCAGGGTTTTCTGCACCACATCGCGGTTCAGCGCCACCCATTCCGCATGGGTTTGCATCAGGCCATGGGCATCCTGCCAGCCGAAATCGGGGCGGGTTGCCGACAGGCTCTCCAGCAAGCGGCATACCAAGGCGTAGTCGTCTTGCGTATCCACACACCAGCGCCAGGGGCCATCGCCATTGCCCACGATGTCGGGCCGCGACAGGCTGCCCAGGCGGAAACGCTCCGGTCGGCGCCAGATGAAGGGCATCACATGTTCCCGCTCGAAATCGGCCTTGGCCTCCTTCCAGGCGGTTTCCAGCACCTCCATGCGGGTGATTTCCGCATCCAGCCCACGGGGGTAGCGCGATATGTCGATACCCGCATAATCCAGCGGGCGGGCCTGGAAATAATCGACCAGATCATCCACCAGCACCGGATCGATCAGCGGGCAGTCGCTGGTGAAGCGGAGCACGATATCGGCACCCCCGGCAAGGGCTGCCCGGTAGAAGCGATCCAGTACATCCGTCTCGCTGCCCCGGAACAATGGCACGTCCAGGTCAGTGGCGTGGTCGGCCAGGGCATCATCGGCGGGCAGATCGCTGGTTGCCACCATCAGCGCATCCAGCCGGTTGCAACGCCGCAGCCGGTCGATCTGCCAGGCCAGCAGGGAGCGGCCGGCGGCGGGCAGCAGCACCTTGCCTGGCAGCCGGGTGGAGCCCAGCCGCGCCTGGGTGATGCCGACGATGCGGGGCCGGGCTTCCATCAACCCTTCGGCCCCAGCATGGTCCAGTCCAGCGGTTCCCCGCGCGTCAGGTTACGGGCCGCATGGCGGCCCAGCACATCAGGCAGATGCTTGGGCGGCAATCCCAGGCCGGGCCGGATGGAGCGCACATTGGCCCCCGTCAGCATCTCCCCCGCTGCGACATCGGCGGTGACATAGAGCGATCGGCGGAAGTTGCGTCCCCCCGCCTCGCTGGGTTTCAGCGCATAGGAGATGCTGCCCAGGGCGGCATGGGCGGCGGCGCAGGCATCGGCCATGGCGCGGAATTCCGCTGGCTCCAGGGAAAAGGCCGCATCAGGCCCGCCATCGGCGCGGGCCAGCGTGAAATGTTTTTCGATCACCACCGCCCCCAGCGCCACGGCGGCCACGGGTACTGCCACGCCCATCGTATGGTCAGACAGGCCGGCGGCGACATCGAACGCCTGGGCCAGATGCGGGATGGTGCGCAGGTCGCAATCCTCCACCGGGGTGGGGTAACCCGAAACACAATGCAACAGGCAGATATTGTCGTTGCCGGCCACCCGTGCGGCGGCCACCGCTTCCGCCACTTCCCCCAGTGACGCCATCCCGGTGGACATGATCAGCGGCTTGCCGGTACGGGCGGCCTTTTCGATCAGCGGCAGGTCGACCAGCTCAAAACTGGCGATCTTGTAGGCGGGGGCGCCCAGGCTTTCCAGCAGGTCGATGGCAGTGGGGTCAAACGGGCTGGAGAAGATGGGAATGCCGATCTCGGCGGCATGCGCGAACAGGGTGGGGTGCCAATCCCATGGCGTATGGGCTTCCTGATACAGCTCATAGAGCGTGCGCCCCGCCCAGAGCCCGCCTTCCAGGCGGAATTCCGGTCGGTCCACGTCCAGGGTGATGGTGTCGGCGGTGTAGGTTTGCAGCTTCACCGCATCGGCACCTGCCGCCTTGGCAGCATCAATCATCCGCCGCGCGCGGTCGATATCACCATTATGGTTGCCCGACAGTTCCGCAATCAGGAACGGCTTCTGGCCTGGGGTGAAGCGGGCGGGAAATGCGGTCATGGGCGGATGTCCGGCAGGGTTTTGTCTTTGATATCATCCGCATGGGGTGGGGTGGAAGGGGCAGCTTGGCCCGCGCCGGTGTGCCGGTCGGTTTCATCCGCCTGGGTCGTCCCTTGTAGGGATTGAGCTCAGGGCGAAGCCAGCGTACAACTTGAATAAGTCAGCTATTAAACGGGCGGGGCGAGAATGGGCGTGATGGGAAAACGTATCCGGGCCAGTCTCTCGGTGCTGGGGCTGACGGCTTTGGCTCCGCTGACACAGGCTGCCACCTTACCTGATAATCCGCGAACCGACCCGGTGCTGTTGGATTGTGCCGGTTTGCCGGCCCCTCGCGTGGAGATCCGGGATCACCAGGAAGGCTGGGTGGATGTGCGCTTCACGGTGAAGGCCGATGGGTCCGTCGCCGATGCGGTGGTGGCTGGCGCCCATGCGGCTGCGGGGGAGAGGCTGGCGACCGCCCTTTCCGTTGCCGGGCGGTGCCGTTTTACGCCCGGCACCTTGAAAGGGGCACCCGCCGATACGCTGAACCAGACCCGGCGCGTATTCTTCCAGATGGATTCGCCTGACAAGGCAACCGATACCGAACTGATAAAACGCTTCAAGGATGTGCGCGATTACCTGGAAAAAGGGGCCTTCGAGCAGGCGGCCGATACGCTGGACCGGATCGAGGGACAGAGCAGCAATCTTTATGAGATTTCACAAGTATTGAGCCGGCGGGCCGCCCTGGCGCTACGCCAGGGGCAGCCGGTGCTGGCCTTGATGTATCTGCGGCAGGTCGCCCCCAACGCTGATTATCTGGCTGCCGAGGAGCGGCAGACCCTTCAGCGGCTGCGCCTTCAACTGGAACTGGACCTTGGGCTACCGGTGGATGCCGCCCGCACGGCGGCGTTGATTCCCGATCTGGGGCGCCAGAATGGTGACAAGGCGTTGCAGGATCGGCTGACAACGCTGGAAAAGACAGTCTCTGGAAATGCCGCCTTTGGCGTTCAGGGGCGGATACCGCAGCAATGTCCCGCCAGCCTCTGCCCCGCTGGGCGGATGGAGTGGGTGTACCAACCGTTAAACCGCACCATTTCCCTGGCGAACATCCAGGGTGCGCTGGATAAGGTGATTGCCCGTTGCCAGGGCAAAACCTATGAGACCAAGGCCGAGGTTGGTGTCAGTTGGACCATTCCGACCGGTTGGGGCGATTGTTCGGTCGCCATCTCCGGCCAGCCCGGCAGCTTTTTTCAGTTGGTTGATGAAAGACTGCCGCCAGCTTAAGGCAGATGCCCGGCCCCCTGTACAGGGGGCCGGGCCGTCACCATTTATGGCAACTTTGCCAGGGCCGCGATGGTGCTGGCACAGGCTGCGGCGGCTTCCTGCCCTTTCTTTACGAAATGGTCGCGGAAGAAGCCGGTATGCACATCATGTTCGTGGAAATGATGCGGCGTCAGCACGGCGGAAAATACCGGGACGCCGGTATCCAACTGCACCCGCATCAACCCGTCGATCACGGCGGATGCCACGAAATCATGCCGGTAGATGCCGCCATCTACCACAAAACCAGCGGCAACAATGCCGGCATAGCGCCCGCTGCGGGCCAATTTCAACGCATGAAGCGGGATTTCGAAGGCGCCGGGCACCTCGAACAGGTCGACATTGCCGGCGGGAATGCCCAGGTCGCCGATACTGGACAGGAAACTGTCGCGCGCCTGATCCACAATATCCCGGTGCCAGCAGGACTGGACAAAGGCGATGCGGGTATCGGCGGTAAAATTGAACTGATTCATGGTCTTCCTTTCTGGACCAGAATCAGGGCATGGCAGCAGCGTCAGGGCCCGGCCATCATGGCCAGCCTCCTGTCGATGCCTGTCCTCTTCCATCCGGACTGTAACCGTCGGCCCCGGAATTTCACCGGATCTGCTGACCCCGGCCAAATGGCCGGGCGCTCGCGGGCTATACCGCCGGTGGGGACTTCCACCCCGCCCTGAGAGACTGGCGGCGACCGGAATGGCCGCCGCGATACCCGCGATAGCAGGAAGCGCGGCAGGCCGCAATATCCGAACCACAGCTATCCGCTGTGAGAACAGAAAATTTCTCGATCCTGTTGATAGGGATTATGCCGTGACGATGCGGCTGACGGCTGCCACCACCCGATCCAGATCGGCCATCGACATGCCGGCATAAAGCGGCAGCGACAGGCAATGGCCATACCAGCCCGCCGCCCCGGCGAGATCCAGCGCGCCATAGCGTTGCTGGTAATAGGGCTGGCGATGCACGGGGATGTAATGCACCTGCGAACCGATGCCGGCGGCCCGCAACCGACCCATGAAGGCGCTGCGGTCCAGGCCCAAGCCGGCGAAATCCAGCCGCACCGGGTACAGGTGCCAGCCGGGTTGCGCCCCCGGCACCCGCGCAACCGGCAGCAAGCGGGGTGCCAGCGGGGCGAAGGCGGCATCATACTGGGCCACCAGTTTACGCCGCGCGGTCAGGAAATGATCCAGCTTGTCCAACTGTGACCGGCCCAGCGCTGCCTGGATATCGGTCATCCGGTAATTGAAACCGATCTCCGGCATTTCGTAATACCAGGGATTGGGCTTTTCATCGGCCCCGGTGGCGGCCTCTGTGTCCTGGAAGGCGCTGGCATCACGCACCATGCCATGGCTGACCAGCCGGCGCAGTGTTGCGGCCAGCGCGTCATCATTGGTCGTCACCATGCCACCTTCACCGGTGGCCAGGGTCTTCACCGGATGGAAGGAGAAGCAGGCCATGGTGGCGCGGTCACAGGCCCCTGTGGCCACCATCGCCCCGTCCGGCCCCTGCAGACGGGTGCCGATGGCGTGGCAGGCATCTTCCACCAGGGTCAGCCCCCGTTCGGTGGCCAGATCGGCCAGCCCCGCCATATCTGCCGGCTGGCCCGCCAGATGCACCGGCATGATGGCGCGCACGCGCCAGCCCCGTGCTTCCGCCCTTGCAATCGCCGCCTCTGCATCCGCACGCCGCATCAGCCCGGTTTGCGGATCCACATCGGCAAAGGCCACCTCCGCCCCGACATAGCGGGCGGCATTGGCGGTGGCCAGAAAGGTGATGCTGGGCACCACCATCGCGTCGCCCGGCCCGATACCCAGCGCCAGCAGGGCCAGATGCAGGGCCGCCGTGCCATTGGCGCAGGCAATGGCGTGGCGTGCCCCCACCCTGGCGGCAAAGGCCAGTTCAAACCAGCCCACCTGCGGCCCCTGGGTCAGCCAGTCGCCCCGTAATACCTGGGTGACGGCTTCGATATCCGCTTCATCCAGATATTGTTTCCCATACGGAATGAAACCGCCAGTCACGCCGGACGCTCCAGCAAGGGGCGCAGCGTCTCCGGCGTCAACCATTCCGGGTTCGTATCGGATCGGTAGGAGAAGCCATCCGGCACCGGCAACGCCCCCTGCTTGGTATAGGGCGCGCGGTCCCACCAGTTGAAGGATGGTTCGATAACGTAACGATCGGCCAGTTCCACCGTCTGGCGTGCGTCATCTTCCGTAATCATGATCTCGTGCAACTTCTCGCCGGGGCGGATGCCGATCACCTTATGCGGCAGTTCCGGGGCCATGGTGCGGGCCAGATCGACCATCCGCATGGACGGGATCTTGGGCACGAAAATTTCCCCCCCCTGCATCATGTCGAAGCAGGAGGCGACAAATTCCACCCCCTTGTCCAGCGTGATCCAGAACCGGGTCATCCGTTCATCGGTGATGGGCAGATGGGTGGCCCCTTCGGTGATCAGCTTGCGGAAGAACGGCACCACACTGCCGCGTGAGCCCACCACATTGCCATAACGTACGGCGCAGAACCGGGTGCCGACCGAGCCGGACAGGTTGTTGGAGGCAACGAAAATCTTGTCCGACGCCAGTTTGGAGGCACCATAAAGGTTGATCGGGCTGGCCGCCTTGTCGGTGGAAAGGGCCACCACCCGTTTCACCTTGTTGTAAATGGCGGCATGCACAACATTTTCCGCGCCATTGATATTGGTGCGGATACATTCCAGCGGATTGTATTCGGCTGTGGGCACATGCTTCAGGGCGGCAGCATGGACAACATAGTCGATTTCCCGCATCGCCATGTCCAGCCGTTGCTGGTCGCGCACGTCGCCGATGAAAAAGCGCAGCACATCGCGATTATCCAAATCCGCGAACTGCTGCTGCATTTCATATTGCTTGAATTCATCACGCGAAAAAATCACCAGCCGCCGCGGCTTGGCATGGGTCAGCAGATAGCGGGCAAAGCGCCGGCCAAATGATCCGGTCCCGCCGGTGATCATGATGGAGGCACCCTTGAACAGGGCGGCGGGGCGGGTGGCTGTCGCTGTCATGCCGGGCGCATCCGTTGGCGTAGCGGGCGTGGTTTTGCAGTGAGTCTAACCAGTTTATCCAGCCGGGTTAAGCATTTCCGGCCAATGCACTGTTGGTGCGGGTGCCGGCACTGGGCTAAGCTGCCATTCCACGCCCTGGCCCGCCGCCGAAACACCCCCGGAATGGACCCGAAAAACAAAGCCAAAGCCGACTCGCCGGCCAGCCTGCTGGACCGGGCGATCACCCTGCACCAGGGTGGCGATGTCGCGGATGCCATCCCGCTGTACCGTGCCTTCCTGGCCGTACGACCGCAGGATGTGCAGGCAAGCCACCTGTTGGGGCTTGCCCTGTGGCAGGCTGGTGAACAGGTTGAAGGGCTGGCACGCGTGGCGGCGGCAGCGGAAAAGGCCCCCGATTCACCCGCCATCCAGAATAATCATGGTGGGCTGCTGAAGGCCATGGGCCGGCATCGGGAGGCGGAACGCGCCTTCCGCCGGGCCCTGGCGGCCAAGGCTGATTTTGCCGATGCCTGGTCCAATCTGGCTGCCGTGCTGGTCGATCTGGGTCGCCTCGCCGATGCGGTGGCTGCCGGTCGGCGCGCCACCGCCCTGGCACCGGCCAAGGCGGATGGCTGGGCCAATCTGGGCGTGGCGTTGCTGGAGACCGGGCGGGCGGGGGAGGCGGAACAGTGCCAGCGTCGCGCCATCGCCCTGGCCCCCGGTCTGGCCGTGGCCCATGCCAATCTGGGCACGCTGCTGCGCCGTACCGGGCAGAAGCAGGCGGCGGTGGAATGCTTCGACGCAGCGGTAAGGCTTGACCCTGCCCAGCCGGTGGCCCGCCTGAACCTGGGTCTGGATCATCTGGCCCATGGGCGGCTGACGATCGGCTGGGATTTCTATGCCGACCGGTTCCGCGCCGGCCATCGCCAGCCCGCCGCACCCTTGCCCCTGCCCCCCTGGCGGGGGGAACCGCTGGATGGTCGCCGCCTGTTGATTCGCCCGGAACAGGGGTTGGGCGATGAAATCATGTTTGCCGCCGCCGTGCCCGATCCGGCTCGGCTGGGTGGTACAATCATTCTGGAACTGGATGCTAGGCTGGTGCCGCTGGCCGCCCGTGCCCGCCCGGATATCCAGGTGGTGCCGGCGGGCAGCCCGGTTGCAGCGGATTGTCAGGTGGCGGCAGGCGATCTGGCGGGGTTGTTGTCGCAGGGCGATCTGGCCCTGTTCACCGGGCGGCCCTGGCTGCGGGCGGATGAAGCGGCGGTGGCGGCATGGTGCCAGCGGCTGGATGATTTTGCACCGGGTCGCCTGCGCGTCGGTTTCTGCTGGCGCAGCGGGCTGTTGAGTGCCGGTCGGGCGGACATGTACAGCCGGCTGACGGACTGGGCACCGTTGTTCGCCATGCCCGGCATCTGCTGGGTGCCGCTGCAATATGATCTGGCTGAACCGGCAACGGTGGCGGAACTGGCGGTTGCCGGCCAGCACGTTGCCACACCCGCCGCCTTGGGGGCCGGTCTGGACCTGCGGGATGATCAGGATGGGGTGGCGGCCCTGATGGGGGCGCTGGATCTGGTGATCAGTGCCGGCACGGCAGTGTCGGAACTGGCGGGGGCGCTGGGTGTGCCCGTCTGGCGTTTTGGCAGTTCGGATGACTGGACAATGCTGGGCACGGCGGTGCGCCCCTGGTATGGCAGCATGCGGCTGTTTCCCAGCCCGCCGGGGCGACCGGCGGCGGATGCCCTTCCCGCCATTGCCGGGGCGCTGGCGACACTGACCGGTTCCGTTCCGCCCCCGCCCGGCACCTTGCAGCGCGCTGCCGATCTGCATCAGGCGGGCGACCGGGCGGCGGCCATTGCGCTTTACCGGTCCGTGCTGGCGCATGACCCCGGTGATCCGGTTGCCCTGCACCTGCTGGGCTATGCCCTGGCCCAGGAAGGCGGCATGGGGGAGGGGCTGGCCCTGATGGAACGGGCGGTGGCCGCCCGGCCCGATTATGTCGCCGCCCGCGTCAATCTGGCCAACATGCTGCGACAGGCGGGCCGCGCGGCGGAAGCCGTGCCGCATTATCAGGCGGCCTTGGCTGTACGGCCCGGCGGGGTGGGTATCCGCATCAATCTGGCGCTGGCCCTGCGGGAAAGCGGGCAGGCGGCGGCGGCCCGCACCCTGCTGCGCGGCCTGCTGGCGGAAAAGATGGACAGCGCGCCCGCCTGGGACGCGCTGGGCCTGGTGCGCGGCGATCTGGATGACCACGACGGGGCCATTGCCGCCCACCGGGAAGCGGTGCGTCTGCAACCCGATCTGCTGGCTGGCTGGGTCAATCTGGCCGCAGCCTTGAAACTGCTGTTCCGTTTCGGGGAGGCGGTGACGGCGCTGAAATGTGCGCTGGCCATCGACCCCGGCAATCTGCCGGCCCGTGTCAGTCTGGGCGTCTGTCTGGCCCGCACGGGGGCCATTGACAAGGCGATTGCCCTGTTGCGGTCGGTTGTCACCGAACACCCGGATTTTGCCGCTGCCGCCATCGATCTGGCCCAGCTTTACAATGACCAGTTCCATCAGGCCGACGCGCTGGCGGTGCTGGACCGGCTGCTGGATGCCCGCCCACAGGAGAGGTTGGCCCGCGCCAACCGGTCCCGGCTGGACCTGGAAAGGGGCTGTCTGGACCGGGGTTGGCAGGATAATGCGGCGCGCTTTGTCACCCTGCGCGATGAACGCACCCTGTCCATCCCCCCCTGGCGGGGGCAAGACCCGGCGGGGCGGCGCATCCTGGTTTGGGCGGAACAGGGGATTGGTGATCAAATCCTGTTCGCCAGCCTGCTGCCCGATCTGGCGGCGCGCGGGGCGGAACTGGTGGTGGAATGCGAGGCGCGGCTGGTGGGGCTGTTCGCGCGCAGCCTGCCGGGGGCCCTGGTGCGCGCGGCCACGGATAACCCCACCGATGCCGATATGCAGTGCGCCATGGGTGATTTGCCGCGCTGGCTGCGGCCTGATCTGGGGGCCTTCACCACCGGCAAAGGGGCATGTCTGGTACCGGACGGGGGCCAAGCCGCGCGGTGGCGCGACCGGCTGGCCGCCCTGCCGCCAGGGCTGCGGGTGGGGTTCTGCTGGCGGTCGGGCCTGATCAATCCTGGCCGGGCCCCCGCCTATCTGGCCTTGCCGGACCTGCTGCCCATCCTGCGGCTGCCCGGCATCGTGCCCATCTGCCTGCAATATGGCGATGTGACCGATGAGTTGGACCAGCTGGAACAGCAGCACGGTATCCGCCTGCACCGCTGGGACGATCTGGACCTGAAACAGGATCTGGAGGGGGTGGCGGCCCTGACCGCCGGGCTTGATCTGGTGATCAGTGCCGCCACTTCCGTCGGCGAAATGGCGGGGGCGCTGGGCGTGCCTGTCTGGCGCTTCCAGCCGCGCCTCGATTGGGGTGTGCTGGGCACCGGGGTGCGGCCCTGGTTTGCCAGCATGCGCCTGTTCGCCCATCGGGCCGCCGGGACAGCGGTTGATCTGGTGGAACCGATGCGCCAGACGCTATTGCATCTGCTGCGCGGCGATCCACCGGCCCCGCCATCGCTGGAAGAATGCATTGCCGCCCAGCGGGCCGGCGATCT
>Ga0066602_10001604_pt1 | contig 14849 bp, 17 predicted proteins | sample Higcelweek5metaG_FD_59481 | JGI IMG/M metagenome (GOLD analysis project Ga0066602, IMG submission 59481) | Freshwater pond sediment microbial communities from the University of Edinburgh, under environmental carbon perturbations - High... | ecosystem: Environmental > Aquatic > Freshwater > Pond...
TGCCTTTGACTGTACTGCCTCGCCTAACGGCGAGGGGCGAACAAGTTTTGCTTGGGTATAGATAGAAGATTTTCGGAAAAACAAAATAGAACGGGTATAAATAAACTCTCTACGAGAACATAGAGAGTTTATTATAATTTGAACTTGGAAAGATGGTGGAGTTCTTTATCCATTGTCTCGTAGTGAGGCTTGGAGCAAGAGAAGATTTTGGAAATCAATTTCTCTTTCCAGCCACTTTTTTGCTGAATCAAGAGTGGCAATGTGTTGAATTAAATGTAGTTTCGTTTTTATTCAATCTTTTATTGATTTAAGATTGGTAGATGCATCATACAATGGAATCTCGATTCTATTGAATTCTTGAGATTTTATGACAAGAGTATTTATTACAGCTTTGAGACAGGTGTCATAGTCTGTTTCACTCATCTCAAAAGCATCTATAAAGCTTTGCTCGGAGTTGTTGATTTGACCGAGTATACTGACAAAGAGGATTCCTTTTGAAAGATTCAACTTTTTTGCAGAGACAAAACTGTCGATTTGGTATAACTTTCCGTTGAGTGAAATAGTATGATCATAGATTCTCGTAATTTGTCATTCTACGGTTTTTTCATTATTAGCAATTTCAAGGACTACATGGTCTCCAGTAGTAAAATCAGTTCCACAGATGGTGATTATTTGTCCTTCGGTATCTGGACTTTGGTTAGGGTACACTTGCATACAATAGTGATTAATAGGTATGTGATATCATTATATCACTTCTTTATGAAAAATGCAATTAAAATGGCTGAGTGTGTAGAAAAAATTGTTAAAATGACTGAGTGGCAGTTTCCTCAAAACCAAAAAACTCTTTGGTGACCTCAAGGGCTTTGACTTCGTCAAAAGACTTACAGGTGTAGATGATGATGGAAACAAACTTTCTCTCTGACCAATAGTAGAGTGAAATCCCAGAGTCAATGAGTGGTACAAAGGCATCATATCCTTGATTTTCAGTTTTTCCTTCTCCTCATGGAGAGAAGATAATCGGCTCACCATACATCCTGAGGTTGAGTGATTGGGTAACGGTTTGAAAATAGTTTTGAATGGTCTCTGTATCAACATAGATGCTTGAAAATCATTCCATCAGAAATCTTTGTCTGAGGATTTCAGGTGCGAGGTTTTTCATAAAGGAAAAGTTAGGGAATTATTTTTTTCTCAAGACATTGAAAATACGTTCTTTGTGTTTGGAAAAAACGGCTTGATTTTTTCGATTTTGTACTCCTCGAAAGAGTGATTTTGTGTAATAATCTACATCGTAGGTATAGAGACAATACTCAATATAGGCTTGTATTTCTGCTACCGAGTCAAATCAAGCAAAGACTTCAAAACCATCACGTTCCAGTTTTCTCAGTTCCTTGAGTGCATATGCCCAAGCATCTCTTTCGGATTTTGCATCAAACTTTGAAATGATTTCGACATACCATTCTGGCAATACTTCCCAAGACTCAAGGGAGTGAAGAGAGTATTGCGTTTTTATGTTCTCACCTTCACTAACGGTTTTTTTTGAGAGTGTGAGATTTTTAAGGAATTTTTTAAGAGATTGAAAAAGTGCTTTTACTGTTTGAGTATAAGTACAAGGACGAATATGTGGAGCTTTTGAATGTCCAATTTCATGAAAAAGCGAGAGCAAAAACCCTCTATAACTGAGATCTTCTTCTTGAAATCCTACTTTCTTTTCTTTTCATAAGTGTGTGAACTTTTGATGGGGAGTAAAACTATAGCCATCGGGGAGCCAGTCTTTGAGATGAATCGTTTCCTTGGTGTCTGTGTTGGTCAACACAAGATTACCGTCTTGAGAGACAATCTTGATATTGGTCTCTTGTGGGACAATATCACGCAACATCACTCCTATCTTGTCAAGCTGAGACTTGAATTCGACGAGTTGTTTGAGCAGTCCAATACTGAGTTGTTCAATACTGAGTTGTTCATTTTTTTCTTTCAGGGAGTTTTGATGTTCCATAATATTGAAGATTAATATTGCTATTCGCTTCTATAGTATCTCTTTTTTTAAGAAAAAGCAAGAAAAATAGGAGACTCCTCACGAGTTTTGGCATAGAGATACGCATCATAATACTTTCAAAAGATTTCAATTTTTTGTTTCATGGTGCCTTCTTTGGTGTATCAGGCTTTGAGAGCGACTTTTGTACTTGCGGTATGTTTTATGGGGACGATGATTTCGAGTCGTTCTAGTCAAAGAGTCCTAAAAGCATAATCTTCCACCCAAGCCACTGCCTTCGGAGCATATCATTTTCCCCAAAAAGCTTCATCAATAAAATAGCCAATCTCGCCAATAAAGGTTCGATGTTGATCAATCTTTACTCCAATTCCCCCAATGACATAATCATCGAGCAGGATGCTAAAATTGTGATTTTGAATTTCTGAGTTCTTGGTATGTAGCGAGATAATATAATCTTTCTCAGATTGCGGAGATTCGGGACGGATATCTAGGAAAATAAAATTTTTGTTGTTGAGAATTTCATAAAATCGCTGAGCATCTTCTGGAAGTTGGGGACGAATATTGATGGGCATGAGACTTTCTTTAAAAAATAGTATTTTTGTGATGAATAGTCTATAGTAACTCTGATTTTATGTCATTTTTTTCTGGTTCCCATGCGTGGGGAAGGAGTTCTTGGTCTTTTTTGTTGAGCATAGATTAGGAATCAAGAAATAAAAGGTTGCTTGGGAATATTTTATGTATTTTTATTGCTTTTCAAAGTATTTTATTATTTTGTGGATTGACAAATAAGACTTCTTGTATAGAGTATCTGCCTCACTTGACCGTTTTATCCCAAGAAAAATTGGTGGTAAGCAGGTCTTGGTGAGAGTGATGCTATCACAAAAGAGAGGTGTGACATGAGTACCAATTTTGATTTGTTTGTCATGGTGGGAGTGTTGATTGCGATTCAACTGGTATTGATTAACAAGACCATCGAGAAGCGATTTACTGCGATGTTGCAACCTCGTGCACGTCCCAAAAAAGAAAAACGCTTTCGTCTGCAACGCAAATATGCTCCTGTGCATAAGATGACCTATACGCATGAAGAGCCTATTACGGTCAGACGCAAATTGCAAATACGTAGGCTCTCTTGCCAAAACCCCTACGGGTCTCGGTTCTCTCGTCTTCGCAAGCACGAACATATTTCGAGGTCACCGGCACCATCCTTGATTCGCAAATGGTTCTTTTAAAAACCTATGAAAGGCATCTTTTTACAAAAACATCGGACCTCGAGTCCGATGTTTTTTCTTGTAGATTTACATGTATTTTTCTCCATATTCTACCACTTTGATTTCTTTGAGCATATTCGTTTTTTAGAGGCTCCTTTACACTTTTTTTCTCGCAAAAGCCTCTACAAAATGAGAATAATGTATACTCTGGTCGAAGTATTGGTGCTTTGATGTGGATTTTTTGAGTCTGAGAATCTCAAAATCTTGGAGACAGGTTTCCAGATAGTCTTTGGAAAAGAAATGCTGATACTTGCCATCACGAAAATAGAAGTCCTTTTCGATTTCAGTGCCCTGTCCTGCAAGGCTATCATCGATGGATTTACATTTTACAAATAGATAGCCAAAAGGATTGAGAAGATTATGAAGCTGACGAAAGATGGTTTGTGTCGTTTGATGATCAAAATAATGAAGTGACAGATGTGCATAGATGACATCGAACTTTTCCCTAGAGTCATAAGTGCACAGATCACCGACTCGGGGAGTGATATTAGGTATGTTTTTTTGTTGAATGTATTGTTGAAGGATCTGTATTGCAGAAGCAGAAATATCAAGTGAAGTGACACTGTATCACTTCTTGGCAAAGTATTTTGAGTCTTTTCCATCTCATGCTCAGACATCCAAGATCGCGCGAACGTGGAGATCTTGGAGATAGGTACGTACTTTTTTTGCAAAAAGAGTGGCAGGGAGTAAATGTCAGACTTTTGACCATTTGTTTTCCCAAAGATGTTGTTGATTCATAGAGTATTATTGAGGGGGAATGGTGGGATTTTTTGTGTTTACCTTTGGCTTCTCATACTTTCTACCAATGCCGTCCAATCATTTTTTGGTTTTTCGGAAATGATTGAAGATACTGGAAGTTTTGGAGAAGTTCATCTGGCTTCTAGGGGAGTTTCATCATCATAATACATTTGAAATGCAGGAGGAGTGAAACATGAGATGAGGGGAATCCCTTCAAAATCATCTTTCCCAAATCTATTTCCTACACAGGTGATTCCTACGACTTCGCCTCATCAGGCTTTCACGATTTCAATCATTTTTTTGAGAGTAGTCCCTTTGGTGATAATATCTTCGCTCAGGATAACACGTTTGCCAGTGAAATCAATTTCGTGTCTTTTGAGTGCCATTTCAGCATCTCAATCTCAGGTTTTTTCGGTGTAGATACTTTCTTCGATGCCAAGCTTTTCTGCCAAATAGAGCGAAAGTCGTATACTTCCCATCTGTGCTCCCAGAGTGATATTGGCTAGGATCCTTTTGTCAATAATTTTTTGAGCTAATTCTTCGCAGGCTCTTTCGATGACGAGGTAGTTTCTCTCAGTAGCTGCAATATTGATATAGGTGTCTGAGAGAAGTTTGCTTGCTAGTCTACAATAGGCACCTAATGCAGGTTTATGGTAAATGGCTCCAATGTATTTCAGAAGATCCAGCCATTCTCAGGTGTAGAGGAGTTTTTCAAATTGGTATTTTCCTGAAATCTGAGGTACAACTCAGGCAATTTCACTAAAAAATTTCTCTACTGCTACTTTCATATCTTCGCTTTCCAATATTGGTCTTCCCATCACGATGTGATTGGCACCATTGGCAATAGCATCGGCAGGAGTCGTGACTCTTTTTTGGTCGTGGGTCTCTCCTCAGTCAAATCTCACTCACGGAGTGATGATTTCAAAGTGAAAGTCTTGAAACACTTCTCTGAGTATTTGGGCTTCTTTTGGAGAACATACGATTCCATCCACTCCTGCTTCAAGGGCTTCTTTTGCTAGTTTGAGGACAGAGTGTTTGGCTGTTTCGTCAAATATGGCTTGGGTGTCAGTATCATCGAGACTCGTGAGGGCAGTCACAGCAAAGATTTTTGTCTTGAGTCAGAGGGCTACTTTTTCTGCCATGAGTTTTTGTAGAGCTTTTTTCCCGTTGCTGGCATGCACGGTGAGAAACTGGGTTTGGTCTCTTAAGTGAGGGTAAGAAGCAAATTTTCTCAAATAATTAAGAGTAGTTTCGCTAATATCATACCATTTTGGATCAAGCATGGTGTGTATTTGATGTTCTTGGAGGAGTTCATTCGTTCCTTTGGCTCCGAGTTCAAAGAGTAGGTCGTTGACTTTAAAAACTATATTTCAAGAAATTTCGTCTTGAAGGGTTGCAAATATTTCTTTTGATTTTTGTTCGTTTATCTTATCGAGTGCAATAATTAGCGAATGTTCCATAGGGGTATGATTAAGAAATAATAATGTATTGGTACTATATTCAAACGAGCGATTTCGTCAAGGGTTTGAAAATGGAAAGCTTTTTGACAATAGATACAGAGGACGTTTAAAACATTTATTTTGTAATTCTAAATAAATAGGATACAATTGAACACGAGAAATGAGATTTTTTCTCGATTTATATGATAATAATGTGTTATGGGAACAAAAAATCAGAAAATCCTTGATTTATTATCCACAATATATCAGCGGAACAAAATCTTATTTTTTTGTAAGATAAAGATGAATTTTATATTACAAATTCTCATCTTCTTCGCCTTTTCATTTCTTCACTTCTTCAACTCCCCTTAGCCATTTAGCATAGAATCTTGAGTATGGATTATCTTATTATCCGAAAAAGAGGAATTCCCAAAGCTCTCTGAAAATTTTCGTTAAATTACTTTGACAAACATATTACTTATTCATATTATAGTATATATTATTTTCTCAATTCCTCCTATGGATACACAAGACTCTCCTCAGGCTCGCATCATTCATGGTTCTCCGATCTTTCTCAGTATTGGAATCATTTCACTCATAAATACGTGTATTGCATATTTTGGAATGAAAATTGTCATTTTATTCTGATTGGAAATTACCAGCTTTCTTGATTATCTCTGGATCAACGAGCCAAAGCAAGTGGATGAATCTCTTATTGTACCAACAAGCCTCCTTCTGTCTGGATTGTTTTTATGTATAGACTATTTAGCAAAAAAAGGATACAGATTTGTTTTTTGGTTTGGATTTGTGATTTATGCTCTTGATGCATTGGTTTCTCTATCTTTTCATGATTATTTTTGAGCTTTTGCACATATTGTGGTGTTAAAAATACTCTATGATTTTAGACATATGTGAAAAGAAGATTACGAACCGATAAACGATCCAGAACACCAAGATGATTCTCTGCACCATTCTCTCCATCAAAAAAATACAGATCAAGATATCTAGAATCTGTATTTTATCCAAGCAGAACATTTTTTTGATATTTTGGAGAACTATGAGGCAGTTTTTCTCTCTTGATAAGAAAAAAGAATCTCTTTTACTTTCTCATATACCTCATCAAGACTTAATGGTTCAATGATATAATCACATGTATTGGGCTGTTCCTCTCCTAAGAGTTTCATTCTTGCTTGAAAGGTGTCTAGGGAATCTCCTCTTTGAAGAGCTCTTCTTTTGAGCTCCTCTTCTCATGGTGGAGTAAGGTAAATACTTGTAATTCCTTCAATTTTTCCCTTATATTTTGGAATGGTCGTTGAAAGTAAATCCAAAGCCCAATTTTCTTTTTGTGTTTCCACTAATGGGACTCAATAATAGTTGCCATTGAAATCGATATATTCAAAGTATTTTCATGCTTGGATATTTGCTTCAAATGTTTCTCTCGATATAAAATGATACGGAAATCAATCGGTTTCTCAGGGTCTTTTGGGTCTGGTGGTATCATCAATTATTTTTTTTATTCAAAAATCAGTTTCAAGTTTTCTAATAATAGTTGTTTTCCCACAACAAAAGGGTCAGCTTAAGAGTAATTTCATATTATGAAAGTAAAAGGGTATTGAGTAATTTAGCTCTTTTTAGAGCGTTTTGCTTGTCTTTGTCAGTAAAGATTTTCCTTATGCTTTCATCGTTTCAGATGTACACTATCTTGGTATTATCCGTTGAGATTTCTGCGGTTATCACCGTTCCGGTAACATTCATAAAAAAACACACATCAAGCAAAGTAAACTCTTTTGTTTCTAGTATTTCTTTCAAGATTCAAAATGTTTTTAGTGCTGTTTTTTTTGCGTTTTTTGTGTTAATAAAATAGTCAGCTAATCACTCAGGCATACAACAATCTTCTTTTGGCAACATATTTCTATAATCAAATCGTACATACGCAGGGTGCACTTCTCAAATGTGGAGACGATTTCATGCTCTCGTTATAAACGTGTCAATTCAAACATATAAATGTTTTGGAGATCAGATAAAAGCTCATTTTACAACGACCTCTATTGGAGGGACTTCGTCTTTTTTAATGAGAATGATCTCATTTTTTGTGGCAAGAGTTGATGTTTTTATTCATCTATCATGGAGCCTTTTTGAAAAAAAATCATTCAATATCGTTCTTTCTCTATCAATTCCTTCCAAAGGGATTGCCAGAGCATCTTGGTAGGAAAAAATAGTTGGTTTTAATTTCATAAGCAAGAGATTGTTGTATTTTGGAATCTTTTTGATGATTCTGGAGTGTCATTCAAAGTATGATTCAAGAGTATCAAATGAATCGCTATATGTATGGAGAATTTTTTCGTAATGGTTCATATTTTAGTGTAAAATGCTAAATCAGTATTTATTGAGGATTCTATTTTTATGAAAGATGATTCAGCATGTTTTTATATTTCCTGTTGCATTTCAGATTTCAATATTTCATTCTGCTGAGATAAACTTGTAAATATCCTCTTCACTCCAGTTGCAAAAAGGAAATAATCTTTTGAAATATACGAAACAATTTTCTGCTCATTGTTTTTGTGATTCGTGAGCATCTGTTCCCCATCATACGATGATGAGTCTGTGTTTGTCATCAATAATGGGGAAATTAATTTTATCTACGATATTTACCTTGATGATGATCTCTCCATCTGCTTCAATTCACATTCAGGCAATTTCTCCATTTCATTCACAGATATGGAGGTCTCATATCACGATTAAAGGTGTTTTAAAATTCACTGGAAGGTAAATCTTTGATCATTTATCCAAGTAATTGAGATCTATATTTCATCCATTGTTACTACATCGCCCGACACTTCTCACTTCTGTATCAATCGTGCTAATGAAACCAAGCTTTGGCTTTGCTTTTAGTACGATATCTCAATGGTGTAAAAATATTTTATTGTCTTGTACTTCAAAGATTTCACAATTTCTTTCGTGGAATTGGTCTTTGAAAAATCACGTTGATTTTGAGATGCATTGATATCATCTGGTCGCAATGATATCAATAATTTCTATTTCCAATCAAATATTTTCTTTTTGAGTATTGATTTTAATGGGACCAGTACAAGGATGATTGAAGGCTTTTTTCTCTTCATTGTTTGCTTCACTCATAAATTGCTCAAATGCTTCAACATCTTGAAAGCTCTTTCCGAAAGCATTCTTGAGTTCAATTTTGATTTCTTCTCAAGGATTGATTTCTATAGTATGGGGGATACGAGAATCAATTTTTTGTACCTTGTTTTCACTTTTAATTTCTTTCATATTCATAATTTTTTATGCTTAAAGTAAGTTTTTCATATCCTTGATAAATTTCTTCTGGAGACTTTTTTTGTCTGAACAAGTCTTTTGATAATGAATTTCATGATGTATCTCTAATTCTTGAACAATCAGGAGAAATCTCATCTATAAGGACAAAATCTCTTATTTGTGATTGATCTCATGGATAGACTCATACTTCAAATTTAAAATCCTCTAAAATCCAATTATTTTCTTGCATAAATGAATTATATATTTCATTGATTTTCAATGCAATAGTTTTCAATTTTTCTCATTCTTCCGGTGATTGTACCATTTTTCATTTGATAGATGGAAGTTTTGAATATTTGTTCAATGCAAGTGCTACATCAGTATTTATTCTTGGGTCGTCAATGATACTTCCATCGTTTTTTTCGATTCTCTCTTTGAGACAAAATTCTACTATTGGAGTATCAAACTTGATTCCTCCCTCAAATAAGGGAATTTTGTGCTCGTCTACCCAATGTCATCTTGCAACATTCCTAACTAAAATTTCTATTTTTACAGGAAGTACTTTCTTCACAAGGATTCATTCCTCTCTCAATGCATCTGCTCAATATAAATGAGTCTGGATTCAGTTTTTTTCTAAATGTCTATAAAAATAATAGGTAAAGGTTTTTCGTAACTCTCCAGTATTTTTTATAGTTGATTGCATTCATCAACCATGAATTGCATCTTTAAAAGTCATAAGGTATGATTCATCGTTGTTTGAGTAAAAAATCTTACTTGAACCATCAAAAAGAGCTTTTCTTTCCATATTTTTGATATTAATGATAAAGTTTTGTCAAAAATTCGTTTATTAAGGGGTAATTCTCTTGAAATTCTGGATGATGGACTCCTACCACCAATTCTGATGCAAAAATATCGTCGCAAATAATTTTGAGTTTGTTTGCCTTAATAGAAGATCATGTTTCCACTACATCCATAATTCCATCACAAAGGTGCAGGTATGGCATTCACTCGGATGCTCAGTGGATTTTATAGATATTTACATCCACTTTTATTGACTTGAAGTATGCTCAAGCAATATTTTCAAAAGAAGTAGCAATCGTTTTTCACATTAATTCATAAGGATGTTTGATTTGAGAATCTAAAGGTACAGCAATAACCATTTTTACAATTCATAATCCTGTCTTTATCACCTGTCGAATAGCATGACACTTGGTTTCATGAATTAAATCAATTCCTGTAAATCAAATATCAATCAGTTTCTTCTCTAGCATCACTGGAATATCTTTTGCATGCATAAAACACACTTTAAACCTTTGGTCATTTAAAGTTGTTTGTAGGGTTCGATCAGGGAATTCTTGAACCTCATATCATTTTCCATGTAAGTAATGAATAACATGTTCTTTCAGTCTCCCTTTGCTTGGGAGTCAGAGAGTAACTCTATCTGGCTCTCTTTTTATAAAATCCATATTCTATTTGTTAATTTTTATTATACAATCATGATCTTTTCATACAGAGATCCACGAAACGGAAACTTTTGTAAAATCTCCTATCTGTATGAATTCAGTTGTTTTCAATTCCCTCTATTTCGTCTTTCAATACTATCGGATTGATAATCACTCCTCATGCAATCATACAAATTTTCCCTTCATTTACGATTCCAGAGGGAATCAATCTTACCTTGATATCCTTTCCATCTTTGTTGATACAATGTCATGCATTTGCTCATCCATGGTATCTCACGATCACATCAACGTCCTCTGAGAGTTTACTCATCACTCTTCCTTTTCATTCATCGCTACATTGCATTCATACAATAATAATATTTTTCATAACTTATTTTTTATGTCTTAAACGTAATTCTTGAATGATATCTTGTAGCTTTAAATCATGCTCTCTGAGGTTGAGGAGGATATGAAACAACAAATCAGCGGTTTCATATACTATTTCTCCTTTGTGTCTTTTTACGGAAGCTATGGTGACTTCTACTCATTCTTCTCAAACTTTTTGTGCAATTTTCTCGTGTCATTTTTGAAAGCATTTCTGTACATAACTATTTGGATTATCATCAGATCTTCTTTTATCAATCACATCTTGGATGTATTCTAAGAAAGGTTTGCTTTCGTTTTCTTTTGAAAAACAGCTTTCACTTCCCGTATGGCATGTAGGTCATTCTGGGCGAACCTTTATAAGGAGAGTATCGTAGTCACAATCAAGAAACATCTCTTCCACGTTGAGAAAATTTCATGAGGTTTCTCATTTTTTCCAAAGTCTCTGTTTGGTTCTTGAAAAGAAAGTAACTTGTTTTTCTGATACTGTCCTTTCTAAAGCTTCTTGGCTCATATATCCTAGCATCAGTACATTGGATGTGAGATAATTTTGGATAATAACTGGAAGGAGTCAATCTGCCTTTTTCCAGTCGATTTTATGTATTATTTTTTCCATATTGTAGAGAGTTAATGAGTTCATTTTTAAAAATTTCATTTTCATAAAAAGCTCTTCAAATAATCACTTCTTTGATTCCAATTTTTTCTAAAGAGACTAAGTCATTCATTGAAGAAACTCATCAAGCAACCACAATGTTCAAACGAGGGTATTTATTTAATAGAGGCTTATAAATGTCAACATTTACGCCACTCATGGTTCCGTCTTTTGAAATGTCAGTGATAATGAGATTCTCTATATAGTCCAATCATATTCTCTTTATAATATCTTCTATCTTCCATCATGAGTTTTCCAGCCAACCATTGGTTTTTACTTTCCCATCTTTTATATCTAGTGACAATGCCAATTTATCTCTTCAAAAGATATCAACTGAATCTTTCCAAAAATCAACGTTTTCAATAGCCTTGGTTCCGAGAATGATTCTATTTATCCCCATGGAAGAATATCTTTTTATATCTGAAATTTCTCTGATTCATCCTCACACTTCAATATATAAGTCACAGTTTTCTCGGATATACTTTATAGTGTTAAAATTGGTTGTTTTTTTGTCTTTTGCACCATCTAGATCAATGATATGAAGTGAGTGAAATCAATTATCCATCAAGGAGTTTAAGACTTCTTGTATACTTTTTTGGTAATTGATTTTTTTTGTGTAATCTCAATGAATCAGTCTTACAATTTCTCATTGAATAATATCAATAGCGGGAAGTATTTTCATAGATAATTTCTTACTATTTAAAACTTACTTGTAGTATATCATAAACATAAATTTTTTTCAAATTTTTTTTGCGTCAAAAACCATTTACACTTTAGATTTTTTTGCAAATATCCCCAAAGTGAGTATAATCAAAGTGAGAAAAAAACTCAGGATATTTGAAGTGTAATTTTGTACGATGGATATACGAAACTGCTCAATTCTTGACTCGTTAGGGATGAAAAGATTCTTCTTGATTAGTTTTATTTATTAACACATTTGTAGACTATGTCACTTAACCGTAATCTTTCAACTTCTGAGGGGGAACCAAACTCTCCCTCTCTTTCTATAGAAAAGCCTTCTTCTCCTACTGATTCAGGGCAAAGGCATGAAGCATTAGAATTACTCCTTAGCAAAATGGATTCAATCAATGATTTTTTGAGGCATTTGGAAATATGAGAAAATATCTGAATTTGAACAGAGGAACTGCAAAAATTGGTTGATTCTAAATTTCTTGAAGAGCTTTGAGAAGAAAAAAAAACAGATTTATTATGAGCAAATATGAAAATTGAAGAGCAGATTCATGATGTTACCACGACCATTCTTGATATAAACAAAGAGTCAAATAGACATGTTCAGCTAAAAAAACTCATGAACTCTTCATTCTCTTTTTTTAAAATACTTTTAAGAAAAAAACTTGTCAAAGCCACTGATGAATTCATAAGCACTCATTGATATCCGTGAGCTATTACGAAAGAGAAGTTGGATGAGCTTATTGCAGAATTGAATACCTATAATTCCACACTTAAAAAAAGATTAATTGAATTGAATGCGGAGTTTGAAAAAAATAGACTTTTCTTAAATCAATTTACTTATGTAGATGAGAAAAGTGTGAGAATAACTGAGACTTGAATAGAGTCCCTCCCAGAGAGTCAGAGCATTTCTCGTTTGAAGAAAATGATTGAAAAAATGGGATTTTTTACCTTTTCATCCTCTACCGATCAAAAAAAACATGCATTTCAATTTATGCAATTGACCAAAGATCATGAAGAAAATACGGAACTCTATTTTGAACTTTTAAAACATATTTCAGAGAAAATTTATGGATTATCTTTTTGAAAGTTTTCTAATAAGAGAACGTTAGAACTACAGTTTCTATCATTGGCATGATGAAACCCCCAGAAAGTGGATGAGTATATTTCTAAATTTTTTGAGATTCATACCAAACTACAGTCTCTTTTCTTTCCTTGATCTACTGAAAAAATATTTTTTACTTTCCAAATATTGTCTCAGGTAGTTGAAAATGCAGGAAATGCTGATGAATATATTGTGAAGTTGAATGAGATTACAAATAAGCTTCAACGTCATATTCCACATTCTCAAAAAGACCGTATGAATATTGCATGGAAAATTTTTCTTCAATCTACTCCAAGTTTTGAAAAAGTTGATGAAAATATTGAGAGGTATGTTGCTCTCAAAGATCAAGTGAAGCCGTTGATCCCATGAAGCATGAATGAACAGAATTATTTAGCTCTGAAGATGCTTCGTTTGACTCAAGACCAGCCATGAGAAACCCAAGAAAAGATTCAGATGCTTAAATGAATTCATGAAAAATTGGGAAGTTGGTCAGCAATTTCTGCTAAGGATCGAGTAAATATTGCATACCAGATTTTGGGACTTCCTTCGTTCCAAAGAGAAAAAGTAGACGAGGTAATTGCCCTCTTAAAGGATTTGGAATCAGGGTTGAAAAAGTATTCATTTACCAAGTCAAATGATCGTGTTAATATGGCATTTTCATTGCTTCGTATGACTCGGTTAACTCCTGAAAAGATACCTTCTTATCTCTTTTTATTGCGTAGAATCCACGCAAAAATGTACACTCTATCATTTTCAACTGATTCGGATAAGATGATGATGTGATTTAAGATTTTGACGTATATTCTTGGTCAAAATAGAAAAAAAGTACTTACTTTGATACAACAAGCTCGTTGTCAGAGAGATGTTTCTTCAGAAATCAATGCTGATATTTCTCATCAGGACGCTTGAACTTTTCCAGAAGTGTCAAGTATGTGAACATTTTTTGCTTTGATGATGTTAGATATTCTTGAAAATGGGGAATTAGTTTGATTATCTGATCAAGATTGAGAAGGTGATTTTTCTTATGAAGATACTTTTTTAAATGCTGATGATACGAGCGTATTTGGTGATTATGAATCGAGTTGAACCATTGATAATTCAGGTGATGGAGATGGTTGAGGAGGGGCAAGTGTTTGAGATTAGTATCATGTGAAACTAAAAAAGCCTTGAAAAGGCTTTTTTAGTTTTCTGGTTCTAGTCAAGGCACCGGGAGTGGAAGCATATACCAGTGAATATCAAGTTTATCTTTGAGACTATTAACTTGCTCAACTTTAATATTGTATTGCACAAGACTGTTTTTATATACTTGCACCTTTGCATTATAGTCAGCTAATACTGCATTGTATTCTTTGACCTTAATATTTTGTTGTTCAACCATTCTGCTTTTTTCTAAAGTGGCTATTTCCACATCATATCATTTGAGTTTGTTTGCTAGAGTATCTATTTCATTTTTTTGGCTTTCTATTTGAGCGTCTTCTTTGATAATGGTTTGGTTTAAATTTTGCAATTCTTGGATATCTTTTGCGAAATACATTCCCTGCCGTTTCCGTAAACCAAAATTGACAAGGACGAACAACACGACTACAGTAAGAACTATTTTGAGTACGGTCATAATTGCAAAGTGAAAAAATAAAGTGTGTGTGAGCTAATAGTAAGTGAATTATAGAGAAAAAATAATTTTTACAAATTATTTCCTAAATTTTTGGATTATTTTTTTCGTGTTTTTGTGCACATAGTTATCTGATAAAAATCTTCATTAATCGTACAACTTGAAGTTCTACCATCTCAAAATCATTCCAAGTTATACCCAGGCAAAAATTGTTCGCCCCTCGCCGTTAGGCGAGGCAGTACATTCAAAGGAATTTTTGCAA
>Ga0066602_10001606_pt1 | contig 14842 bp, 10 predicted proteins | sample Higcelweek5metaG_FD_59481 | JGI IMG/M metagenome (GOLD analysis project Ga0066602, IMG submission 59481) | Freshwater pond sediment microbial communities from the University of Edinburgh, under environmental carbon perturbations - High... | ecosystem: Environmental > Aquatic > Freshwater > Pond...
TGAAATTCAGGGCCTCCGCGACGGCGCAGAAGTAACGGAGGTGGCGGAGTTCCATGCGGAGCAGCATGCCCGAGCTTGGGGCGCGATGCCAAGCCTCGGGCCGGTTGCCTGCTGCGACGGCCCCCGATTTGACGGTGCGATCGGACGCGCCGGCGGAAGAATGGCGGATCAGGGGCGGCGGGCGGCGGCCACGGGTTCCCCGGGGAGCGCCACCGTGTCCGGCGTGGGGAGGAAGCGGTCACCCTCCCGGCGGAACACCGCCAGGCGCCGGTGTCCGGTGTCGGCTACGACCAGATACCGGCTGTCGGGCGAGAACAGGGCGAACTGCGGCCCGCCGGCGACGGGGAGACGGTCGGCCACCGCGAAGCCGGTGGCGGTCCGGTGCAGCAAATACACACTGCCGGGCTGGCCGAAGCGCGGGTGCGTGGGGTCGGTCAGGCCGAAGCCCTCCATGCAGCTGGCGGCCACCCACTCTCCATCGGGGCTCACGTCGATGCCCTCGGGCACACGGCCGACCGGCACGCGTTGCTGGATAACCGGCGTGCTGTCGCGCAGCGACAGGAAGACCACCTCGTTGGTGCCGATATGGGCGACCACGGCTTCGAGGCCGCCGGGCAGGAAGCGGACGGCGTAGGGACCGCGGCCGGTGGCGATGCGCTCGACGACGCGGGGCAGCCCGCCCGCATCGGGTTCGAGCAGCAGGACCGCATCGGCTTGGTTGAGCGTGGCGAGGGCGCATCGGCCGTCGGGCGAGATCTCGACATGCGAGAGCAGGTCGTCCGGTTCGCCCACCGGGATACGCGCGGTCTCACGCGCCGAGTTTTCGGTGAAGGTCAGGACGGAAACGGTGCTGTCGCCGCGGTTGGCGATCCAGGCGCGGCGGCCGTCGGGAAAGAAACTCGTGCCCGCCGGCTGGGGACCGACCGCGACAGTGCCGACGACGGCCCCCCCGTCTGCGTCGAGGCGGACCAGTGTGGCGCGACGATCGGGGGCGAGGTGCGGCGGACGCTCGACGCCCGGAGACATGGGACAGGTCACCAGCGCGAGATCGCCTCCGGGGCGTACTGCCACGGACGTCGGCGGGCCGACGTAACTGACCGGAACGCCGGCGATGCTCCGCGCTTCGACGGATTCCCCCGTGATGCGCGGCAGCGCCAGGCTGCCCGTCCCCGGGTCGGGCCGAGGCTGGGCCTTGCCGCCGACGTAGACGATGGTCTCGTCGTTGGCGACGACCAGCCAGGCGGGCCGTGCGGGCGCGGCACCCAGCGCGAGCGCGGCGCCGAGTCCGCCGGCGGCGATCATAGCCTGGATACGATTGTGAAAGGACGGCTTCATGCGATGGGACGATGTCCGAATGGAACTCGCCTGCGCTAGGCGCCCGGCGTGCTGGGCGCGGGCTCGCCCGGCAGCAGGCTGGCGGCACTTGCGAGGATCTTCCGGAAGCCGTTGCGGAGTATCGCCAGGTCGGAGTCGATGGCGAAGTGGCTGAAGCCGAGCTCGCGCAGCCGCGGCTGGTCGTCGGGGTTGCGCAGGAGGATGCCGGCGGGCTTGCCGGCCTTGCGCGCGGCCGCGGCGACGGTCCGCAGGCAGGCGTCGAAATCCGGCGCGGCGGCATCGGGCCGCGCACGCAGGTCGAACCCGAGGTCGGCCGGGCCGACGAAGAGCATGTCGACGCCGTCGACGGCCGCGATCAACTCGGCGGCGCGTACTCCGACCAGCGTCTCGATCTGTGCGATGAAGACGGGATCGGGCGTCGTCTCGCCCTCCCGGGGCGCGCGCAGGCCGTAGCCGTAGTTGCGACCGGAGCGTGAATACCCCCGGTGTCCTTTGGGCGGATAGCGGACCGCCTCCACGCAGACCTGCGCCTCGGCCACCGTCTCGATATGGGGCACCATGACGGCCTGCGCGCCCCAGTCCAGGACCCGCAGGATCTGCTCGGGCTGCGGCACCCGCACCACGGGAATGACCGGTGCGCCGCGCACGGCCTGGAGGTTGCCCAGCAGGGTCGCCTCGGAGCCGCAGCCGTGTTCGAGGTCGAACAGGAGCCAGTCGAAGCCGCAGTCCGCGGCCAGTTCGGCGATGATGGGGGAACCGACGGAAAGCCAAGTGCCGACGGTGGGCCGGGTGCTGCGCAACGGAACGGGTGAAACGGGGTTCATAGGGATTCCGGATCGAGGGAGTTCTGGAGGCCGTGCAGGGCGGCACGGATACGCGCTGCGGTGAACTGCCTGAGATCGGCGCCGGTGCTGCCGGGACCGAGCAGGAAGAAGCCGCCGCCGAGATCGAAGTAGCCGGCGCCGACGCGGATGACGGCCTTGACGAGCATGTTCCGCAGCAGGTGCAGCCAGAAGCGGCGCCGGTATTCGGGAGGGAGCGGGCGCGCCGCGGCGTAGCCGGCGAAGGCTTCGCGCAGGACCGCGCCGTCGTAGAAGCAGCCGAGCAGCGAGAGGTCGTCCATCGGGTCGCCGGCGATGCAGTCGTCCCAATCGATCACGGCGGCGATGCGCTCGGGCGTGCCGAGGATGTTCCACAGCGCGAGATCCTTGTGGACCAGGCAGCCGGACGGGAGGGCGAGGAGCGAGGCATGGCGGGCGATCTCGGCGCGGATCGCGTCCGCCTCGGCCGCAGCGAGGAACGCGCGGTCGACCAGGAACGTGAGGTGGCGCTCAAGCGCGGTGTGGTAGTAGTCGGCGTAGCGGCCGTGGTAGCCTGCGAGCTGGTCGTGCGCATCGAGGAAGTCGGTGCGGAACGGGCCGAAGCCGGCCGGCGCCACGTCCTGCCAGCGGGCGACCAGGGCGCCGATCTGGCGGGCGACCGGCGCGAGTCCGAGGCGGCCGTCCTTGTGGAGCTGATTCAGGTCGGGGCAGGGGATGCGTTCCAGCACCTGCCAGGCGAAGGGCACCTCGCTGCGGCCCGCGTCGACGGCGTAGACACGGGGCGTCGGCACGCCGGCGAGATTGACGGTGGCGAGCACGGCGGACTCGACCTTGAGGTAGTCGTCCTGCTCGGGGCCGTCCTCGATGCGGATGAAGGCCTCGCGGCCGCCCAGCACGGCGAGGAACGTGAGATGGTTGCCCTGGCCGCCGGCCGGCCGGAGGTCGCGGACGTCGCCTTTGAAGCGGCGGGCGAGGGCGGCGGCGAGCTGCGATTGCAACTCGGGCCGCTCGCGCACCTCGGCGTTCTGGCTCGTGCCGTGGAAGGCGGCCGCGCGGTCGCATTTCCAATAGTAGATGTTCTGACGAACGAAGGGCATGGTGGTCACAAAGTCGGGTTTTCGGAGGAGGTGCCGGTCGGGCGTTGCCGCCACCACGTGGCGAGGGCCGAACCGGTGACGTTTTGCAGAGCGCCGAAGATGGCCGGCGCGAGGCCGAGTGTGGCGACCTTGCCCATCTGCATGGCGATGCCGGAGGCGAGTCCGCCGTTTTGCTGGCCGACCTCGATGGCGAGCGTGCGGCAGCAGCTCTCGTCGAGGCGGAAGAGGCGGCCGGTCCAGTAGCCGAGCAGATAGCCGCCGAGGTTGTGGCAGATGCAGGCCAGCAGCAGCCAGCCGCCGATGGTCAGGAGGCCGTCGCGGCCCGCGGCCGTGATGATGGTCAGGATCACGCCGAGCCCGGTCATCGAGAAGAATGCCATGACGCGGGAGATACGCGAGCGATCGCCGTGGAGCAGGCGGCCGAGGCCGAGGCCGCCGAGCAGAGGGAGCACCAGCGCGATCGCGAGCGGCAGCAGGAGGGTGGCGGGTGTAACGGGCAGGTCGCGCGCCAGCGTGAGGACCGTCTGCACGCCGGCGATGACGAGGGCGAATGCCGCGAGCTGGCGCAGGCCCTTGCGGGCGAACGCCGTGCCGCCGGTGGCCAGGTTGAAGGCGAGCCCCGCCAGGATCGGGAAGATGACGATCTTGATGATGTCGGCCATCATGCCCCAGAAGTCGACCGGTACGTATTGGCCGGCCAATGTCTTCATCCAGATCGGGGTGAGCACGGGCGCGAGCATGGTGGAGCACGCGGTGAGCGTGACGGAGAGCGCGAGGTTGGCCTTGGCCAGGAAGCACATGACGTTGGACGCCATGCCGCAGGGGGAGCAGCCGATGAGGATCACGCCGGCGGCGATCTCGGGTGCGGCGAACGGGAACAGCGACGCGAGCAGGAAGCCCAGCCCGGGCATGATCAGGAAATGCGCCGTCAGCCCAAGAAATACCATACGGGGCATGCGCAGGACGCCCTCGAAATCCTTCAGTCCCATCTGTGAACCGACCGTGAACATGATGGCCTGCAGCAGCGGCACGATGAGGATCTTCAGTTCCAGGCCGCCGAGACGCTGGCAGGGATGCGGGTAGAACATCGCCAGGCACACCAGTGCGAGGGTGATCATCGTGTAGGTGGCGCTGCGGAGCTTCTCGCTGTTGGCGCAACTGCCGGCCAGACAGAGGAAGAACGCGATGGCGGAGATGCCGGCCGCTGCCGGACCGCCGAACCACCAGAGGGGTGCGGCGGATGTCGCGGCGGCGATGGCGCCGGCGATGAAGTAGTGGGATGGGATTCGCATGGGGAGGAAGCTTCGAGTGGGCGGCGCGGAAGCGGCGCAGTTCTGCTCGGGAGCGGTGATTACTCCGCGTCCCGCTCCGCGGGAAGCGTCGCCGTCCGAAAATCGTTAAGCGGAAACCGCCCAGTGTTGCAGGCCTCGCTTCCGGGTTTCAATCTCCCCGCCTTCGGACGCTCCAGTCCGGTCGAAACCCTCATCCCTGCATGCCGACCTCCGTCACGCTTCGCGACATCGCCGCCCACCTCGGAGTGTCGGTGGCCACGGTCTCGAAGAGCCTCTCGGGGAAGAAGGACGTGACGGCGGCGACACGAGCACGCGTCGTCGCCGCCTGCCAGGAGCTGGGCTACCGGCCGAATCCGCTCGTATCCGCATTGATGCGCAGCCGGCGGCGCCACGCGGTGCTGGCGAACGAGCTCACGCTCGCGTTCGTCACGGCCTTCCCGACGGCGGACGGCTGGCGGCGGCACCCCGCGCCGATCTTCCGGCAGATGTTCGCCGGCGCGCAGGCCCGGGCGACTGCGCGCAACTACCGGCTCGAGCATTTCTGGCTCCACCGCGACGGCATGAGCAACCAGCGCTTCGGCCAGATGCTGAGCGCCCGCGGGATCACCGGGCTGCTGCTGGCTCCGGTGCCGGACTCCCACACCGAGATCGAGCTGGCATGGCCGGCGTTCTCCGTCGTGGTGCTGGGCCAGTCGCCGGCGACGAAGCGCTTCCATCGCGTATCCACAGACTATTTCCAGTCGATGCTGCTCGGCTTCGAGGAGTGCGTCCGCAGCGGCTACCGGCGGCCGGGGCTGGCGGTGCGCTGGGAGACGATCCGCCAGCGCGAATTCCGCTGGGAGGGCGCGTTCCGCGTGGCCCAGCGCCTGTTCGATCTCCCCGACGTTCCGAATCCGATGTTCGCCGACGAGTGGTCCACGGCGGCCGTGAACGACTGGCTCGAACGCGAGCGGCCGGACTGCGTGATCGGCCCGGTGCTCGGGACTTTGGAGACGACGATCCGCGCATCGGGCCGTAGGATACCCGAGGACATCGGGCTGGTCGGCCTGATGGTGCCCGAGATGGGCGACCGCCTCAGCGGCATCCTGCAGGATGGGGAGATCATCGGCGCCGCGGCGGTCGACCAGCTCATCGGGCAGGTCGAGCGCAACGAAACCGGCATTCCCGAACACCCGATCACGCACACGATGCTCGGGCGCTGGAACCCCGGCGCGACATTGCTGGCGGCGCGGTAGCGCGCGACATGCAAGCCGGGCGAGGCATGTCCGCGGCGGGCGGCTCCCGCCGGGCACCGGGGCGAAGGGCGCCGCGTCGTGCGCCCCACTCCGAACGTAACGATTTTCGAGACCGGCGCCTTTCGCCCGGATCCGCGGACGGCAATGGTGCACCCCGTTTCCCCCTGCCGTGCCTTTTCAGGGCAGGTCAGACCATCACCCCTTAGTACCATGAAATTACTTCACATCGCATCCTGTATTCGCAGTTCATGGATCGTTGCCGTCGCGCTGCCGATCGTCATGCATGCCCAGGCGGCCGGACCGGCGCCGGCGGGAGCCTCGCCGGCCGCCGATGCACCCGAGGAGATCTACATCCTTGAGGATTTCGAGGTCCGTACCACTGCGGGTTCCGACCGCACGAAGCCCGACGAGACACTCGGGGCGATGCGCATCAACACTCGCATGGTCGAGTCCCCGGTCTCCGTGACGGTGCTGCCGCACGAGTTCGTCGAGAACTTCATGCTCGACGAGGTTGACGACCAGATCTCCTACGTGGCGGGCGGCAGCCTTGCCGGCGAACGCCAGAGCGGCACCGGCGGCTACGTCTCGTTTCGCGGCTTCCAGCCACAGTACTACCGCAACGGCTTCCAGCGCATCGGAATCGCCGAGACGGTCAATCTGGAGCGGGTCGAGGTCATCAAGGGGCCGCTGGCGGCGACCTTCGGCCTCACAGAACCGGGCGGCATCGTGAACTACGTCACCCAGCGGCCGTTCCGCAAGACGAGCATGCGCTTCAAGACGATGTACGGATCGTACAATTACCAGCGCCAGGAGGCGCACCTGACCGGCCCCCTGGTCAAGGGCAAGCTCTTCGCCCGCTTCGACATAACCTTCACTGACACGGACGGCCTGCAGGACTTTTTCTTCAACCGGACGACCGCTGGGAGCGTGGCGTTGCTCTACCAGCCGACGGACAACACCACGATCACCCTGGAGATCGAGCGGATGAACCGCACGATGAACCGCGGCCAGGCCGGCATCACGAAGGTTTATTCGTCCTCCTGGGTCAGTCCCGTGTCCGGAAAGTCCGGCCAGTCGGTCACCGGCGGCATCGCCGACGATCTCGAGCGCGAGGGGTTCAACCCGCTCGGCCCCGATTTCCGCCAGATCCGCGACATCACCACGATCGACCTCCGCGGCGAGCACCGGATCAACGGGATCTTCAGCCTCCGGGCGAATCTTCAGTGGTGGGAGCGTCCTTACGAGGCCTGGGGGTGGACGACGACTTCGTCCACCAGCTCCGTGGCCAACTACAGCGTCTCCTCCGGCAACTTCAACAACCGCGACCCCCTGCACGACGACGCAACGGCGGAGACGTTGCAGGGGCAGGTGGATCTCCTCGCCTCGTTCAAGCTCGGCCCGACCGCGCACAAGCTCCTGCTGACCACGGATATGTCACGATACGAGGGCGAGGACACCAGTTGGAAGATGTCCACCGCCGACCGCAATCTGCTCCCCGCCAGCGTGCGCACCCTCAGCGCCGCCAATCCCGACTTCACCGGCTACGATCGGAGCAAGCTCACCAAGCTCGTGGATGATACCGGCACCGAGCGCACGCTCGCCGGGTTCCTCCTGTCCGAGCGGATGGCGCTCGGCACACGGGCGCTCGTGTTTGCCTCGTACCGTCGCGACCAGCTCCACATCGACTATACCGACCGCATCAACACCCAGAGTTCCGGGCGGAAGGAGGAGTGGCTGTCGAGCTACAGCTTCGGGACGAACATCCGCGTGGTCGACGAGAAGCTGGTGTTCTTCGCCAACCGCAGTACGTCCTTCACGCCGCAGGTCACCCGCGATCGCGGCACGGGAAAACTCCAGGATGTCGTCACGGCGGCGGGCTACGAGGCGGGCTTCAAGGGCGAGCTGCTGAACCAGAACCTCTTCTGGACTCTGTCCGCGTATCAGATCACCCGGGATGATATCCCCCAGCTCAACCCGCTCTACGTCGACGAGGACGACTTCAGCACCGGCGTGCCGCAGTACCTCGGCTCCGGCCGCGAGCGTTCCCGTGGCGTCGAGCTCGAGGTGTTCGCGGATCTCTCACACGGGTTCTCGCTCACGACGACCGGCGCGTACATGGATGCGCGCACGATCAAATCGCTGACGGACCCGGCCAAGGAGGGCATCGTCCTGCTGCGCGCGCCGCGGAAGACCGGAAGCGTGTCGCTCACCTACAACGCCGAATCCGGCTGGATGAAGCACATCAAGATGGGTCTCTCGGCTCGCTACACGAGCGACTATATCGCGCGCTATGGCACGGCAGGCTCCGAGGTCACCGGCACCGGTCTCGTCACCGACGACCTGCGGCTCCATTATGGCCCGACGAACCGCATCGAGGAGATCCGCCCGAGCGCCCTCATCTACGATGCGTTCGTCAACTTCCGGTTCGATACCGCCAAGTACCACCATACCATCGGACTGAGCGTGAAGAACCTGGCCGACCACGAATGGTGGTCCGCCTCCGGACGGAGGAACGACGGGCGCGCCATCTTCTGCAATTATCAGATCAAGTACTAACGGGTCCGGGTACCGCCCCGGCGGCGCTCCGGAGCACCGGATCGCTGCCGGTGGCTTCCCGCAGCCGCACCTCGGCCGGCGGCCGCGCAGGCAACGAGCACGACCAGCAATGACAAATCACACGTTGGCTAAACGGATACTTTGCCGCAGCGCTATGGCGCTGGCGTTCCTGATCGCTCTCGGACCGATCTCGGTCGCTGGCGAGCTGCTCTACAACGGCATCGTCCTGCCGGATGTCTGGCCGCCACGCGACCAGGCCCCACGCTCGCCCCGGCCCATGTCCGTGCCCTACCTCGCGAGCCACCCGGCTGTCGTGCCCATCGACGTTGGCCGGCAGTTGTTCGTCGACGACTTCCTCGTCGAGCGGACCGATCTGCGCCGCGTCTGGCACCAGGCGCAGCCATGTACCGAGAACCCCATTCTCACCGCGCAGACGCCGGAGGAACTCGGCCGCTCCACCGAGGACGGCGAGCACGAGGCGGTGGTCTACCTCGGCAACGGCGGCGTCTTCTACGACCCGGCCGACCGGCGGTTCAAGATGTGGTATACCGCCGGCTGGCGCGGCGGGCTCGCCTACGCCGAAAGCCGCGACGCGCGGCATTGGACGCGCCCCGCGCTCGACGCCGCCGGCCGCAATCTCCTCCTGCCCCGCGGCCTTGCCACCGCCGGCTGGGACAACAGCGTGTGGCTCGATCTCGCCGCGGCAGACCCGCGCGAGCGGATCAAGCTCCTCACCCAGCGCGACGGCGGTATCCATGCGCTGCTGACCAGCGGCGACGGCCGCGCGTGGTCGCCCGACACCGTGGCCGGCAAGTCGGCCGACTACTCCTCGTTCTTCTACAATCCGTTCCGGCGAAAGTGGGTCCACAGCATCAAGCGCAATGGCCCGCGCGGGCGGACCCGCCACTACGCCGAGAGCGCGGACTTCCGCGCGCCGGGCGTCTACGACCGCTCCGTGTACTGGGTCGGTGCCGACGAGCTGGATGCGCCCGATCCCGCCGTGCGGGATACGCCGCAGCTTTACGCCCTCAACGCCGTCGCCTACGAGAGCGTGCTGCTGGGCCTGTTCGCCATCCACCTCGGTCCAGCCAACGAGGTGTGCGAGCGGGGGCGGTTTCCGAAGCTCACCGAGCTCAAGCTCGGGTTCAGCCGCGACGGGTTCCACTGGGACCGGCCGGACCGGCGGGCGTTTCTCGCGCCCTCGCAGCGTCCGGGCGCCTGGGACCGCGGCTACCTGCACGGCACCACCGGCGTGTGTCTTGTCCTCGGCGACAGGCTCCTGTTTCTCTATACAGCCTACTCCGGCGAGTCGCCCTCCGGCTGGAAGAGCATGTACAGCGGCGCGAGCATCGGTGCGGCGACCCTCCGGCGCGACGGATTCGCATCGCTGGAGGCCGGCCCGGAGGGCGGCACGATCACCACGCGGCCGGTCGTGTTCGACGGCACCCGGCTGTTCGTGAATGTCGCGGCCCCCGCCGGCGAACTGCGCGTCGAGATACTCGACGAGGCCGGGGCGCCCCTCGCGCCGTTCACCCGCGAGGCCTGCGTGCCCGTGGCGGCCGACTCCACGCTGCAGCCCGTCGCCTGGCGCGGCGGGGCCGATCTCTCGGCGCTGCGCGGCCGCGTCGTGCGCTTCCGTTTCCACCTGCGCAACGGCGGTCTCTACGCCTTCTGGGTGAGCCCCGACGACTCGGGCGCCAGCCGTGGCTATGTCGCCGCCGGCGGTCCCGGGTATCCGGGCACCGTTGACACGGTCGGCGCCGCGGCCTACCGCTCGGCCGCGGATGCCGGTGCCGGCTCCTCCGGAGAATGACTCATGATCCCCAGAAATCTTTCCTTCCTCCGCGGTGCGCCACCGGCCGGCGCCCGCTGCCTGCTGCTCGGCCTGGCGCTGGGCCCGCTTGCCGCCGCCGCGGCGCCGACCGAGCTACCGCTCGGCCAGCACCCAGTGGGCACCGAGCAGCGCACCGCCGCGGGTACGCCGGTGGTGCCGATGTGGACGGCGCCGAAGCCCCGCAAGGCGCCGGGGGCGGGATTTTCCACGGTCGCCGGGGCGGAGCATTTCGTCGTATGGGCGCCGGCGAAGCGCAGCGAGGGAGCCTACAACCATTTCGCCGCGCTGGTCCGCCATGAGGGCCGGTTTTTCGCGATGTGGGGCAACCACTGGTTCGGCGAATACGGGCCGGGCCAGCGCGCGCTCATGGCCGTCTCCGCCGACGGCGGGCAGACGTGGAGCACTCCCGCTGCCGTGTTCCCGCCTCCGGGGCCGATCGGTCCGCTCGACCGCAGCGGGCTTTATCTCATTCCCGACCGCTGGGTGACGTGGAAGGGCGCGCTGTACGCCGTCGCCTACGTGGACTGGCAGGGCACGCGCTATCCCATCGCCCGCCGCGTCTACAACGAAGGCGCGCTCGGTCCGGTGTTCCTCGTGCGGCCGCTGCCGGTCGGGGCCGAGCTGCCGGAGTTCATGACCGGCGCGGTCGACCGGCAGGCCGGCTCCGCCGAGGCGGCCGGCATCCGCGACTGGTATGCCGAGCGCGGCGTGGCCAGTTGGTGGGGCGCGGGGCTGCCGCGCCACGCCGTCGATGGTGCGCGGCTGATCGAGCCCGTGCGTTACCGCGCGCGCGACGGCGTGCCGGTGCTGCTCCAGCGCTCGATGCCGGGCAACAAGAGCGAGCCGGAGAACAACCACCGGTTGTATGTGAGCTTCGGCGACGGCAAGGGCGGCTGGAGCGTGCCGCACCCGACCGACATCCCCGACGCCCCCAGCCGGTGCGACGTCCAGGTGCTGGCCGACGGCACGACGCTGCTGCTCGGCAACTCCGTGGCGCCGGAGTTCGACGTCGGGCACGGGAATCTGCCGCGCGATCCGTTGACCGTGGCGCTCAGCCGCGACGGCTACACCTTCGACCGCGTGTTCGCCGTTCGAGCAAACGCGCCGAAGCAGCACCGGTTCGCCGGAATCCGGCAGCGGGGGCTGGGCTTCGGCTATCCCAGCTCGGTCGTCTGCGACGGCTGGCTCTACGTGCTCTACTCGATCGGCAAGGAGGACATGGGCTTCACCCGCGTGCCCCTGAGCGCCCTCGGCATTTCCCAATGAGAGACCTCCCGATGAACAGACTGGCATTTCTTCAAGGACCGCGGGCGCTGCCCCGGCTTTTCGCCGTAACCGCCGCGCTGGTACTGGCCGGCGGGCTCGCCGCGGCGCCGGAGCCGCCGGCGGACCTGGCCGCTGCGGATCCGGCGGCCGTCGTGACGTGCGGCAGTGCGCGGTTCACGGTGCTGACGCCGCAGCTCATCCGCCTCGAGTGGGCGGCCGACGGGCGCTTCGAGGACCACGCCTCGTTCACCTTCATCAACCGGCGGCTGCCCGTGCCTCGTTTCGAGGTCGCGCACGAGGGCGCGACCACGATCGTGCGGACCGAGGCGCTCACCCTGCGCTATGCGCCGGCCGCCGGGAGCGACGGCCGGTTCGATGCCGCGAACCTCGGCGTCGCCCTCCGGCTGAACGGCCGCGAAGTGATCTGGCATCCAGGAGACAAAGACAGCGGCAACCTCCTCGGCACCACGCGCACGCTCGACGGCGCCCGCGGCGAGCTCACCCGCGAGCCGATCGAGCCGGGGCTGGTCTCGCGCGACGGCTGGGCGCTGGTCGACGACTCCGCGCGGCCGCTCTTCGACTCCGCGGACTTCCGTTTCCAGCAGGGCGAACAGAGCCCGTGGCCCTGGGTGCTGCCACGGCCCGCGGGCGAGCGGCAGGACTGGTATTTCTTCGGTTACGGGCACGACTACCGGCGGGCCCTCGGCGACTATGTGAAGGTGGCTGGCCGGATCCCGCTGCCGCCGCGTTTCGCCTTCGGCGCGTGGTGGTCGCGGTACTGGCCTTACAGCGACCGGGAGCTGCTGGAGCTCGCGCGCGGCTTCCGCGCCAACGACGTGCCGCTCGACGTCTTCGTGATCGACATGGAGTGGCACCCGACCTTCCCGGAGCGCAACGGCGAGAAGGACGCCAGCGGGCACAAGCTGGGCTGGACCGGATACAGCTGGAACCGCGACCTGTTTCCCGAGCCGCAGGCGTTCCTGCGGCGGCTGCGCGCCGACGGGCTTAAGCTCACGTTGAACCTCCACCCGGCGTCGGGCGTGCAGCCGTGGGAGGACGCCTATCCGGCGATGGCGCGCGCGATGGGGATCGACCCCGCGACGAAGGCGCCGGTGCCGTTTGCCATCACCGACAAGACGTATGCGAAAAACTACATGGAGATCCTGCACCACCCGCTGGAGCGCCAGGGCATCGACTTCTGGTGGCTCGACTGGCAGCAGGAGAAGAAGACGGCGATGGCGGGCGTGAGCCCCACCTGGTGGCTCAACTACGTGCACTTCACCGACCAGCAGCGGCAGGGGAAGCGCCCGCTGCTCTTCCACCGCTGGGGCGGGCTGGGCAACCACCGCTACCAGATCGGGTTCTCCGGCGACTCAGTCTCCGTGTGGGAGTCGCTGGCGTTCCAGCCGTGGTTCACGGCGACGGCCGCCAACGTCGGCTACGCGTATTGGAGCCACGACATCGGCGGGCACATGCCCGGCAAGGTCGAGCCGGAGCTCTACCTGCGCTGGATCCAGTTCGGCATCTTCAGCCCCATCCTGCGCACGCACACCACGAAGAACCCGGAGGCCGAGCGCCGGATCTGGGCCTACCCCGAGCCGTATTCCGGGCTGATGCGGCGGGCGTTCCACCTGCGTTACGACATGGAGCCGTATGTCTACACCGAGGCGCGGCGGACCTACGACACCGGCGTGGCCTTCGTGCGCCCGCTCTACTACGACTGGCCCGAGGCCGACGAGGCCTACGCCGCGAAGGGCGAGTATCTCTTCGGCGACCAGCTCCTCGTCGCCCCGGTCGTCGCGCCCGCGGATACCGTGAGCCGGCTGGCACGGCAATCCGTGTGGCTGCCGGACGGCGAGTGGATCGAGTGGCCGACCGGCCGGCGTTTCCGCGGACCGGCCCGCCTTGAGCGCAGCTTCTCCGTCGACCAGATCCCCGTCTACGCCAAGGCCGGCGCGATCGTGCCGATGCAGCCGGAGATGCGTTTCACCGGCGAGAAGCCGGTGGATCCGCTGATCCTCACCGTCTTCCCGCTCGAACCGGGTCAGACTTCCGAATACCGCCTCTACGAGGACGACGGGCACGCCGAGGACTACCAGCGCGGCGTCTGCCGCTGGACGCCCGTCTCGGCCGCGCAGCAGGGCGACGTGTGCGTCGTGCGCGTGGCGCCGGCGGAGGGCTCTGCTCCCGGCCTGCCGAAGGAGCGCGCGTACGAGCTGCGCCTGCCCGCGGACTGGCCGCCGACGGAGGTGATGGTCAACGGGCGACCGCTGGCCACATCGGACAATTCCGACGCTTCCGGCTGGCGGTTCGAGGGCGACACCCTCACGACCGTGATCCGCACCGACCGGCAGCCGGTCGACGCGGTATTGGAGATCCGCGTGCGGCGGGCGCCGGGCCAGGTGGGCCGGCGCCAATTGCTCGACGGTTTCGCCGGCAAAACGGCGCGGCTGCGCACGGTCTTCGAGTTGCTGACCAACGGGCATCCGGACGTGTTTGCGCCGCCGGCGCTCATCGCGGCGATGCAGACCGGCAACCGCCTGAGCTACCATCCCGAGCGTGCCGAGGCGGAGCTGGCCGCGCTGTCCCCATCCATCGCCGACACGGTTGCCTTTGTCGCCGCTCGGGCGGAGAAGGCGAAGGAGTCCGACGAGGTGCTGGCGCGCGAGGTTCTCTATCTGAAACAACAGAAGCCGCTGACGCCGGAGGAAATCCGGGAACGGGCGCCGCGGTATCGCGCAACGCTGGCGACGGCGCAGGCGCAGCTGCAGAATCTTGAGTAGGCTGTAACTGAAGCCTACAGACGCAATGGTTCTATCGCGGCGGGTCGCCAATGCCCGCGCGGACGGAGGGCCGGACCGGCGGGTCGATCGAACTGACGGTCCGCGGGCTACCCGGTTCCGTCGGGCCCGCAGCCGGCGCCGGTTCCAGCTTCGACTGAAGTATTCGGAGCTCCATCGATTCCCGGAGCAATCGCCCTCCGATGGCGATCAGGCGATCAACCATCTCGGCCGGGAGATTGAGCTTGGTGGGAACGTGCTCGAAATAGCTGCGCTCCTCCGGGTCGGTGAGCTGCGTGAAATCGATGTTGATCAGGTGAACCTGCGGTTGCTTCTCGCCCGGGACGACGCTGTGACGCCACGCGTCGAGGCCCTCGCGGACGAGATCGAGCAGGATGTCGTTGGTGCGGGTGATGGTGCTCTTGCTGAGCGCGGAGACCACGTCGGCGAGGCTGGGTGTTGGCTCCAGCTCGCGCGGGTGGGCGTGGCGGCGTTGACAATGATCAGGGCCACGTGGGTGGGCTGACCGTGGGTGCCGCGCCGGAGCAGCGCATCCCAGCCGCCGGAGACGGCGACGGCTGCAACGAGATTGCTGACACCGAGGTTGTCGGCCAGGCCGTCGTTGA
>Ga0066602_10001608_pt1 | contig 14833 bp, 19 predicted proteins | sample Higcelweek5metaG_FD_59481 | JGI IMG/M metagenome (GOLD analysis project Ga0066602, IMG submission 59481) | Freshwater pond sediment microbial communities from the University of Edinburgh, under environmental carbon perturbations - High... | ecosystem: Environmental > Aquatic > Freshwater > Pond...
GGGGGGGTACGGGAAGTGGAAAGAAAAATATCAAAACCGGAGTCGGGTCTGGATGAGTTTGGAGAAAAGAAAAGAATCATTGTTCAGGACTGGGAAGTTGCCGAGGCGACCAAGGACGATTTTGCAGAAATAGATAACTGGTGAGATTAAAACAGGATAAAATATAGAAGTGATCATAGAAATTACAGAAAAAGATCAAAGTAAGTACGACAAAGCAGCCCTACATCCGCTGCAGTCTTGGGCTTGGGGTGAGTTCCGGAAAAAAACCGGAGTAGGTCTGTCCCGTTTGGCTTTTGGAGAAAAAAATATTGATGATGTTTTTCAGATTACCTGGCATAGAATTCCTCATACAAAGTTTTGTATCGGATACTGTCCAAAATCGGTAGTACCAAGTATTGGGGAGGCGGAGGAAATTAAAAAAGAGGCGGTCAGGCGGAATGCCATCTTTGTAAAGTTTGAACCGAATGAAAAAAGTTCTTCCGAAACGGCAAAAAAGATTTCAGATTTGGAACATGGTTTCAACTTTGTTGCCGGCAAACCTTTGTTTACCAAGTACACTTTTCAGCTGGATATCTCCAAGAGTGAGGAAGAGTTACTTTCCAAGATGCACCAGAAGACAAGATACAACCTACGCCTTGCCGAGAAAAAAGGGGTGGAAATAGTTGAGGATAGCAGTGAACAGGGTTTTGAAGAGTACTGGAAGCTGATGGAGATCACCACCAGGCGCCAAGGGTTTTTTGCTCATGGAAAAGGTTATCACCATAAGATGTGGCAAACAATGACCGAGTCGGGCATGGGGCATCTTTTTAAAGCCGTTTATGAAGGAAAGACCTTATCCGCTTGGATGGTGTTTATTTTAAATGAAACAATTTATTATCCTTACGGGGCTTCAAGTAATGAAAATAGAGATGTAATGGCGAGCAACCTGATGATGTGGGAAGTGATCCGTTACGGTAAAAAACAAGGGTGCAGGCTATTTGATATGTGGGGAAGTCTTGGACCGGAGCCGGATGTCCGTGATCCGTGGTATGGCTTTCATAAATTTAAACAGGGGTATGGAGCTGAGTTAGTGGAGTTTTTGGGGAGTTTTGATTTGGTAGTCAGTCCGGTTCTTTATAAGATTTATGGAGCTGCCGAAAAAGTGAGATGGGTGGCGCTAAAGTTACTGGCGGGTTTGCGAAAGTAAATGGAGGATATCCGCCAGACAGAAGGCTGGGGAGGTCACCTGAAACACCATGGTTGGAAAACAGTAAAAATTAAAGCGGCAGATGGACGCCACTTGATGCAGGCTTTTATTCTCCGTCTTTTTTGGTGGCCTTTTTCAATGATGAAAGTACAACGGTCAAACTACGACCCCGACTTTGAAGAACTAAGAAGAATAAAAAGGAAGCACTGGGTTGTCAACTCGATTATCGAACCACAACGGGTGGAAAATCTTGAGGCTTTCAAAAAGGCTGGATATCACATAACCCGTTTCCCATACTTGGCGGTAAGTACATATATAAATGATTTAACAAAAAATGAAAAGGAATTATGGAAAGGGTTGTCCGAAAATGCGAAACGTTTAATTAAGAAAAACGGGAAAACAATAATCGAAGAAATCGAACCGGAAAAATTTTGTACGTTGTGGAAGAAGTCGGCAAAGATCTGGATCATGAAACCGAATGAAGTAAAAAATTTGATAAAAAGTTTCAAAGGAAAAGTGAGGTTGACGGTAAGCCGGGTTGGTAACGAGTATCACTCGGGACTGATGGTGGTTTATTCCAAAGACAGCGCCAACTACTATATGACATGGACGAGTGAGGCGGGAAGAAGATCCGGGGCTCACTATAAACTGGTATGGGAAGAAATGCTTCGCGCCAAAAAATCCGGTATGAAGTATTTTGATTTTGAAGGAGTGTTTGATCCACGATGGCCGCAGAAAAAATGGATTGGTTTTACCGATTTTAAGAGAAGGTTCGGGGGAAAGTTAGTTCGTTTCCCCGGTGGGTATTCCCGCTGGCTTTAATCTGTAAAAAACCCACTCGGGTGAGTGGGTAATTTGGATTATGATCGTGAATCCTGCAGATTTTCGATGTACTGTAGGGCTTCCTCTGTTGAGTTACCCGATGCTGATGACGGTGGGCACAAACTAAACATCGCTTCCGCGAATACTATCATGGGATCAGTTATTACGTCGCGGTTTGGATCATTGGTATCGTAAATTGATTGTCGAATTTTTTCCAATGAATCACTTGTTAGTCTGACTTTAAGCGATAGCCCTTTGGTCTCAACGGCGTGATTGATAGCTCTCCTGACTGCCAGAGAAACACCGATATTTGGATATGAATGCATTTCATTCAGAATTTCCTGTGCGGTCTTTGGTAAAGGTGCCATTAATCCTCCATAGTGTGGATCAGTTATTTCTTGTAGGCATTGGGGTAAACTCTGTCCCTGTGAAGGCGGAGAAGTAGCCACGGGAGAGCCCCTTCGGGGTTGGGCAGATACTTACTTCCGCTGGAACCGATGGCAAGGCCGCCATTCCGCAGGATACTGTAGACGGATCTAACATCCACCATTTCCATACGAGTCCGGCCTTTGGCGCAGACTTCCTGAATAAACAGGTTGAGGGCACGGATGGCTTCATCGGTAATTTCCTTGTCTTCTTTGTCTTCCGTGACCAGCTTGGCGGCGGCAACAATCCGGACCAGAATCTCGGCGGAAACTACATCGTTGATGTTATTTTTTCCGCCTGTTTCTTGACTACCGCTTTTTTCCCGGGCTTCTTTGAGCCAGGTTTTTTCCAGTTTGAGCCAAGCGTATGGGGTATATCCCCAGAGTCTTTCGGCAACTTTGAAAATTGCCGCTTTCCTTTCCGAAACCTTTCCAATGATGGTGTTTTTGTGGGGCAGGAAGCTCGGTTTGATCCTATCAATCCTCATTTCGTCATAAAGAGCGTAAAGATCACTGGATGTGATCGGATTGCCCATGGCGATGAAAACGCCTGCTTCCGACCAGTGTTTGACAAAAATATCGTTGGGCATTTGTCCTCCTTTAAGGTGCAAGATTTGGGGTATTTTACCACATTATGGGTTTTTGACCATGAGACTCTAAGTACTCATTGGTCTTACTGAAAGGTTTGCTGCCGAAAAAACCGTTGTAGGCAGAAAGTGGCGAGGGGTGGGCGGATTTGATGACTAAGTGTTTGCCGGTGTCTATAAAGGCACCTTTTCTTTGAGCGTAGTTGCCCCAAAGAATGAAAACGAGATTTTCTTTGGACCCGGCAAGGTGATGAATGACGGCGTCGGTGAACTGTTCCCAGCCTTTGTTCTGGTGAGAGCCGGCTTGATGTGCTCTGACGGTAAGGGTGGCATTAAGAAGCAGCACTCCTTCTTTGACCCAACGCTCCAAGTTTCCCGATTCCTTCCGGGTGATACCAAGATCGGACTCGAGTTCTTTGTAAATATTTTGCAGAGATGGAGGAAGAGCGGTTCCGTCGGGAACGGAAAAAGAAAGTCCGTGGGCTTGCCCCGGTTCGTGATACGGATCTTGACCCAAGATGACGACTTTGACTTTATCAACCGGCAGACTATCCAGAGCGTTGAAAATAAACTTGGCGGGAGGATAGACGGTGCTTTTTTTGTATTCCTCGTGAACAAACTCACTTAAGTCCTTGAAGTAGGGCTTATCAAACTCATCACCAAGCAACGCTTTCCATGATTTTTCCAAACGGACGGCCATTAGTCTCCGGTCGGAATATTAGCCGGCATGGTGGGAATGTTTTTCATCATCTCGGAAAGATCAGTGAACTGAACATCGCTTGGAACAGTAAAGACACTGTTGTTTACTATCCAAGGAGAGCACTTAAGGTCAACTTTTTCGTCCATGTCGAAGCTTTCGTACTTGGCTTCACCACTTTTGACGTCAACGTCTTCTTTCTCGGGCTCGGTGATTTTTAGCTTCATACCCTGATCTTTGTTTTCGTTGTTCCAGGTGTACATGTATTCACCGTCGGAGATCATGCGCATATTAACTTTGGGTGTTTCTTTATCGGTACTGGTAACTGTGACTTCTTGGGCCATTTTCTTTCCGGAGATATAAAAGACACCTTCGGTGTCGGTCTTGATACCATCTTCATCGGTTATCGAGGTAGTGACGGTACATTTTTGATTTTTACCCAAACCGATTAGGTCGCGGAGAGAGGTTTTTTGACTTTGCTCAGTTCCCGCTTCACCGGCTTGATTTTCCACACCGGGAGCTTTTGCGGTACAGGCGGAAAGGAGAATGGCAGAAATGATAACCAGAGAAAAGGTTGTTTTTGTGCTCATATACCCAAAGTATACACAATTATTATGTATTATCTAAACTTTTCCAAAGGAAAAGGCTGGCAAGAGAACGGTATGGGCTCCATTTTTTGGAAATTGCTTCAATTTTTTCTTTGTCTTCCCTATCTACTCCGTAAAGTTTGCCAACGGCAGTACGGAGACCAAGATCGCCGACGGAGAAAGTGTCTAGTCTCCCTAGTGAAAAAATAAGAAACATTTCCGCCGTCCAACGGCCGATACCTTTGACTTGGGTTAGGGCAGATATAACGTCTTCATCGGGAAGGACATGGAGTTCTTCCAGTACCAGTTTGCCGGTGACGATTTCTTCCGAAAGGGACTTGAGATACGAGGCTTTTTGATGAGACAGACCGCAAGAGCGAAGAGATTCCTCGGAAAGTTTTAAGACTTCTTCCGGTTTGGGGACTTGTTCTTTTGGAAAAAGTCCAAGAAAGCGGCCGAAGATGGTGGATGCGGCTTTGTTTGATAACTGTTGACTAACGATGGCTTCAAGAAGGTCGCGGAAAAGGTTGGCGGAGAGTATTGGAGAGGAAACGGTGTATTTGTCTATGACCGCACCAAGAACTTTGTCTTTTTTGAGATGAGTGATGGCTTTGGCGTTGTTCATAAAATTGATTTTAAACTATTGCTTGACATTCCAGTTACTGGAAGGTGTAGAGTAGTCTGATGAATAAATATTCGATCGGAGAAGTAGCCAGGATTACCGGTTTGTCGGCAAAGACACTGCGATTTTATGAGGAAAAAGGAGTGATTAAGGAGGCAAAGCGTGAGGACAATGGTTACCGGTACTACTCCGAGGAGAATTTGGAGGAGATAAAGATAGTTAAAAGCGCCAAAGATTTGGGGCTGCCATTGGGGGAGATCAAAAAACTGCTGATCGGCTGTGAGGGCGGAGACTGCAAACACACCAAGGAGTACAACAAGAAAGTGATAGACGATTACCTTGAGCTTTTGATCGAGCACATAAAGCAGATGGAGAATCTGAAAAAGAGACTCCAAAGAGTCCAGAGGAGCGGTCCATATTGCTGTGGAATACTTCATGAATTATCAATTAACAACGAAGGCGAGGTGAATAACAAATGAAAAACTGTACATGCTGTGGTGAAGAATGCAGATGCGGAGACTGCAAGTGCTAGAGACTCTATACCGCTGTGCTCGCGCGACACGGCGGTATGAATGAGGAAAGGGTGGTATAATATAGGATATGACATATTTTAACCGAGGTGGAAGTGATAGCCGTAGTCAATTTTACGGACCGAGAAGTGGTGGTAGTGATCGTGGTGGAGACAGACGCGAAAGAGCAGAGTTGTTTGACGCTGTTTGTGCCAAGTGTGGTGGTGTAGCCAAAGTTCCTTTTAAGCCTAACGGCAGAAAAGAAGTTTTCTGCAGTAAGTGTTTTGAGGAAATGGGTGGCGGAGAGTCCCGCGATTCCCGAGGATCAAGTAGATTTGAGAGCAGAGGCTCCGACAGAGGTTTTGGAGATAGACCAAGATACGACAAACCCATGTTTAACGCTATATGCGACGAGTGCGGTGAAAACTGCACGGTTCCTTTTGAGCCCAGAAACGGTAAACCGGTACTTTGCAGTAACTGTTTTGCCAAAAAAGATGGTAGAGGTTCCGAGTCCAGATCTTTCTCACCCAGACCAGCATCAGGCAATATTGACCTTTCCGAGCTGAACGCCAAGTTGGATAAGATCATAAAACTTTTGACTCCTGAGACACCGAAGGATATAACGGAGAAGATTTTGGAGACAATCGAAACTACTTCAGGAAAAGAAGTTGCAAAGCCAAAGAAAAAGGCAAAACTGGCGAAGAAAAAGGTTGTGAAGGAATAATAATTCTTGAACTTAGGTAATTGTTTCTTATGAATATTACCTATTTATTTTCTGCGAACTGATATATCTTTTTTTGTTGTACTTTTCAATGCTTTTGATATTACTTTTCGCAATTGTTTAATTAATGGAAAAAATAATGATGACGGGATAATTAAATACAGAATGTTACCCATCTCTTTTTCGGTTAGTGAACGAAAAAAATGAGGAATTCCTGAAAAATATTGAGTGAATATATCAATAATCCAATTTGATATGGATATTACCTGATTTTTAAAAATGGCTACCAATGAAAGGCCTATTGCATAACCAAGATATTTCGCAAACTTGCTTTCAAGTTTTCTAATTAATTTCAACAATAGTTTCAAATTCTCCGCAATTAGCTGCTCAGCTTCTGCGTGATTTAGGTGCAATCTTGCGGATTGAGCAGATAATACAATTAATTTATCGGTGTTTGTTGGATTTTTTTTATCGTGTCTTTTGATAATTTTTTCCAAGTTGTTACGTATCCCTTTTTTACTAATTGTTTTTGTCTTCATAATGCACCAAATTGTACACCCCATAAGTCAATTTGTCGTGGTAAAAATGAAGTCACTCATTATAAAATTAGAGATATTGACGCTTATATGTTCATGTGGGATAGTATTGGATAATATATGTATCACTGTTTTAGTGTTGACTTATGGAAGAATTAAAACAATTGGGCGTAAATACTGTCGCTGAAGTTAAAGATTCTCCAGGCTTCAAGCGATTTAAGAAGGCAGTTACTGAGAGTGATGAGCTCGTGACAATGGTACTTCGAACACATTTGTTAAGTGAGTATTATATTGATCAGATTATCCATGCAAAATTACCCAGAGGAGACATAGTTGTCGATGACAATAGGACTACATATAGCTACAAACTTAAAATTCTTAAGGCATTGGAAGTGTTTAGCGGTGAGCAAACAAGCTATCTTGATTCTGTGGCTGGTTTAAATACAGTAAGAAATAATTGTTCTCATGCACTAGACTACAAGATTTCTGAAGATGATGTCGACAAAATTGGCAAATCTTTCGGGAGAAGGTATTTAAAACTTAAACTTGAATGTGGGGATGATATTAAAAAATTACTTATGAGGACACTGATGATGCTTTGTGCGGGACTGGATGGAATTTGCGAAGCAATTGTAAATAATTAAAGTCTTCCTTTATTTTATTTCAGAATTAATCTTGTTGAAGGGAGGTCATTTGGCCAGCAGTGGGTACGGAAGTCACAATGAGTGTAGTGGATGAAAAAAAGAAGTTGATTTTTTGCCATAAAAAAACTGAGGCTGGTGAGAGCCTCAGTTGGTTTGTTACAAGTCCATTTTTTTGAGGAGAAGATCGAATTCATATTCATCGTTGTAGACAACAATTGAGATAGTCATACGGGATTTGTTTCTGAATTTTTTGAGGGCGATTTTCATCTGATCGATCACTTCCCCAACATTATTTTCGACTGCTCCCGATGTTGCGTCGGTGTGCACGAGGGGAATGGCGATGTGGTTATACCCCTGCTCTTTGGCAGCCATTAGCCCTTTGTATAAGAGTTCGCTTAAGGGTGAGGTGAGATCGTCAACAACGAAAATAACATTTTCGAAACGACCGGTGTGAGCTCTTACTTTTTTGGCGACAACTACTTGACCGTTTTGGAAACCAGAGGCTTCGAAGACTTTCCAAGCTTGATTGTGGTACAAATTCCCTGCCACATTCCTGATTGCTCGGTCAAGGCCGCCATACCAGTCACCTTGGGGGGTGATAAGGGTGATAATGGCGTCGGTTTTGATTCTGGTGATATCACCCATTAAGCACAATATCCTTGTCATTTTGCCTCCTTATGAAGTGAATGTACTGAGACGGGTATAGTAGCAATGTTAGGCTTAATAGTCAAGCTATGGGCTTAAAAAAGACCCTCTCGAGTGAGAGGGTCAGGATATTAGCGAATGATGGTCAAACTGTCATGACCGGAGATGTCTTTGTGGACAATGTTGGCACGAAGTCTGCCTCTTATGCTTCCAGAGACGTCGATAACGGCTTTTTCTGTTTCCGCTTCAACATCGAGCAAGGTCGAACCGGAAACATCAACAATCAACTTTTCGATCGTCCCGGAACGAATGGCAAGAGCGCAACTGCCGGCGATGTCGACGTTGCATTTTCCGCCATTGAAAGTGGCGATGTCTGCAGCCAAACTTCCGGAAACGTCAGCCTCGAAATCCTTGATTTTTCCGATGAGGAAGTTGGCTCTGCCGGACGTGTCGAGACTTATTTTGCTATCGAGGTTTCCGATATCACCAGTTATGTCGCTATTGGAATCGATGGAAACATCGACACCGATAGGAGTGGTGATGGTGATGACCACTTTGGCTTCATCGTCAAGAGTGATATTTCGGCCTTTTATGGAAATGCTGTTGCCGCCGACAGTGATACTTCCGCCACCAAGATTGCCGCCGATGGAGATACTACCTCCGTCGACACGAATTCCGTTTAGGAAAATACCGCCGCGGCCTGTGTCCGATGATGGATCGTGGACTGACAAGACACCGTCTGCGACGTTGATCTTGAGCTTTTTTTTAAGTTCTTCCGGAGCTTTGATGGTGATCTTTGTTTCATTAGTAGAAGCCGGCATGATGTTGAAATGATTGCCAACATCAAGCTTGATACTGGTCACCCCGGAAAAAACTTTCACCAGATCGGGAGTGGGTGGCAGGGCTTCAAGTTTTGTGCCACATTCGGAACAAAACTTTGTATTTTCCAAAAGAATAACAGTCTGACATTTTGGACATATCATGGGTAATTCCTCCTTGGGGAATGGATTGATTTAAGGTACTTCTTACGAGCGAATCAAGCTCAGATATTACTACAAAATGCCCCAAAAGTCAAGCTATGGGATAATATTTAAGGCTATTGGGGAAAAGATTATCGAGACGTATAAAAAAACCGCCAGGTATTATCCTGGCGGCAATTACTTTACGTTCTATTCAACTACTTAGCATCACATAAATACCCAGACAAATACCAAGGATCCAACCTACCCAACAGAGAATATTTAAGAACAATCCCTGATGGGCGCCCCAGTAAGCGAAAGCGTGAATGTCAAGTTCGCGAATCGATCCACGAAGATTATCCAAACCTGACTGGTATTCCTGAGATGCCCGATTCATGGTTGTAAGAACCTGAGCCTGACTGATATGTTGACCAACAGCCCGGTAGATCAGAGACATATCATTATCAGGAGTGGTAAAAATCAGGGCGGCATAGCCGTTGGTCATGCCATATGCTTCCATTCCTGACTTGACATTTGACATGTACAAGTACATGTCATTGGGTTCGGATGACACCTGAGCGCGAACTTTCCAGCCATTGATATCGCGATTAATCTCATATCCTTTAATCCCAATTACGACTGAGGTAACGATGGCTACAAATAAACAAAAGAGCGCTGTTTTACCCATTGATTCTCCTTTTTGAATTGTGAAAAACTTAGGTTGAAGGTAATGTACAAGTTGGGATTGTAACAGATGTAGGCTCAGAAGTCAAGTTATAGGGTATCTGAACTAGCTGTGGGAAGACCTGCAGGCCAGCAGTGAGTACGGAAGTCGCAACGGACACAGTGGTCGTAATTTGTCGTACGGGCGAAGTCTAGAGAGCGGATACTAGCCATGATTTCTCTAATCAGTTTCTTTAGACCGGTAATTTCTTCCGGAGTAATTTTGAAGCCTTCTTTGTGAAAGTTGCCGGATTTGTCTTGCTCTATAAACTCAAGCTGGGTTTCTTCGACTTTGTATTTGAATGAACGGTCAAGGTCGGCTAAAAGTTTGTAGAAGACCAACTGGCGTTTGTATTCCCCTTCCGAAGTTTTTGTATTGCCTTCGATGTCGTTTCTGCTTCTTGGCTGACCGGTTTTGTAGTCGACGAAGCGGACCGTGTTCTCCTTTTTGTTTAACAGATCAATCCGGTCGGCTTTGCCGGTGAGGGGAATGTCGTCGAGATAGATTTGGGAGGTAAGAGACTTGCCAAAGTTCTTTTCGGTGAAGAGAGCGGGGGTGAAACTGTCATGATAAAAATCGTAGTAAACGGAGAGAACCTTGCGGCCTTTTTCGAGATAGTTTTTGAGATCACTTTCGGAGAGGAGTTCGCGCCGGAGAGCTGCTTCAAAGTCTTTAATGAGTCTCTCTTTAGACTCAACTTTTTTATTGTTTTCCAGATCGATGTAGAGATCTTGGAGGGCGGAGTGGACTGCCGTACCGAAACTTAACGAGGGAGAAGTGGTTCTGGGGATCCGATAAAGATTATCCAGTTTGAATTTGTAGTGACATTCCAAGTATTTGTTTAGAGCTGTCGGGGAAAGTTTAAAGTCTTTTAAGATTTCCACCAAGTACTTCTTTTCGCCATCGGCAAGAACGGGCTCCGCAGGAATTGCCATGAGTTTTCCTAAAATCTTTCCGGCATTTTTTTGGTACTTGCCTACTTTTATAAATTTGCGGGTGGCTTTGGGTAGATCACCAAGGAACATGGAGGGGAAGACCATTTTTTGGGCTGATGGATACTCGGTGGAGCCGGTGAGGTAGAGATCGCGTTTGGCTCTGGTGAGGGCGACGTAGAAAACACGACGTTCTTCGGCGTTTTTGTCTTCTTTGTCGGTGTCTTCTTCGGTGATGATGCCCGATGGCAGTTTGATCATTTGTCTTGAGGATTTATTTCCCCAGTGAGTATCGGCGAAACGGTAGATGAAAACAGTTTTCCATTCCAGACCTTTGGCTTTGTAGACTGTGGTGAGGGTGACGGCGTTTTTGTTACTTAAAAGATCCAGCTCTTCCAACTTAACTCCGTTTTCTTCCATGGTTTTTAGGTTTTCGACGTAACCAAAAAGATCAAGACCATGGGTTTCACTTGATTGTTTTTTGATGTCGTCGAAGAGAGTGCCGAAACGGTTTAGCTCGAGAATCGGCTGAGGGAGACTGAGAATATGTTCGAGGAGACGTGACTCTTCAAAGATTATCTGGAACATTTCGGGGACGGTGTGGGTTGAAGCTTTACTGTTCCAACTGAGGAACTGGTGGAACTGATCGACAACTTCGGAATCAATATCGGGATGGGCATCCATTAGGCTATCCATTAGGGACTCGCGGTTTTTATTTGCTTCTCTTGCCACTTTTAGAATGGAGAGGGATTTTAATTTGAAGTAGGGAAAGTTGAGACAGAGAAAAAGATCGAGGTCGTCGACTTTTCCCTGAAGTGAAGTGACCAGACGGAGAAGTTTGATGAACTGGGAAACCAAAGAGGTGGAGAGAACATTGACACCGCCTTCGAGACGGAAAGGAATTCCACGGGACTTGAAAAGATTAACCAGATTTTCGATGTCGGCGTTGTCTTTGGTGATGACGGCGAAGTCTTGTGGCCTGGCTCCGGTTTTGAGTTTTCTTTTTATCGTATCCGCAACAAACTCGTCTTCAAAAATGGGAGAGGTGAACTTGGCTACCTTTATTGGAAGGTCTTGGTATTTAACAGTGTGGCTTAGGGGGGTTTCTGTGAGAAGACCGGCGGCGGCATTGAGAAGATTCTGGGTGGAACGGTAGTTTTGCTCGAGAACAATTTTGGTATAGGCAGGAAATCTTTTTTGAAACTCCCGGACATTTTCTTTGGAGGCGCCCTGAAATCTAAAGATACTTTGGTTGGGGTCACCGACGACAAAGACATTGGCTTTTTCGCCCCAGTAACTAGAAAGGGCAAAGATGAGCCGATTTTGGGAGTTGTTGGTGTCTTGATACTCGTCGCCTAAGATGTATTGGAACTTTTCCTGATAGGAGAGGAGGAAGTCGGGGTCTTTTTCAAAAGCATCAACCACCCAGTTGATCATGTCTTCAAAATCATGACGGCCAATGGCTTCCAATTTTTTCTGATATTTTTCGTAGATATCCGAAAGGTCGATGTTTTTGCCAACTAAGGTTTCTTTTTCTTTGCGGGCACCTTTTTTCAGATCTTCTTTTTCGATCTCGAATTCTTCCTGCAGAAGTTGCACCAGTTTTTGGTATTTCTTGACGGTGAAGCCTTCGCGCTTGAGGTTTTGGATGGCGTCGAGAATATATTTGAGGTAGAGGGTAGGGTTGCCGGCGGGTTTTAGATACCGGAAACTTCCCCTTTCCAGAATTTCTTCGACAATTTGAATTTTTTGGAGGTCTGTTGCTATATCCAAGCCCTTCGGACGACTGAATCTTTCCGGATTTTCGGCGATAACGTCGGAGCAAAAAGCGTGGTAAGAGGTGACTTTGACGTAGTAACCGTCTTTGCCGATGAGACCGATGAGACGTTCTTTCATCTCGCGGGTGGCGGCGTCGGTGTAGGTGAGGGCGAGAATGGACTCGGGGGTGGTGTCAGTTTCTTTGAGGATGTTGGCGATCCTTGTGGTGAGAACCTGAGTTTTGCCGGTGCCCGGACCGGCGAGAACCAGAACGGGGCCTTCGATGGTATCGACAGCCTGACGCTGAGCGTCATTGAGCTTTTTGTAAGCAAGCTCGAATTCGGGTGTGGTCTTCGGCATTAAGCATATTATAGCGAGAGGGAGATAACAAAAACCGCCCCTTTTGGGGGCGGAGGTTGAACTACTATATTTGATCGAGTGAGTCGATCAGATCGGTAATGAACCAGCCGAAAAAGATGACGAAACCCGGGAGGACTTGTATTAGTGAGGGTGCCGGTCCGCTGTAAGCATAGGGGGTGACTGCGATAATTACACTCATCGCAACCCAGATAAATACGGAAAAATTACCGGTAAATTGCTGACGGGTATCCAAGATCATCGCAAGCTTGTGGATAAAGCTGATGATTAGAAAGAAATACATGAAGAATATGTCCGGCTGAAGCAGGTAGGTGATTCTGGTAAAAAAACTTTCTCCTGAAGTGAACCTGAAAACAGGGATAGAGAGAAGACCGAGAATGAGAATAACAAGACCAACCCATTGCCGAGGTGTGTATAACCTGAATGATTTGATATTGGCGATCAATTTGACCTCCTTTGGAAATGTACTGACGAGATGGGAAATTCTAGCAAGAAGACGCCTAGTTGTCAAGCTATGGGGTTTTGGTTTTGGGCATATTTTGAGGCTATTAGACTTGATTATATGAGGTTAGTGTGATATTATAAGGCTATACATTAACAACTGGAGGTTCAAATGAAACTAATGAATGCGATAGCCATCTCGTTCATTCTTGCGGTAGTCATAGCCGTAATACTATTGGGCTTTGAGGTGGCAGGCTTGATTGCCTTCGGAGTGGGACTCACAATCCTCGTGGTGGGAACACTCGTTTTTTATATGATATTCTCGTTGAAATAACCCTTTTACAGGAGGATATATGAAGAGCTTGTTGAGTATTCCTGCCGGATTTATCTCCGGAGCTGCTGCAGGGATCATTTTTATGGTTATCACTAAAAGCTTGTGTGAAGCAATAGTTGTAGGAATTGGCTTTGCAATCCTGGTGGTCGGCTGTCTTGCCTGGAAAATGAAAGGGGCTTAAATGGAACTTGTTGGCAAATTACTTTGTTCGATCGTTATTGCAGCCATAATTGCCGGAGTTTTGTGGGTTTGTGGTGTGGCTGTCTTGGCTTCACTTGGATGGGGACTGGTTGTCTTTGTCGTAGTGATGATCCTAATTGATTTCCTCCAGAAGAGGTAACTCTCATACGCTCCGTGTTTAAACGGGGCGTTTTTATTGACTTAAGGCTGATCCGTGGTATTATGGGGCACACTTTGACAATTTGGAGGTTTAAATGGAAATATTGATAATTATCGCTTTAATTCTTGTTTTTGTGATGGCTATTCTTAGTGATTAGGAGAGTTAAATGATTATGGAAATACTGATTGTGTTTATACTTTCAATGTTGATTTTTGCAGGTTATGCTTTGTTTATATTGTTGGCAATTGGATTCCTTGTCTACTTGATTATTTCCACCATACTGGAAGGTTTTCAAGACTCTTCAAAGTAATTTGTTTTGGCTCCGTATTTACATACGGAGCTTTTTTTATGCCTTGACAGGATATGACTTCGTGGTATTCTGTCTTATTCTTTGACAATTGGAGGTGTTGATGACAAATCTCTTGTTTGCCATTTTGGGAGGTCTGTTGATCTTTTTAGGGGGAGTTGTATTAGGAGTATTGATTTTTTTCTTGTCACTTTTTATCAATATCCTGATAGACATGATCAGAGATAGCTGACGAGTTACTTTGCTCCGTATTTATACGGAGCTTTTTTTATTCTATGACTTTGGTGTTTTTATCTAGACCAGACTTGAGACCATGAGCGGACTCCAGTTTGTTGCCTATCTGATTCATGGTTTGAGAGGTGGTGTTCATGGTGCTGTAGGCATTGGTTAGATGTTTGTTTAAAAGAGAAAAGTTATCGTTTAATTTTTCGTAGTCTTTTTGAACGGCACGGAGAAGGGAAAAAACCTCAGCGGTTTTACCGGCAATTTTTTGGCCTTCAAGAGACAGGAGGATGGTGCGGAGATAGGTGTAGAAAGTGGTTGGGGAAACTGGAAAAACACGGGCGTCTTTGGAAAGATCCATGATTTCCGTTTCGTTGACTATTTCGTAGTAAACGGGTTCCGAGGGAATATACATAACAGCGAAGTCTAGTGTTCCTTCGTCGGGCAGAATGTATTT
>Ga0066602_10001617_pt1 | contig 14777 bp, 8 predicted proteins | sample Higcelweek5metaG_FD_59481 | JGI IMG/M metagenome (GOLD analysis project Ga0066602, IMG submission 59481) | Freshwater pond sediment microbial communities from the University of Edinburgh, under environmental carbon perturbations - High... | ecosystem: Environmental > Aquatic > Freshwater > Pond...
AGCTTGGCGGTGGCGGTGAGGCGTTTGATGCGGAGTTGCACGGCGTGGTGTGGGTTGAGTGGCTCGCAGTGTGGACAAACGCGCCCGCCGCCGGCAATGCCGGTTTGCGAGGGAGGCGGCGCCCGACCGGCCATTGCCCGCCACCCCACCCCGCCACAAGCCATCGCGCCACAGCGTTTCCCTGTGGAAGCAGCGTAATACGCTACATTCTCTTCGTCGGATGAGGACGAGTGGCGGAGGTGCACGGCCCCAACCGAGGGAGGGGGCAAGGCATAGTTGCCACTCGAAGCCCCCCATTTCTGCACGGCCATCCTCGTTCTCGACGTGCCACTACGCCGCGCATCGCCAAAACCCCGGGCCGTGGCGCAGGCCTGCGTGCCTGCGGTATCGCCTTCTTCGCCCCTCGCTCCCTTCGGTTGCGGCGCCGCGACGCCAGGGTCGATGCGCCTGCCTTTCCGCACGGCGTCTAGTCGCGATCCTGGGCGGAAGCCGCGGCCGGCACACCGGTCGTGGTCTGCACGATGGGCTTGATCGTGCCGTCGGCGTTGTAGCGGAGTTCTTCGATGCAGACCGAGCGGCGCCAGCTGCCGCCGCCGGGCAGGGCGCCGTTGTGGTAGATGAAGTAGCTGCGGCCCTTGAACTCGATGATCGCCTGGTGGTTCGTGTTCGAGTTGGGCACCAAATCGTTGAGCACCCCGCGAAACGTCCACGGGCCGCGGATGCTCGGGCTGGTGGCGTACGCGATCCGCTCCGGCCAGCCGTACGCGTAGGACAGGTAGTAGAGGCCGCCGCGTTTGTGCACCCACGGCGCCTCGGTGAACTTCGGCAGCTCGATCGTCGCGATGGGGCCGTCGAGCTCGGTCATGCTCGGCTTCAGCTTCGCGTAGTGCAGGACCGTGTTTCCCCAGAACAGATACGCCTGGCCGTCGTCGTCGATGAAGGCGGCGGGATCGATGTCGTCCCAGGTGATGCCGGCGCTGTTGGCGGTCATGTCGTTGGTGACCAGCGCGGAGCCGCGGGCGTCGACAAACGGCCCGATCGGCCGGTCGGCCACGGCCACGCCGATCGCGAAGCCCTCGATCTCGCGGTGCGACAGCGGGGCGTAGAAATAGTACTTCCCGTGGCGTTCGATCACATGGCCGGCCCACGCATCCTTCTTCGCCCAGCGAAAGGAGGCGACCGAGAGCGGCGAGCCCTCCGGTTTCCAGTCGACCAGGTTGTGCGACGAGAAACAGAGCCACTCGCGCATCACATATTCCTCCTTCCCCGCGGCGGCCTCGTCCTGCCCGGTGTAGAGATAGACCCGACCGCCGTGCACGAGCGCCGCCGGATCGGCGGTGAACACGTCCGTGATGATCGGGTTGGCAGCCGGCAGGAGCTGGGGCAGCGCCAGCGCGACGGTGGCGAGGAAGGCGGAAGCGATGGTATTCACGAAGAGAAACGGTTGGAGGTTGCGGGCCGGTAGGGACGTTTCTCCGCAACGTCTGCGGCGGTCGCGGAAAAACCGCCCTGCCCTTCAGCGCTGCGCAGCACGGCGCAACAGACCGAGGGCGAGCAGCGCGCCGAGCAGGCCGAGCCCGACCGCACCACCGCCGCCGCCGCCCGACGAGGAGCCTCCACCAGTCGAACCGCCCCCGGTGGAACCTCCGCCGGTGGACCCGCCACCCGTGGAGCCGCCGCCCGTGGACGTGCCGGCGGTGATCGTGAGCGTGGCGACGACACCGCTCGCAAGCACGACCTTGCGGATCGCGGCGTTGCCGGTGTCGGCCACGTAGAGATTGCCCGCGCCGTCGAGGGCGACATCGCGCGGCTGGTTGAACCAGGCATCGGGCCCCGTGCCGTCCTTGAGGCCGGCGATGCCGGGCAGACCGGCGACGGTGGTCACGACGCCCGCGGCGGTGATCCTGCGGATGGTGTTGTTCTGCGTATCCGCCACGTAGAGGTCGCCGTTGGCGGCGACGACGGTGCCGGTGAGGCCGGAGAACGCGGCGGCGAGGCCGGTGTCGTCGGCCGAGCCGGCGATGCCGAAGGTGCCGGCGAGCGTGGTGCCGGCGCCGGCCGGGGTGATCGCGCGCAGGGTGTTGTTCGTGGTGTCGGCGACGTACACGGTGCCGGTGCCACCCGCGACGGCAACGCCCTTGGGGGCATTGAAACGCGCGGCGGCACCGGTGCCATCGACCGTGCCCTGCGCACCGGCGGTGCCGGCGAAGGTGGTCACGACGCCCGCGGCGGTGACGGCGCGCACGGTGTGGTTGCCGGTATCGGCGACGTAGAGGGTGCCGTCGGATTTCACGGCGACATCGGCCGGCGAGGAGAAGCGGGCATCGGCACCGGTGGCATCGGTCGCGCCGCTGTTCGCAGCCGAACCGGCAAGCGTGGTGACCGCGCCCGCGGAGGTGATCTTGCGCAGCGTCGAGTTGCCGGTGTCGGCGACGTACAAGTTGTTGGCGGAGTCGATCGCGAGGCCGGCGGGCTGCCGGAAGCTGGCGGCGGTGCCGGTGCCATCGGCCGAGCCCTGTGTGCCGCTCGATCCGGCGAAGACGGTGGCGACGTTGCCCGTGGTGACCTTGTGGATCGTATGCGCGGTGGTGTCGGCGACGAAGAGGTTTCCGGTCGAGTCGAGCGCCACGCTCACGGGGGCGCCGAAGACCGCGGCCGCGACGGTGAGGGTGGTCGCGCCGCCGACGGAGGTGGAACCTGCGGCGGTGGCGACGGCGCGGTAGCGGTTGTTGTTGAGCGCCGAGCCCGCGTTGGCGATCGAGAGCGTGCTGGTGGCGACCCCGCTGTAGGTGGTGTTGTTGGACAGATTGGACCAGGTGGAGCCGCTGTCGGTGGAGACCTGCCACTGGATCGTGCCGGTGGCGCTGGTGACGAGCGCGACCTCCTGGCCGGCGACGACAGTCTGCGCGGCGAGGCTCGCCTGGCCGAGGCCGATCCGGGCGGTGGCGCTGGTGACGGAGCCGGCGGCGTTGATGGCGAAGACGTGGTAGTCGCCCGCGGTGGAGGCGGAGGCGTTGGTAAGGGTGAGCGTGCTGCCGGTGGCGCCGGGGATGGGAGTGCCGTCCTTGTACCACTGGATGTCGGGTGCGAAGGTGCCGGTGATGCCGGCGTCGAAGACGACGGAGCCGCCCGCGGCGACGGTCAGGCTTGCCGGCTGCCGTGCGATCACGGGGGCGACGGGCGTGGCGGAGACCTTGCTGCCGAGCAGGGAGACGCCGGTTGCAGCGGCGGTGGTGCCGGTCGAGAGGGCGCTGAAGCACGGGACCCAGGCCTGTTTGTCGTTGTCCCACTGGGTCGAGTACACTCCCCGGTAGGTGACGCCGCCGAGCACGATCGTGGCGTCGTGGTCGCCGGCGAGTGTCCAGCTGCCGGTCTGGGCGCCGGTGATGGAGCCGTCGTCGTGGAATACGACCACGGACGAGGAGTTGATCGGGATCGTCGAGGAGGTGCCGCTGGTGGTGGTCTTGGGCATCGCCTTGCCCTGCACGATCACCTTGAAGTCGCCGAGCAGACTGGCGCGGGCGGTGGTGGACATGGTCTCACCGGCGTAGCGATGCGGCGCGGCGACGAACCAGCCGTCGGCGTTCAGGTACAACTGATGGACGCGCACCTGGTGGCCCTGGTCGGGCGGGTTGGTCGTGGAGGGGAAACGGGTGTGGAAGACCACGAAGTATTTCCCGGTGGCGGGATCGTGGAGGGCGGAGTTATGGCCGGGGCAGACGTAGCCGGTGCTGGCGGTGGTCCTGTCGCCCGGTGCGGTGAGGAACTGGATATTGCCGAGCAGTTTCACGCCATAGGGAGAGATGAGGCTGTCGTCGGAGATGGAGCCGGTGAGGTTGGTGATGTCGTAGCCGCTGGCGTCGACGTAGGGTCCGTCGGGATTCGCGGAGCGGAAGACGCGCATGTTGTAGGTGCCGTCCTCGGCGCCGAGGCCGCCGAACGAGAGGAAGAGGTAGTAGAACGACGTCTGCGGGCTGTAGAGGACGTAGCTGCCCTCGATGCGGGCGTGGTTGCCGCCGGTGATCTTCTTGCCGTAGGTGCCGGCGGTCTTGGGCCGGCCGAAGTTCGGCGAGGCCTGGTCGTTCTCGAGCTCGAGAATGTAGATGCCGCCCGAGTACGATCCGTACATCATCCAGAGCTTGCCGGCCCGGTCGTAGAACACGTTCGGATCGACGACGTTCGGCATGGTCGCCGCGTCGTACTGGGGGACTGTCGGGCTGCCGCCGAGGGACTTGAGGATGAGGCCAGTGTCGCCGTAGGGGCCGGCGACGGCGTTGGCTTTGGCGATGCCGAGTGCGCTCTGGGGCATGCTTCCCTGGCACATGCAGTAGTAGTAGTGGAAATTGCCGTCGGCGAGCCTGGCCACGTCGGGTGCCCAGAACGTGGTGGCAGCGGCGTACGCGAGACCCTCGGCGAACTCGGTCTGCGGCGTGCCGTTCTCGATGAGCGAACTCGCGGTCGGGCTGGAGTTGACCTGAGTCCAGTTCATCAGGTCGGTGCTGTAGGCGGCGGCCAGGTGCGAGCCGAACACCCAGTAGGTGGAGCCGTCCTTGACCACCGAAGGATCGTGCACGGTGGCGTCGGTGAACGTCGGCACGGGCTGGGCTCGGAGAGAAAGCGAGGTGGCGAGGACGAGGGCAAGGAGTCTGAGGTCTTTCATGACGCAGCTGTAAGTTTGCACTATGAGACTGTCCGGCCCGGACCCGGTCCGGACCACTGTGTTGGAACGTGCGGTATGTCGATCAATCGAGGCCGGAGGCGCTGCCGAAGACGGGCATGCCGTCGGCCCCCCAGCGGAGCGGCTTCACGTAGGTGTGCCGGTTGGGGTCCCAGAGCGGGTCGCCCACGATCTCGGTGTAGGTGCGGGCGTGGTAGACGAGGAGGTCGGTGGTGCCGTCCTCGGCTACGGTGAAGCTGTTGTGGCCGGGGCCGTAGATCTTGTGCGCGTAGTCGGTGGCGAAGACGGGCTGCTGGGATTTGGTCCAGCTCGCCGGATCGAGGAGGTCGGCATCCTCGGCGACGTGGAGCAGGCCCATGCAGTAGTTCTCGTCGGTGGCGCTGGCGGAATAGCTCAGGAACACCCGGCCGTGGCGGATGAGGATGGACGGCCCCTCGTTGACCCAGAAACCGCGGATCTCCCAGTCGAACTCCGGCTTGGAGAGACGCACGGGCTTCGTCGCGAGCGCGGTCGGCGTCGCCAGTTTCGCGATCATGAGGTTGGAGTTGCCGCGGATCGAGGGCTCCTTCTGCGCCCACACGTAGTAGGTCGCGCCGCGGTGGGTGAAGGCGGTAGCGTCGAGGCAGAAGGCGTCGATGCCGCTATCGACCTGCACGGGCGCGGACCACGGGCCGTCGAGCGGGTTCTCCGCCGTGCAGGTGATGGCCCACATGCGGTGCTGGAAAAGGTCGTGTTTGATCTCTCGCGACGGCGCCGCGGCGAAATAGACCACCCACGTGCGGAAGACCCGGTGGATCTCGGGGGCCCAGACCAGCTCGCTGTTGGGGCCGGTGGCGGGCTTGTGCCAGACGGCGACCGTCGGTGCGGACGGGAGCTCGGCGATGGTGCGTGCGCGGCGCAGCTCGATGCGGTCGTAGGCGGGCACGGATGCGGTGAAGTAGTACCAGCCGTCGTGGAACCGGCGAATGCACGGATCGGCGCGCTGGAGGATGAGGGGCTGGAGGATGTCGGCCATGTGAGGAGGGTTCAGGCGGTTTTCGTCTCGTCGCCGGCGGCCACGTGCAGGCGGCCCTGGGCGGCCAGCTGCAGCTTGATCTCGTCGTAGCGGCTGTCGGTGATGCGGTACTTGTACATGAGCAGCCCCATCCCGAGGTGGAAGACGCCGGGGATGACCGTGAGCATCAACGCCAGCCCCTGCAACGTGAGCGCGTCCTGGATGTTATCGGACAGGTACACCTTGTCGGCCACGTAGCGGTAGTGGACGAGCAGGCTGCCGACCATCCAGGCGGCGAGGCTCATGCCCATCTTCTGCGCGAAGGAGATGCCGCCGAAGGCCATGCCGGCGACGCGTCGGCCGCTCTTGACCTCGCCGTAGTCGACCGCCTCCGAGATGATCGACCAGAACACCGGGCCCTGGAGGTCGACGATGAAGTTGATCAGGAAGAACAGCGCGAAGGCCAGGGCGACATCGCTGCGCCCCACCGCGAAATACATGCCCACGCTCAACGCGAAGGTGAGCAACTGGGACCAGCGGAAGAGCTGGATCTTGCAGAACTTCTTCGTGATCCAGGTGGAGGCGACCATGGAAAGGATGTTTCCCACGATGCCGGTCGTCACGAACGCCGCCTGCATCCGGGCATCCCCACCGAGGTAGTATTTCACGTAGTAGAGAGCCACCGACCCTCGCACCACGTAGCCGACCGTGCCGATGAGGCAGACCCAGAACAGCACCATCCACTGGTCGTTGCGGACGAGCAGGCCGATCTGCTGGCCGAGCGGCTTCGGGTCGTTCCGGTGCACCACCCGTTCGGTGGTGGTGAAGAAACACAGGACGAACAGCAGCGTCGCCAGACCGGCCATCACCGCCATCGCGATCTGGTAGCCCTTGGCGAGGTGCTCCGGCCCGAAGCGTGCGGCAAACACGGGGACGAAGATGTTGACGAGCAGGGAGGCGCCCTTGGCGAAGAACAGCCGGTAGCCGTTGGCGGAGAGGCGTTCCTTCGGATCGGCGGTCAACACGCCCGGCAGCGAGATGTACGGGATCACGATGGCCGTGAACACGAGCATCATCAGGATGTAGCTCGCGTAGGCCCAGACGAGTTTGCCAGTGTAGGAGAACTCCGGAGTCGTGAACACGAGCATGATCGAGATGCCGAACGGCACCGCGAAGATCAGGAAATACGGGCGGTAGCGGCCCCAGCGCGTGGTGCGGCTGTCCGTGAAGACTCCCATCGCCACATCGGCGAACGCGTCGATCAGGCGCGGCACCAGCCCGAGCATCGCGAGATGCGCGACATCCAGCTTGTACACGTCCGTGTAGAAGAAGGTGATGATGATGGCGAGGGCGGACCAGACGACGTTCACCGCCGCGTCGCCGCCGCCGAAGCCGATCTTTTCCAGAACCGTGAGCCGGGTGGTTTTCATTTGGTGGGAGAAACGTGGAGGGATCGGCGTTACTCGAGCTGCAGGCTCGTGAACTCGGTCAGGACGCGTGGGTCGACGACCGGCCACCGCTCGGCATCCCAGCGCAGCTCGGCTATCTTCAGTTTCTGGATACCCTCGTCGGCCGCCTCGTAGGCGTGGAAGACGAGGTAGTCCTTCCCGTCGAAGGTGTAGGCGCCGTTGTGCCCGAGCCCCGGCCAGGCCGGAGTGCCGCCGAGCAGCAGGCTCCCGCCCCCGTCGGCCAGGTCGCGCCCGTCCTTGTCGACATAGGGGCCGCGCACATCGCGGGAGCGGCCGACCATGAGCTTGTAGGTGCTGTCCGCGCCGCGGCAGCATTTGTCCCAGGAGACGAAGAGGTAGTAGTACTCGCCCTTGCGGAAGATGAACGGCGCCTCGAGCGCCGCGGTGCCGGGCTCGGTGTCGGGCTCGAACGCGGCGCGGTCGCGCCGGGCGATCGTGTGCCACTCCTGCGGCTCGGCGATGGAGATCCGGTCCGGCGCGAGCCGGACGAGCTTCAAGCCCGACCAGAACGAGCCGAAACTCATCCACGGCACGCCAGCCTCGTCCACGACGACGTTGGGATCGATCGCGTTCCACGCATCGCGCTCCGGGACCGATCGCAGCACGATCCCCCGGTCCTCCCAACGGTAGTCCGGCGAGTCGGCATCGAGCGTGCGATTGACGGCCACCCCGATGGCCGAGGCGTTCCGCCCGAAGGAGGAGACCGAATAGTACAGGTAGTACTTGCCGTCGTAGTACGCGATGTCGGGCGCCCAGAGGTGGCCGTTGAAGGCAGTGGCAACCCGCCTCGCCCACTCCGGCTCGCCGGGGAACGCCCGGCCCTGCAACCGCCACTGCCGCAGATCGGCGGAGCGGTAGATCGTGATGCCAGGACCGGTACTGAAGAGGTAGAAGGCGTCGCCCTCCTTCGCCAGGACCGGATCGTGGATGCTCACCTGCCCCGCAGGCGCGGCGGAGAGGCAGCCGGCAAGGGCGAGTGCGGAGACGGTTGGAAGAACGTGGCCGAGAGGACGGAACATCGCGTGGAGGAAGGCGTGGGAAAGAGAACAGGGCGGGCTCTCGGACCGCGGTCGCGGCGCGACCGGGTCGGAGGGCGCGCCCTCCCCGGGGCGGGAGGACGGGGCGGATCGGTGTGCGGAGGGCGGCCCCGCGGCCACCCTCCACTTCCCGCATCCCCAAAAACTCAGAACGAGTACCGGGCGCCGACCGCGAGGGTGCGGCTGTACAGCGACGAACCGAAGTTGTTCGTCTCCGAGCCCCCCTCGCCATAGTAGCTCTGGTAGATCTCCCCGGTCAGGTTCGTCGCATCGAGCGTGAGCGTGAGCCGGTCGGTGACCCTGTAGCTGAGCTGGAAGTCCATGCTCCGCTCCGGCTTGCGGTACACACCCAGCGGATTGGCGAAGAGCGCAGCCTCGTAGTTCGCGAGAAAGCTGCTGCGCCAGACGTACGACAGGCGGGCGCTCACCCGATTGCGCTCGTAGGCGAGCATCACGCTGTAGGACGAATCCGAGACGCCGAACAACGCCCGCTTGATCGTCTGCGTCACATTGCCCTCGCTGTCGAAGGCGGAGGGCACATCCTGGGAGGAGTCGAGGCTGGTGTAGCTGGCCTGGACGCCGAAGCCCTTCAGGACCTCGGGCAAATAGTCCGGGAAGTAGACCACGCCGACTTCGAAGCCCTCGAGGTCGCCGTTCGAGGCGTTGTCGGGCTGGCTGAGGATGTAGTCGTACGGCGTGGTGTCGGGCGGGACGATCGCCGAGACGCGCTTGCGGAAACCGACGACGAAGCCGTCGATCTTGCGCTTGAACGCGCTCACGTAGACCGCGTTGCCCTTGTCGAAGTACCACTCCAGCGCGAGGTCGTAGTTCTTGGACTCGGTGGCCCGCAGGTTCGGGTTGCCGCCGGTGGCGGTGCCGTAGCCGATGTTCGTTACGTCCTTCACGTAGATGATATTCGGATTCAGATCGGTGAAGTTCGGGCGGCGCAGCGTCTCGGCGTAACTGGCACGGAGGTAGAGGTCCGGCGTGATCGCGAACCGGACCGAACCGCTCGGGAGGAGCTTCCCCTTCTTCACGGAGGCGGAGCCGGCACCGAACTCCATGTCGGTCTTCACGTCGACGTAGCGCGCGCCGATCTGGCCGTCCAGCTTGTGGTTGGCGATGAAGGTCTTGAAGTCGGTGCGCAGGTAGGCGGCCATGTTGCGCTCGTTGACGTTGAAGTTCTCGGTGAGCACCACGTCGTCGCCGGTCGGGTAGCCGACGAGCGAGCGGTAATGGTCGGCGTTCTTGGCGATCTCGAGGCCGTCCGGCACGACCCAGGTGGTCGGCACGTCGGACTGGCCGTCGAAGAAGCCGCTGTTGACGTGCTGGAGCTCGGGAAACTCCGCTAGCGACTTCCAGATTCCGGCGACATTCGGGATGGTGCGCTGGGCCTCGGAGGCGTCGCGGTCGTCGTAGCGGAGGCCGAACTTCAGGCCGGTGAAGAACTTCGACCGGATGGCATAGTCGCCGTCGACCGTGACGGTCTTGGCGCTGCCGTCGTTCTTGTTGCCGTTGTCATAGATCTGCGCGGCAGTCCACAGGCTCGGGTCGGTCAGGTCGGTCTCGTCGACCGCGGTGGCCGTATTGTCCCGGAAGCCGAAGGCCGGCAGGCCGTCGCCGGAGTTGAAGTCGACCCAGATGTCGGGGGCGACGCGATCGGCGCGCATGGCGAAGAAGGTCGAGGAGAACTTGCTGGTCTGGTAGCTCGCCATCGAGCGCAGCTTCAGGTTCTCGCCGATGGACCACTTGCCGCTGAGGGAGTAGACGAAGCTGTCGGTCTTGCTGATGGTGGCATCGCCGCTGGTGAAGCCATAGACCCACGGAATGCTCTCGCGGGACTTCACGATGTTGGTATCCGGATAGAGGTTGACCGCCCCGAGCGGGCCGCCCCACCAGTCGACGAACGAGAAGAAGAGGTTGTTGAACGAGGTGTTGCGGTAGCCGCTGTAGAAGGCCTCGAAGGTGTATTCGGAGGATTCGTCCGGCGCCCATTGCAGGGCGAGATTGACGGCCGGGCGCTTGCGGGTGCCGGTGAAGTCGTTCTGGAAGATCGCGTCGCGCGAAAGCACGTAGGGCTTCGTTTCGCCGCCCACGGTCATCGTGGAGCCGGGAGCGGTGGCGAGACCGCCCTCCAGGCCCGGGGTCCAGTTCGGCACCCCCCAATACTGGGGATCGACGGCGTTGGCCTCGGAGCCGCCCGCAGTATAGACCGACCGGATGAGCTGGTACGGCACCATGTTGGCGTGCGGATCGTCGGTGGTGAACGGCATCATCGCGCCGGCGGTCACGTTCTGGTCGCGATAGTACGTCTCGGCGAAGGAGACATTCACGAGCGCGCCGACCTTGCCCGCGCTGGTGTTCCACCAGTTGCTCGCCAAAGCGCCGAAATTCGGGCCGGTCTTGCCGGCCTGCTCCTGGTAGATCCCGCGCGCGGCGAGACCGAACTTGGCCCCCTTGAAGTCGAACGGACGATGCGTGCGCACGTCGATCGAGCCGGCGATGCCGTTCTCGATCATGTCGGCCGAGCGGGTCTTGAAGACGTCGACGCGGGAGAGCATCGTCGCGGGGATGTCCTGCAGCGCGACGGCCTGGCCGGAGGCGGTGAAGATGTTCTGCCCGTTGAGCGTCGTGTTGATGTCGTTGAGACCGCGGATGGAAACGCTGGCGATCTCGCCGGCCCCGCGGTTGGTCACCTGCACGCCCGTGAGGCGCTGGAGTGCCTCGACGACGTTGTTGTCCGGGAACTTGCCGATGTCCTCCGCGACGATGGAGTCGACGATCGGCACGGACTCGCGCTTGATGTCGATGGCCTTGGTCAGGCTATCCCGCAACCCCATCACGGTGAACGCGGGGAGGACAACGACATCTTCGGGCGGCGTCCCGTCCGTAGCTGCGCTCTGTGCTTGTGAGTTCGACACACCGCCGGCGAGCGCGGCGAGCGCGGCGAGCAGGAGACCGGTGGTCCTGCCTATTGCGGCGGAGGGCTCCGGGGAGGGGGTATACAGGTCGAGGGACATGGGATTCGGGGTTTGCGGATGTAGCTTCGGCCATCGCAGGACGGGGTGCCTTCGCAGAAGGCGCGGGGTACGTCCCGGATGGAGTTGGTTCATCTCACCATGCGTCGTAGCGCGGCGATACCCGACACGGTGCCGGCACTTTTTTTCTCCTACGGGCGAAGCCCCGACTCCGCCTCGCGCAACAATATCCCCACAAAGAGCCAGTCGAACCAGAAGCCGTTCATCGGGTTTCCCAGATCGGGCGTGCCCCTGAGCCGCGACTCCACCAGCTCGCGGACGGCGTCCGCATCGGCACGCGCCACCTCCCCCCTGCCGAGCGCCAGCTCCGCCAGCGCCATGATCGCGCGCGCCGCCGCCGTGCGCGATGCGTTGGACTCGGGATACGCGAGGCAACGCCGCCCCCAGCGGAGCGCCGCCTCCGCGTCCCCGCACCGCAGCGACCACAGCGCCAGGGAGACCGCCCTCCACGCGGCGGGAAACGGATCCTGCGATGCCTCGGCCTCCGCAAACGCCCTCTCGGTGTCGCTCACGATCGGGCGCAGCCGCGCGAGGACCTGCGGATCGGCGGGGACCAGCAGGCTGACCTTCAGGATACGGTCGGCATACAGGTTGTGCGCCCCGGAGAAACGCAGGATCGCCGCCTCGCGGAACCGATCGTAGCGCGCGGCATCCCCCAGTTCGACCAGCGCAGGGCCGCAGCGCAGATAGTCGAGCGACAACGCATCCCACCCGTCAAGGGAGTTGACCCGCAGCAACGCCTCGAACCGGTCCGAGGCCGCATCCCAGCGGCGCGCGAGGGCATGCCATTCGCCCACCATCCGGTAGACCGCGGCCCCTTCCACCGTGGCGCCCTCCAGCGCGACCCCGGCCAACAGACGATCCGCCTGCTCGACCCGCTCCAGGCTGATGAGCAACGCGGTCTGGGCGATCCGCTCCCGGATCTCGGCCTCCTGGCGCAGCATCGCCTGCTGTTGCTCGGCCGCCACGGCCCGCTCGCGAGCCTCGCGCTCCCGCAGATACAGCCAGGTGGAGGTTCCCAGGCCGGCCACCAGCGCAGCCGCCACCGCCGCACCGGCGGCGAAGATCCCCCGGTTCCGCCTCACAAGCTTGAGGAATCGATACAGCCGCCGCGGCGGGCACGCCACCACCGGCTCGTCGTGGAGATGCCGCTGGACATCCTCGGCCAGGCCGTTGGCCGTCTCGTAGCGCCGCCCGCGCTCCCGATCGAGCGCCTTCAACGCGATGCAGTCGAGATCGCCGCGCAACAACGCGGCGAGCTTCGGAAGGGCGCACCTGCGGCCCGCTCCGATGCGTGCCGCCTCGGCGGGCGCAAGCGAGGCCAGACGCTCGGACGGCCGGACCGCCACCCCCTCGGCCAGGATGCGCCGCATCTCGCCGATCCCCGCCTCGAGCAGGCGCTGCCCGTCGAAGGGCGTCTTGCCGGCCAACAGCTCGTAGAGCAGCACGCCGAGGCTGTAGACGTCGCTCCGGGTATCGACGCTCCGGCTGCTGACCGCCAGCTGCTCGGGGCTCATGTAGGACGGCGTGCCGATCGGCTGCGCATATCCGGAATTCTGCGACTTATCGGTCAGCTGGCCCTCGGTCGCCCTCGCGACGCCGAAGTCGATGACCTTCGGCAGGGGCTGCCCGTCGTGCATCGTCACCATGATGTTCGAGGGCTTCACGTCGCCGTGGATGATCCCCTTCTGATGCGCGTGCTGGATCGCATGACACACCTGGACGAAAAGCCCGAGCCGTTCGCGGACCGTCAGCCGGTTGCGGTCGCAATACTCGGTGATCCGGACTCCCCTCACCAGCTCCATCACGAAGTAAGGCGCCCCCCGCTCGGTGGCTCCGGCATCGAACACCCGCGCGATGTTGGGGTGGTCCATCATCGCCAACACCTGCCGCTCGGCCTCGAACCGCGCGATCACGCTGCGCGTCTCCATGCCCAAGCGGATGATCTTGAGCGCCACCAGCCGCCGGACCGGGCTCTCCTGCTCGGCCAGATAGACGACCCCGCAACCACCCTCACCGATGCGCCGGACCAGCTTGTAGCGCCCGATGCGCGAACCGACCGTCTCCTCGCCCTTCTCCCCGGAGCCGACCTTCGTGCGGAGCTCGATCGTGTCGTCCAGCCTCATGTTCGTCAGCGTCAGCGCCGAACCGCTTTCGGCGAAGAACCGCTCGGCCTCCCCCTCGGCGTCGAGCAGCCGCACGATCCGGGCGAAGGCGGCGGAATCCTCGCCGCATTCCCGCCGGAGGAACTCCCTCCGGGCGGCGGGCTCGAGCTCCCGGGCGGCCGTGAAGAGCTCCTCGTCCCGATCGAGCTCGGCGTCGCCGATCTCCTGCCCCGGCTCAGACATGGGAGCCCCCCGAGGTTGCCCCGGCCGCAGGCCACGCGACTATTCGCGGGCGGATCACGCGTGGCTCCTGATGTCCTGAAACAGCCAAGCCTTGGCGAAGGCCCAGTGCCGCTCCACGGTGCGCTCGGTCACGCCCATGCTCTGCGCCACCTCCCGGTTGCTGTGGCCTCCGAAGAATTTAGATACAACGACCGTCGCCTTCTCCGGATCCTTGGCCCGCAACCGCTCCAGCGCCTCGTCGAGGAGCAGCACCTTCTCGTCCGGGGTCGTGACGGCGAGCTCGAGCTCGTCGATATCCAGCCGGATCAGATCGCCCCCGCGTTTGAACCGGGCCTTGCGACGGGCATTCTCTATCAGGATACGCCGCATGGCCTCCGCCGCGGCCCCGAAGAAATGCGCCCGGTTCTGCCACTGGCCATGTCCGCCGCGGCCGAGCCGCAGCCACGCCTCGTGCAGCAGCGCCGTCGGCTGCAACGTCTGCGCCCCCGACTCCTGCGCCATCCGCCACGCCGCATGGCGGCGCAGGTCTCCGTACACCAGCGGCAACAGATCCTCGGCCGCGCTGCCGACACCTTGTCCCAAGGAGTGGAGAACCTGGGTGATTTCGCTCATGGCAGGAAGGGGTTGTGCAACCGGGTCCGGCGGAATGCCTCCGTTTTGCACGGCGGTCGAAGCGTCGTGCGGACGTCGGGCACACGGAGAACGGAGTAGGACCGGAAAAGTCGGCAGGGCAGTTTGGCTAAGGTCGTGCGGGGAATCGTACGGGGAAGAAAGCAATCCTAGGCTTGGTCCCTGAGCAGCCGCCCGGACGCTGTCAACCCGTTTCCCCCGAACGACGATTCTCGTCCTCCCGTGGCTGCGACGCCGCATGCGGCTACGATGCAGCCAGTTACGAAATCGTTCGGAAAGTCCGAATTCGGGGCTGGAACCGGCGAAGCGCCGCCACCCGCCGGATACCGTGTCGCGCATCGCCGGAATCCGATTACTTGCCGGTTCCGATGCCGCCGTCCGCGGCGATCGCCGCCGATGCGAGCCCATGTCGCGACGACAAGTGCCGAGGAAGCGGCACCTCACCTGAGCAGCCCGCCAACAACGGGCTGCACTCCGCACATCCATCGCCCACTCCGTCCGATTCCGCCCCCACTTCCCGGCGCCGCCGTCCCGGAGATTGTCACGTAATACGTGACAATCGTTTTCCCGGCGAAACCGGGAA
>Ga0066602_10001628_pt1 | contig 14733 bp, 7 predicted proteins | sample Higcelweek5metaG_FD_59481 | JGI IMG/M metagenome (GOLD analysis project Ga0066602, IMG submission 59481) | Freshwater pond sediment microbial communities from the University of Edinburgh, under environmental carbon perturbations - High... | ecosystem: Environmental > Aquatic > Freshwater > Pond...
TCGCCGGAACCGACCACGTCTTGCCGTCGGCGCTGCGGCTGTAGGCGACCCAGGTGTCGGCGGAATCCTCATGGACGGCAGAACTCTGCCACATGCAGTACAGGTACCCCTTGAACCCGATCATCACCACACCGTTGGCGTAGTGGTCGTCGCTAGTCCCCGGCTTGAAAATGGTGAAAGTCTCCGTTCCAGTCGCCGCTGAAAGTCCCAGATCGACGGAGTCGGCCTGGTTGAACAATCCCGACTTGACGCTGAAGGGAGCCTCGGCGGCATGGAGGCTGGCATAGAGGGCCAAGACTGCGGGCAGAATGAATCGGCTCATGCTCTTCACGGCTCCTTGGAAGCGATCGCCTACCGAAGTGTACGGGATACCGCCGGTCACCGCTGTCGACATGCCGATGCCTCGTTGTCTCGTCATACCCAATGTTGTCCAAAAGCCGCTCCTCGATGCGCATTTTCGAGTTTCCGGACGAGATGGCGTTGTCCATCACGCACATTCGGCTCCGCATCGCGCCGTTCCAGACAGCACTCGTTCATCAGCATCGAGAACCGGTTGTGGTGGTAGGCGACGTGGAGCTTTCCCCAGTCTTCGGGACGATCTCCGCCACCGGATCCGATTAGCCGCCGCCGGTGATGGCTGCGCTGTAGTCCGAGCCGTAGTTGGCGAAGCCGACCACTTGCAAGGCTCTGATTCCATCTGGAATCCGAATAGCGTACAATGGACAACAGCCATTGAAAAACCAGGCGCGAGGATGCTCTCTCCGATGTGATCTTGCTCTCTGCATGACTTCTCCCAAGGACACGAACACGGGAATTCAACTCGCACCTCAGATATGGGACTACGTCAGCTACAGAGCCTGGCTTTCCGATGCATTCAAGGCCAAGAAGGCTGTCTATCCTTGGTACTCCTACGGGGTTCTCGCACAGCGTGCCGGCTTCCAGGCACGCGATTATCTCATGCGCGTGATGCGAGGGGAACGAGGCCTCAGCATGGATGGCGCCGAGCGTCTGGCGGACGCGTTGGACTTGAAGCCTGCAGAAAAGGCCTACTTCATCGCACTCGTCCGCCACAACCAGGCCAAGAACGACGAAGAACGCGATGCGGCATGGAACAAGGCGCAACACGCCTTGGCACGATCGCGCGACACGGCGGCACGGCGGCAGATCACCGAAGTGCATCGCGCAATCCTCTCGGAATGTCGCCATCTGGCTGTCCGTTCCCTGCTGGAAATGCATCCCGACCCCGGTGACTGGAGTGCACTGGGCAAACGGCTGGTACCGCGGCGAAGCGCCTCGTCCGTGCGCCGATCCATCAACAGGCTTCAAGCCGGAGGATTGATCGAGCACCGCCCCGATGGGCTCTGGCATGCCACGGAGAAATCGCTGGCCACTCCGTTCGAAGTCGGACTGCCCGCCGTGAAGAAGTACCACCGGGACAGTCTTCGCCTGGCAAGCGCATCCCTCGATGCGGTGCCGTCGGATCGTCGCAGCGTAGTGGGTCTGACCTTGGGGATCTCGCCGAGCACGTATCAGTTGGCGCGCAAGCGCATCGAACAGCTCTGCGAGGAACTCGCGAAGCTCGCCGACAGCGACGACTGTGCCGACCAAGTCTACCAGATCACCATCGCAGCTTTCCCTCTCGCCGAGTCGTGCAACGAAAAGGATCCGCAATGATTCGTCGCGTTTGGGCCATTCCCCTGATCGCGCTGTTCCTCGCCTCGTGCGGCGAGCAGAACACCGTCGCCGGCAACAGCGTGATCATCGGCAACAACACTGCGACAGGAATTGTCTTGAATCCGGATGGGTCCCCCGCTCCCGGCGTGATCGTGGAATGCACCCCCGACTCGACGCCCGCGTGGAATGCACGCCCGGACAACTGGAGTACTGTTTCCGACAACGACGGGCGGTACCATTGCTCCGACCTGCCAACCGGCCACGTGGGAGTGGCGGCATACTCCCCTGCATCGGGGTTGACGCACTGGCATGAAGTCAACATGGACGGCGCCCCATCCCAGGACTCCATTCGCGACACCCTCGCCGCCCCAGGCCGCCTGTACGTAGCTCTACCGCCTAACACGAACGGCATCATCCTGCTGTCGGGCCTTCCCACGATGCTATCGATTCACGGCGACCAGATCCTCGAACTGACCGGCATTCCAGCAGGCTGGAGAGGCGACTTGCGCCTGGCCAGTTCCACCACGGCCATCACGGTGGTGGACTCCAATCTCCATGTCGATCCCGCAGGGATCGATTCCGCAGGATACACGCGCCGATCGATCACCCTGCGCGTCCCTCTCGCGGGCGGCCTCGCCTCCGACTTGATCCAGTTTCCGCTACTGCTGCGCCTCGACAGTTCTTGGCAAGGATTCGCGGCATCGCTGCCGGATGGGAGCGACCTTCGCCTCTCCACCGCAGGCGGCAAGGCTCTTCCGCTCACCGTGGCCGCATGGGACCGCGCGAACCGGACCGGCGCATTGTGGACAATTCTCGACACCCTCGTAGCCCCGGGCGATTCGGTGGAAGCGGTGCTGAGCTGGGGCGTACCGGTTCCCGGATCGCATCCAGTCCCCGCATTCGCCACCGACCGTGGCTGGATCGCAGCGTGGCCTCTGGGAGACACCAGCGGCACGGCAATGGACCGACTGGACGCCTTCCCAGGAACGATCAGCAAGCTCACGACAGTTGCAGGTGTCATCCGATCGGCGAGCCGGTTCGACGGCCACTCCAGCCAGATCATCGTCACCGGTTCCGAAACCGGCGCGCTCGCATTCCCAGAAGGAGGGCCGTTCACCTGGACCTGCTGGGCACGCCCCGCTCTTTCGACAAGCAGGGGGCACGTCATGGGACACGGCTTGTACGGGCCGAACATCCAATTCGATGGGACGGGTGATTCGGGAATCTGGGCAGCCCAGGAATCCCGCTCCTCTCCAAGCGGCTGGGACTACTTGAAGGCTCCTGCCGACACCGGCACCTGGGCGCACCTCGCACTGACGGTATCCGGATCCTCGATCGCCCTCTACGTGAATGGCACTCGCCAGTACATCGACTCGTTGTTCTGGGGCAACAGTGTCGGCCGACGCGCGGCGCCCTTCCTGATCGGCACCAGCATCGACACCCTCGGACTTACCAGCACCACGAACCACTTCGTCGGCGACATCGAGGAGGTGTGGGTGCAGAGCGTCGCGCGCAGCCCGGACTGGATACGCCTGGTCGGGGCGAACCAGAAGCCTGGTGGATCTGTCGCACACCCCGTGAAGTAGCTGCCAACCCGGACACCTTAACTGCCACGAGGGCTCCAACCGGAGCCTCCCTTGAAGCATCACGACTCTCCAGCCATCGGCACGTCTTCGCGCCAACGCCATAGCCCGCATCGGCACCTCATCGTCACTGCCCAGGATTCGAATGCCTGAATGGCTTCCATGAACTCCTGGCAGCAAGCGAACCCCGGCCTCAAGAAGCCATGATTCGCTTCACTCTGTCAGGGCCGAAACTGCAGCGATCTGATGGTCAAGCAGGGCCTTCCTTCCATGCTCACCCTGGCGAAGCCAACCCCGCGAAAGCCTGCTGGCAACGTTGGACGAGGGGCCTGCGGATCCAGCATTTGCTCTTCCTCGGCAATGACGACACCACGCACGTCGATCCAAGTGATCCTGGCTCGAACGGTCGCCCCGGCGATATAGGGCGCTTCTGCGGGCCTCTTCTCGACTCCGGTCGCGGCAGCCGGAGCGTTCACCAAAGTGATGTTGGGCTTCGGCCACTTCGCCTTGTCGGAAAGAAGAAAGCCGAGATGCGGGGGCTGGTTGTATGCGGAATTCTGCCACGCGACTGCAGATCTGTACACCGGATCGTGCATCAACGTGTAGAGACGAAACGTGGTGGGCGTAGTGGTGGTGAAAACGATCAGACTGTCGGCGTTGGTCGTACCGAAGACCGCTTCCTCGCGCCAATCACCGAAAAGATCGGCCACCAGCGTGGGTGTCGCCTTCGTAGTATTGTTGGAAACCACCACGTCGCCAGCCGGATAGCTCCCGAAAGTCATGATCGACTTCGTGCCACTTCCCGTCCATTTGGTGATCGTCGTGCCGTCCAGAATCTCGTCGTACAGATCTCCATCCCAGTAGATGCGAAAGTTGATGCTGGGACGCGAAGAATAGATCTGCTTTCCCGAAACATTGGACACCGGCCCGAACGACCACATTTCGTAGCCCGTGTAGTTGGAATCGATGTCGCCAGCCATTCCGCGCCCGTTGTCACCCGAAGATGCGTTGTACCAGTAGACGTGTCCTGTCAGTGCGTTGTGCAGTTCCTCGCCATGGGTGTTGTCGCTTTCGTGCACCGCCCAGACCATCAGGGTGTCGTTGTTCGGGATCATCTTGCCCAGATGCATCGCGTCACCATGCCCGAAGCCGGTGCGGTACATGAACTTCCCATTGTGATCGATGGCGCACGCTCCCTGGACGATCTCGTCGTACCCATCGAAGTCGACATCCCCCACCGTCAGATTATGGTTTCCTTGCCCGTAGCATTCTTTTCCAGACGACGCGGCATTGTAGTACCAGCGTTGCTTCAGGGCGGCACCGTCCCAATCCCAAGCAGTGATCGCCATCCGCCCGTAATAGCCGCGCTGGAATACGGCGCTGGGCTTGGCGCCATTGCCCAGCCATGCCGTAGCCGCCAGGAAGCGGTCCACGCGATTGGTGCTTTCCGAGCTCTTACCCCACCCATTGGCGGGATCACGCCCCGGGACGTAGTTGACAGTGGCCATTTCCTTGCCTGTGGCCCCGTTGAAGACAGTCAGATATTCCGGCCCAGAAGTGATGAAGCCCGAGGAGTTCGCGTAGTCGGTGGCATCGTTGTCGCTCGCGGCCGATCCCTTGGAGAGGTAGATGCCGGTACCGTCCTTGGTTCCAGGCGCGGTCTTGCACATCACCTCGGCCTTGCCGTCACCATCGTAGTCGGCCACCTGGAACTGCGTGTAGTGCGCACCGGCGCGGATGTTCTGCCCCAGGTTGATGCGCCAGAGGCGCTTGCCCGCCAGCGTGTAGCCATCGAGGTAGACGTTGCCGGTATTGCCGGACTGCGAGTTGTCCTTGGAGTCGGACGGATCCCACTTCAGGACGATCTCGAGCTTGCCGTCACCGTTGAGGTCGCCCGTCGAGCCGTCGTTGGCCATGTAGCCGGTGCCGGGTTTGCTCAGAGGGATGGACAGCCACGGCTTCGAGCGGGCCGTCACAGCAGCATCCGCAGGCTGCTCCACGCCATCGATCACGGCACGCACCGTGTACTTGGCGCTCGTGTTGCCTGAAGCGTCGACGTAGTTCGTCGCGGCACCCGCGGCGATGCTCGCGATCTTCGTTCCGTCTCGGTAAAGATTGAACGATGTGGGCGAGAGATCCGTGCCCAGGACGCGCCACGAAAGGAACACTTTCGCTCCACTCGTATTCACGGCCACCAGGCCGCGATCGAGCCACTCCATGCTGCGGGTCAGCCCCCAGGACTGGGTCGTTATCGCAGCTCCGACCAGGAACGCAATTCGAAAATATCGGTTCATCATTCTTCCTCCGAAGCGGTCAACTGGGGCGCAATCCAACGGACCCGGGTTTGCTCGACTCACTCAGTGCATGTTCAAAATCCGTCGCAACACCAATTCGGGTTTCCCGTCGATCTGGATTCGCGCGACATGAAGGCCTTTCCGCCCAACGGGAGCCATCGGACGAGGGGCGTTTCGATCAAGGAACTGGATCTCTTCGGCCACGAGTTTGCCGCGCAGATCCATCCAGGACACCTTCGCCGCCACGAGCGCGGCATCGCCCCGCACGACGCCCGAGGTTTCGGAGACATCGGTGACTTTCGGATCGTCCAGGAACGGGCTTGCGACAGTTTGTGCCACGTACGTCGATTGATCACCGTCCGTGATGTAGCGTATCTTCGCGGCGGAAGTCTGCGCACCCGACCAGGCGGCGCAAAACGCCTTGACATCATTGGCTCCGGAGCTCTTGTACGCGTCAATACGTTTGTACCCGTAGAACGTGCTCGGAACCCATGTCGTCTTCTTCCAACTGGAGCTGGCGGCGAGGGTGTAAGGAGTCGTCGAGGAGATGCCGCTTTCCGATTTGTTGGTGTACGACCCCACGTCGACGACCGTCGACGCAGCATCCGCGACGATTTCGACATCCCACGAGCCGCTCGACTCCTTCCTGAATCCGTCGAAGCGGTTCGATTCCAGGTACACCTGCCCCCCGGTGCTGGGGAGGATGTTGTTGTAGCCGACGTTGTCCGTCGAAGGGGTGTTGCGAACGAAGTAGTTGTCGTACTCGTGGAAGCTTCCGTTCATCATCTGTGGCGTTCGGCGCACGTTGCTGTCCCAGTAGTTGAACATCAAGCTGTTGCGATTCTCCGTCGTGGTGGTGTTCAGCGTGCCGATCAGGACGCACCAGTATCGGTTGCGGAAGACGTTGTAGGAGATCGTGACAAAATCGGGGCTACGTTTCTTGTCGTATCCGTTGTAGGGGGTATTGATCCAGATGAACTTGCCCACCTCGTCGATCGCCTTCGTGAGGGTGCTGACGAAGGAGCAGTGGTCGATCCACACGTTCTTCCCGGAATAGATCTGCATCTGGATTCGATCCTCCTTCGCGACCGAGGCGAAGTTGATGTTCCGGAAGATCATGTTGTCGCTCGGCGCCCCGAGCGTCGTCGAATTGCTGTCCTTCGTACTCGACCCGTAAGCGTTCGTTATGATCTGGATGTCGGAGATTTTGTTCGCGCTCCAGGATCCGATCAGCGACTTGTTGCTCTGTACGCGGATATCATTCAGGGACTTGAAGTCGAGGTTGGCCGTCACGACGATCGTCAGCGGATCCTTCGATGCGAGATTACTCTTCAGATCGGCGACGGTCGAGACAAAAACCGTCTTACCCAACAAGCCGCCGATCGTTCCTGCCTTCACTCCGCTCGAAACCTTCGCAAGCCCGGCAAACCCCTGGAGTCCACGGCAGTCGAGACGCCATTTCTGCGTGGTCGCGCCACTGTACGAAGCCATGCCCGTGGTGTTGCCCGTCGCATTGAACGTCAACGCCTTCCCGCTCCCCACGTTCACGATCTTGTAGTACAGGTAGTTGCCCAGAAAATCCTTGTCGACTCCGACGATGTTCCAGCGCTGGGCTGTTGAACTCGCCTTCGCCGCGATCATCGCGAAATCGCCATCCCCCGTGGCGAGAAGCCCAGTCGTAACGTTGACGATCTCGTAGACCCCCGACGAGATCCAGTCGATTCGCCAGTTCTGGGTCGGGACGCCGCTTGCCGGTATCGTGTTCAAACCCGAGCCCGCCGAGGTCCCCTTGATATTGAGGCTGCGGACGGTGTTGTACCAGCCCAGGTTCACTTCCTGGGCCGGATACCTGAGTTCAGCCCCTTGTACCGCTGCCATTGCGACGGCGACCAGCGAAAGAATCCAATGGAACGTTCTCATTCGAGTCCCCTTTGAGGTGAAACGTTTCTCGCAGCGTTCAGCTAAGACGCTACCGAGCCTTCACCACGAGCGTCGTTTCGATTCCGCCACCACGCGACACGCGCAGCAGGTACATTCCCGGTGGGCGAAGGGAGCCAAACTCGACTCGCCCGTTCCCGGATACAGATTCCATCATGCGTCCATCGAGTCCAACCAATTCGCATCGAAATGCTCCCTCACGTTTCACGGCAAGAGCGTCGCGGAACACCTGCACCGCCCCCATCGCCGATTCGCGTGCATCGACTCCAGTGGAGATCTGCATGATGCTTGTCAGAGGAACGCGGACGAGTTCGATGTCCTCCTTGTTCACCGAATAGCCTGAGTACAGGTATCTGCTCCACACGCAAGACTTGGGGTAGCTGTATCCCAGCGTCTTGTACTTCCCGACGCGGCGTCTGTGGTAACGCCATCGCACACCAGCCGCGCATAGTACGGACTCTGGACTCCGACCTTGTACCAGACAGGTTCGAGATTGCTCCCCGATCCGGCTTCGGACAACTTGAAGGTTGCCCCCGAAATCGTCTTGGAGTCGGACGCGGCCTCGGCGACGATCCACTCGATCCATCCGGGCTCCTGGACTTCCGCCGCATTGCGCCCCGACATATCGAAGTCGATGAGAAGCGCCGCGTTCGAGACGGCAGCCATCGACAACACCGCGACCATCAGGTCGGCCACCTTCCCTAGAGCTTCTGCCGCGACATCCCGCCGATGTCTCGTCGTCCTAGTCTCGTTCATGTCTGCCTCCACGGTTGATCCGATTCCACACGATTCATGCATGGATTTCCAACCGCCTTCGCAGTGCGATGGCCCGGCGGGGAACCACGCGCCACGTCGATTGCGCAGCGCACATCCAGGACTGACGCGCTACTCCACGGACATCGGCGTCGTCTCCTGGAAGGACGCGCTCCGGACCTTGATGAGATACGTTCCCTTCGACAATGGCTTTCCGAGGGGGAACGAATACTCGCCTCTCCCATCGACCACGAATTCGCCGAACTTCTCGCCTGCGACGCTGAACACGGACAAGGTCGCGACGACATCCGTTTCGTTTCGCACCACCAATCGACTTCGATCCAGCCTCGCGGCGAGACTGGAGGCGATCGTTCCCGGCCTCCTACTCGCGGTGGTTCCATTCGACACCGCGAACACCGTGTAGTTCAGACTGCTGGTCGATTGCCCATTCGTCCCGAGAGTCACGACATCGCCACTCTTCGCACTCTTCCTGTACAGATTGAACGTGACGCCATTGTTGCTCGAAACGCTCGACTCCATCTTCGTCCACGCACCAAGCCACACGGGAATAGTCGTCACGCGGCTGTCAAGCGCCACGTAGATCGTCGCATCCGCCCCGGCCGTGAACGTCGCCAGATCCGCGATGCTGGCCTTGGAATCGCAGGCCGTCAGGATCGCCTCCGCTCCAACGATTTCAGGAGGCAGAGCCCCGTAGGTGAAGTCGCGATCGCCGAAGACGAGGCTCCCCAGCTGCACGTTCCTGGCGATCTTCCAGTCCGCGGAATTCTCGACGTCCTTGACGATCAGATTCCTGATCAACGTACCGTTGATGGGATCCACCCTGGCCTCCAGAACCCATTTCTGGTCCTGCGATCCCGTACTCTCCCACTCCACGGCATCGGCCCCATCCTGTGTCGATCCTGCCGCGATTCCGATGCAACTCCTGTCCTTGGAGATCTTCGTGACGATCGTGTAGGAGCCATCGCCATTGGCGACGAGCTTGAACATCCGCGCATCGCTTCCCGCAGCGCTCACGACATCGAGCTTCGTTCCGTTGGCGATTTTTCCGCTGTCCAGATCCAGTCGCAGCGTCCTGCCGTCGCCGATCTGGGGATGGAGGAAATAGTATCCGGCTCCTGCCGCCGAAAATTTCCAGGTCTGCGCGCTGTCGCGTTGCACGACACCGGCCCCATCCGACGCGAGCGCGCTGGCGACCGCCAGAAAACGTCCGCTATTCACGTTCTTCAGCACGTACTTGAACGCCGTATCCAGCACCGCACCGGTCTTCAAGCTGTCGACCGCGACCGTCTTCAGGAACGAGGCGGGATGTCTCGCGCCGACGTACTTGATCACCTCCGCGTCCGTGACGTACTTGATCTTGTCGTAGGACTTGAAACAACCAGAATAGGCGTTGCAGAAGGCCTTGACATCGTAGCCGGACGCGTCATAACCGGGCACCAGTGCATACCCGTAGTTGTCGGTCGCCTTCCATGCCGTCCCCAGCGTGGTGATGCTGATCTTCGTGGGCGTGGCGCTGGTCGTGGCCGCGGTGTACGAGTTGTAGTCGAAATAGGAGAGCGCCGAGGTCCTGTCGATGTCGATCTCCTTGCCCTTGTACGCCTCGAATCGGCAATTCTCGCTCAGGACCCGCGAGCCCTCCCCGGCGATGATCTGGGACGACGCGTTGGGATTGCTTCCGCCCGTCACCGTGTGGTATTCGCTGTAGTTGTGATGGAAGCCATTGCTGTACTGCGGCGTGCGGCGCGAGCACTGTTCCCACTTGTTGAACATCAAGGTGGTCCGCAACCGGCTCACGTCCTTGTTCTGAGAACCGAACGCGACGGTCCAGAACCTGTTCTTCATGTAGTTGTAGGAAATGGTGATGTAGTCGGGGTTCACCCCATTGTAGGCCGCATCCGACCAGTTCGCCGCCGGCGTGTTGATCCAGATGAACTTGCCGACTTCGACGGAGCTGTTCTGTCCGAACGTCGCACTGAAGTCGTTGTGGTCGATCCAGATGTTTCGCCCGCCGTACACGTAGAGAAGGATCACTCCGGAACCGGTGGAATTCAGCGTCTTCGCGACGAAGTTCATGTTGCGGATGACGATGTTGTTGCTGGGTGCCGCGTCTTTTCCGTTGTAGTCGTCGTTCCTGAGCTGGCAGTCGTAGATCGTATTCTTCGCGTACGACCCGACAAGCGTCTTGTCGTCGCGGATCCGCTGGTTGCTGGAGCTCTGCGTGGCCATGTCGATGTCGGCGGTAAGAACGACCGTCAGAGGAACAGTCTTGTTCAGCGCCGCCACCAATTGCGCCACCGTCGAGACATATTCCGTCGTTCCCAGCAGGCCACCGATGGCTCCCGCCTTCTCCTTTCCTCCCACCAGACTGTTGGCCGCGAAGCCTTCCAGGCCGTCCAGGTTCAGCTTGAATTTCTGGTAGTTGTCGCCTCCGTAGGTGGAAACAGCGATCTCGTTCCCGCTCGGGACGAACGTCAACCCCACGCTCGCATCGGCATTGCTGACGATCTTGTAGTACAGGTTGTAGCCCTCGAAATCCTTCGATACGGCCACGATGTTCCAACGCTGGTTGGCCCCGTTGACATCCGGCGCGGCAACCGCTTTGCCGTTCTGGTTGGTGACCACGTAGGCGGTCTGCGAATTCACGATCTCGTAGACGCCGCTGCTGACGTAGTTCAGATACCACTTCTCGCTTCTCTCGCCGGTCGTGACCGAAGACGCGAGAGGAGCGCCGCTCGCCGTGGCGGACATCGCGATGTTCCGGTTCGTGTTCCCGATCCCCATGCGGAATTCCTGCACGGGGTATGTGAATGTCTGGGCCGGTGCGCTTACCGCAACGCACAGCAGAGCCGGCAATGCGATTCCATTGATCCATTTCGAGATGGCCATGACCAACTCCTTCCTTGAAGATTCGTACGACGCCTCCCCCTGTCATCCAGGAGAAGGCGGAACACTTGCCCCTGGAATCAGCGCAGGACCGGGGTGAGCATGCGACTCTCGCGAATCCCATCGCCCTCGAAGCTCGCTACGCGCACGCGCCCCTTCGCCTCAGGAATCACGAACCACTGGTCGGAGCTCAGATCGACTGACAACTCCTGACGCCCAGCGATGTCACGGATGGAGAGCCTTCCCGCCACGGGCGCGTAGAATTCGAATCGACCGTTCTCGACCCTCCAATCGGGCTGGCGGGCGAGCCGCGTCACTCCCGTTGGAACCGACCCCGTGACGAAAAGACCGAGCAGGCGCGTCTTGCTGGAGCCTTCCTTGTCGGTGACGGTGAAGTTCAAGTAGGTGACCCCGCAAGTGGTCTTGGGAGTGATGCTCAGGGTCGAACCGCTCACGGAGAGATCCGCGCAGGACGATGTGGCCGCCTTGAACGTGGGGCTGCTCGTGTATCCCGCGGTGAGATCGGACATATTGATGGTGACCGTCTTGCCCACCACCGCCTCGACATGGGGCGTGGCCATCCACTCCAAGTACTCCTCTAGATTCGTGTAGCCATCGTCGTTGCGGTCGGCATTCGATTCGGTGAAATCTCCCGTCGCCCCCTTGGGGTTGGTGCCGATCCAGGTCTCCCACCAGTCGGGCAATCCATCTCCATCGCTATCGAAGCCCGATGCCCTGTTGGTCGTGGGGTAGCTCTCGTAGCCACCCACGTCGGTCTCGCGATCAGGAATGCCAGGCAATCCAGAAACACTCCCTTTGGCCTTGTAGGTACCCGTGAGGGTTTCCTTGACGATCCGCTTGTCGTGGTCGTCAAAGACCGGCATGGTCATGCCCACGTCGGAGAGCACGTCCTTGTACGCCTCCTTGGCGGTCTGGATCTTCGCGTAGGAAGGGTAGAACGGCTTGCTGCTCCATACGCTCCAATCGAGGACCTGCCCGTTGGACAGAGTGTACTGGCGACCGCAGTTGTCGTTTGTGCCGTCGCAAGTGAAGCTACCGTCCGCTTTCTGCAACACGTTGTTGTGGTAGTAGAACGACTGAGTCCCCTTGCCGATGCCCTCGATCTGTGCATTGAGCGTGAGGTGCAACCTGGTCGCGGCGCCTTCCTTGTAGTAATTGCCAGCGAAATTCACCTCGTGCGCCCCTCCATCGGTCGCACGCGAATACCAGTTGTACACGACGTTGTTGAAGAGATCGGCACGGCCAGAGTAGTACCCATCGGCCAGCCCACCGCCCAAGCTCCAGTTGCGGCCTTCGTTGTGGGCGAGCAGGTTGTGGTGGTAGGAACCGACGTCCCCACCGACAGTCGCCGCGTAGCCGTGCCCCGTTCCCTTCGGATAATTCTGGTGATCGGCGACGTTCAGCGCTTCCGCGAGCATCGTTCGCTGCAACGTGAGGTTCTTCGCATCGCGCGAACTGAACGACTCGTCGATCGTCCAACTCACGGACGAGTGATCCATGATCGTGTGCTGGCACCCTTGCAGGCCCGTTCCATCCCACGTGACCCCCGTGTACCCGAGCCGCACCTTCAGAAAACGGATGATCGACTCGTTCGCCCCGCTCATCCCGAATGGGCAGGATTTGATCACGACTCCCTTGCCCGGAGCGGTCTGGCCCGCGAAGGTCACGCGATCCGAAGCAAGCGTGAGTCGTCCCTTCAAGGTGATGATGCCCCCGACGTCAAAAACGATCGTGCGCGGCCCGATCTCATTCTCCACGGCTTCGCGGAGACTTCCGGCCCCGGCGTCTTTCAGGTTGGTCACATGGACCACCTTGCCGCCTCGTCCACCGTGCGCGTAACGGCCATACCCTTCCGCGTCCGAGAATGCCAGTCGACGTGGCTCGAACGCCCAGAGCTGCCCCGGGGTGACGTTGCCACTGGCATCGGTCTCGTCGATGCGCCACCACCAGGTCTTCAACACGGAGGGCTTTGAGATCTTGTACGTGGTTCCGGTCTGTTCTCCCTTGTACGCCGACGACGAGGTCGTCGCATTGTCGACCGAAGCCGAATCGTTCGCGATGTACACCCCATGCGATTTCGCACCCGATGCGGCTGTCCACGAAAGCGTCACGGAACCAGCATCGGCATCCACATGCCAGTCCATGTGCGAGGGCGACGGCTTCGACGCTTGCATCTTCGGGTCGGGCACATCCAGCTTCAGACCGTTGATGTACACGTTCTTGTAGCTGGAGCTGGACGAGGAATTGGGGGTGTAGATGATCGTGACCGTCTTGCCCGCGGTCGCGGTGAACGCGACGTAGCTGTAGGCAGCGTTGTCGAGGATCAAGCCCTTGTTGGTCGGCTTCACGTTCGACGCCTTTGTCGTGCCATCGACGCTCACGCTGACTTCCGCCCACTGGTTGCCGTCGGTCGTGTTGTGGTAGGAGAGGAGCGAGTGGCTCCCGGCAGAAAGGCCCGAGATCTCAAGCTTGATCGAACCTCCGGAATTCCCACCGGAAACGGTGAGACCGTCGCCGATCACCCGTGCGTAGTTGGGAGACTGGACCATCAGCTTGGCCCAATCCGTCGTGAGGCTCGTCCCCGCCGCCCCATTCTTTGAAACCTTGAAGGTGACGCCAGAAATCGTCTTCGACTCCGACGCGACGTCGGCCACCGGCCAGGCCGTCCAGCCCGGCTCGGTCACTTCGCTCGACTGGCGGCTCGCTTCGTCGAAGTCGATCTGGATGCCTGCATGGGCGGTCGCAAGGATGCCAGATGCCACCAGCGCCACTGCGGCGAACTGGGAACGGATAGTTGTCGGGACCATGATGCTATCTCCCTTTCAGAAACTCATGTGCCGAACTTAGGCGTCTTCCCGACGAGGCGCCGTCCGTTGGAAAGGGCGGTGTTGTCACCGATTCTTCACGTCATCACATGGCGGTATCGGTTGCGCCCCACTGATGATCCACGCTTCCGTCGCATCACAAGCCTGGATACGGCGATCATCAGCGCCATTCATCGACGGAATCGCCGCCTGTAGACACCAGATCTATCGGCACCGGCGAAGTCAGCTCGCGTCCTTGTCGGTGCTCGTCGAGGCGAGCTTGCGATTGGCCACGCCCGTCTGGTCGCGCCGCACCATCACCAGGGCGCAATCCGAACGTGACCTCCCCGGGGAAGGAGCTTCGCCATCAGAAGCGCTTCAGCGCCCCGGAGCGACCACGCGCACGGTGCGCGACGGCATTCCCGCGACCGCGATCTCGGCGACCGCCAGACCGCGCAACCCTGTCGGTGCCACGGGGCGTGGCGCGTCGGAATCGAGCCACTGCTCGTCCACCGCGACCACCTGACCGCGCACGTCGATCCAGCGCACCTTCGCCCACACCTGGTCGATCGAACGACGCTCGGCCGAGACGCTTTCATTGACAACATCCGTCACCAGGATCGAGATGGACTGCGTGGTGGACGTCTTGCCGTCGCTCGCGGCCACGGTCGCCTTGTAGATGTTGTCGGCACCGTTGTCGAGAGGCGTCTCGTAGTCGGGAGCCGTCTTGAACGCGAGCGCGCCCGTGCTCTTGTCGACCGA
>Ga0066602_10001629_pt1 | contig 14725 bp, 13 predicted proteins | sample Higcelweek5metaG_FD_59481 | JGI IMG/M metagenome (GOLD analysis project Ga0066602, IMG submission 59481) | Freshwater pond sediment microbial communities from the University of Edinburgh, under environmental carbon perturbations - High... | ecosystem: Environmental > Aquatic > Freshwater > Pond...
CTTGTTTCGGTTATAGTCATCGACTATAAAAAAAATAATCCATACTTGGTTGAGTGCTTAGACGCCATTCAAAAACAAACATATAAAACTTTCGAAGTAATTCTTGTTTGTGACTACAAAGTAAATTTGAGTTACCCCAAGCTCAGACAAAAGTATTACGGACATTATGTCGGTCCGGCCGAAAAGAGAGACGAAGGAGCAAAAATGGCAAAAGGGGAGATCTTTGCTTTTATTGACGATGACGCCTTTCCGTCTGAAACTTGGTTGGAAAAAATAGTTCCTCATTTTAGGAAAAAAAATATTGCCGGTGTTGGTGGCCCCGGAGTTACCCCGCCAAACGTTTCTTGGCGGGAGGAAGCCTCAGGGTGGGCATCGGCCTCTCATGTTGGTGCCGGTCCTTATATCTACCGCTTTATTCAGGATAAAAAAGAATTTGTCGAGGACTACCCTTCTATGAACTTGTCGGTCCGGAAAACCGACTTTGACAAAATCGGCGGTTTTGACTCAAATTTCTGGCCCGGAGAAGACACTAAGTTATGTTTGGATCTTACACGCAAGTTAAAGAAAAAAATTATCTATGAATCGAAAGCTGTCGTTTATCATCACCGCCGCCCAATTCTTTTTCCCCATCTAAGACAAAATGGTAACTACGGTCTTCATCGGGGATACTTTGCCAAAATACTACCCGATACATCCTTCAAAATTGAATATTTTTTACCATCGGTCATGCTTCTCGGACTATGTTTTATCATTCTGTCTCTTTTATTTGCCAATCCTGTTGTAAACATTATTCAAGACATCGGTCTAATCTGTTTTTTTCTATATTTTCTTACCCTTGTTCTTAACGCCATAGGTATACTCATCCGGTCCAAAAGCATTCTCCAGTCGGCAATCTCTATTCCTATTATTTTTATCACCCACCTCTGGTATGGCACTAAATTTATTCAAGGGTATTTATTTACCGCTAAACTTAAAAGATGAAATCTAAAATGAAACCCTTACGGCTTGTTGTCGGTTATCCGCCAATTCCTTCCGGAAAAGGAGTTGCTCTTCTCTCTCAAAATAGACAGTTTCAGTATTTCAATGCAAAAACATATATTTACCCCATGGTTCCGGCTTACGCTGCCTCAAACGCAAAAAAACATGGCTACAAAGTCAAATGGATGGATGGTATAGCTGAAGAAAAAACTTTTGAAAGTTGGTTAAAAGAGCTTGAATCGTGGAAACCGGATATCCTAATGGTGGAAACCAAATCTCCAATCGTCGGTAAACACTGGCAAATGATCAAGGAAATAAAAAAACTTCTTCCCAAGATGATTACGGTCTGGGTAGGGGATCATGTCACTTTCGCGCCAACAGAGATGTTGGACAATAGCAAAGTGGACTTCTTAATTACCGGAGGTGATTACGACTTCGTTATCGTCAATCTAATGGATCATCTGACTAAAGGTACCAAGCTTGAAGGCGGAGTTTGGTGGAGGGCAAAAGACGGACGTATCAAGCAAAAACCAACAGAAACAATCAAACGGAAAGGAAAAATTGTTTATGCCAACTCGGGCAAACCGTCTTTGGCACATGACTTAAATGAACTCCCCTTTGTCGATCGTGATCTGACAAAATGGAAGCTTTACTCGGTATACAACGGTAACTACAAGTACACTCCAGCTACCTATATGTACTCCGGACGTGACTGTTGGTGGAACCGCTGTACTTTCTGTGTCTGGGATCACACCATTAACCCCATCGGTTCTTATAGAAGATTTACGGCCCATAGGCTGTTTGATGAAGTGAAATTCGTAGTGGATAAATATCACGTCAAAGAGATCTTTGACGACGCCGGTACTTTTATGATTGGTAAACCTCTAGCTGATTTTTGCAATTTACTGATCGATTCCGGTTACAACAAAAAAGTAGTCTTTAGCTGCAACATGCGTCTTAATGCCCTCCGGCAGGAACAGTACGACTTGATGGGCAAAGCCAATTTCCGTTTTATTCTCTATGGAATGGAGTCGGCAAATCAAAAAACACTTGATCATCTCAACAAAGGCTTAAAAGTGGAACAAATAGAAGAAGGTGTCCGGATGGCAAAAAAAGCAGGTCTTGACCCGCACCTCACCATCATGATCGGTTATCCATGGGAAACTTACAAAGACGCAAAAAAAACGGTGGCTCTTGCCAAAAAATGTTTTGAAAAAGGTTATGTTGATACTCTTCAGGCCACTGTCGTTATTCCGTACCCCGGTACTCCCCTCTGGAAAGAATGCAAAGAAAAAGGCTGGCTCCTTTCCGAAAATTATGAGGACTACGATATGAGAAAACCGGTAATGAAGTCGCCTCTTTCGGAAAAACAGGTTCTTGAACTCACTCAGGAACTATATAAATCTTTCTTAAGTCCCAAATTTATCTGGCGCAAGATAAAAGAGATTAAACGCCTTGACGACATCAAGTTTCTATTTATGGCAGGCTGGAGATTTTTAGGACACCTTACTGATTTTTCACCCAAACAACTTGGTCAGCATGGAGAAAACAATCAATAAAAACGTGATTAAACAGAGTCCAATGCCATCAATCACGGTAGTAATTCCAACCCTAAATGCCGGCTCTGTTTTGGAAAAATGTTTATCCTCTATTGCTTCGCAGGACTACCCAAAAAGTAAAATTGAAATTATCATCGCCGATGGCGGCTCCACCGACTCGACTCTCTCAACCGCCAAAAAATACATGGCAAAAATTATCGGCAATCCCTTAAAAACCGGAGAAGCGGGAAAAGCCGTTGCCGTAAAAATAGCCAAAAATGAATTAGTTGCTCTGATTGACTCGGATAACATACTGCCAAACAATCACTGGTTTTTGGATATGGTTGCTCCATTCGTAGACGGAAACATCTCCGTTTCGGAGCCTTTAAGATATACATATAGAAAAAGCGATCCATATCTGACCCGCTATTTTGCCCTACTTGGTATGAACGACCCCATATGTTTATTTATTGGAAACTACGACCGCTACTCATATATCACCAACCGCTGGACAGATCTAAAATTTAAAGAAGAAGATAAAGGTCATTATCTTAAAGTTACCCTTGATCACGAACCGGTTCCCACCATCGGAGCCAATGGCACAATAATAAGGAGAAAGGTTCTTCAAAGTGTCTTAAATGACTCGGATTATCTCTTTGACATTGATATTCTTATTAAAATTATCCGGTCAAAAGGAAGTATAAAAATTGCGAAAGTAAAAACGGGCATAATACATACTTTTGTCGAAGCGGATGCCGGTAAGTTTTTCCGCAAACAGCTCCGCCGTATAAACGATATGTCCTTTCATAAATCGAAAAACAATCGGGAAACCAACTGGGAAAAATCATTCATGTCGAAAATCTTTCTGTATGCAATTGAATGTCTGTTAATTTTTCCGATACTTTTTCAAATGTTTGTGGGGTTCACAAGAAAACCGGATACTGCTTGGTTTTTTCATCCGGTTGCCTGTTACTCAACGCTATTTATTTATCTTTATGGTTGGCTGTTGGGGAAAATAAAACCCCGGGAATCCAACCGTAAGAACTGGAAACAGTGATAGTGTTTCGAATATAATAGACGGGTACCACATATGAAAAAACAAAGAATTCTTGTTACCGGAGGAGCGGGTTTTATCGGAAGTAATACCGTCAAACTGTTGTGTGATTTAGGTATGGATGTCGTAGTTTTTGACAATCTGTCTTTTGGTTATAAAGATCTGGTAGACAAGAGGGCAAAATTCATCGAAGGTGATCTTCTTGATAAAAAAGCAATTAACGAAGCCTTAATAGGAGTTGACAAGGTTTTCCATTTTGCCGCCATAAGCATTATCAAACAGAGCATTGATGATCCGGTTTTCTGTTTCAAAACAAATATTGAGGGCATAGTAAACCTCCTCGAAGCTATGCGGGTCAACGGCGTTCAATATATAGTAAATTCATCTTCCGCATCGGTGTATGGTAATCCGGAGGTTGTTCCTGTTACGGAGGACTCCGGAAAAGCGCCCATTCAACCATATGGGGCATCCAAGTTGGCAGTCGAAGCCATACTGTCTTCCTACTATCATACATACGGAATAAACAGTACCTCGCTAAGATATTTTAATGCTTATGGTCCAAATGACGAACAACAGCCTGTTACACGGGCAGTTCCTACATGGATCAAGGCGATATTAAAACATCAGCCAATTCCTTTGTACTGGAAGGGGAATCAGCTAAGAGACTATGTCTTTGTAGAAGATATTGCCAAAGCTCATATTGATGTCATGGATATGAAAGGATTTAATTATTTTAATATTGGATCGGGAAATGGAATTTTAATAAAAGAATTACTGGAAAAAATTTTTGAAAAGGTGGGTTACCGGACGGAAATAATTGACAAAGGTGAAAGACAGGGAGACCCGAAAATACTGGTTGCGGATATCTCAAAAATAGAAAAAATAGTCGGTTGGAAACCATCGTTTGATCTTGATGAGGGTCTTGACCGGACAATCGAATATTACCGGCAGGCAAAGGTACTCAAATGAAAGCAATTATTCTCGCTGCCGGACTTGGTTTAAGACTTAAGCCGTTAACCGACACGGTACCGAAGGTAATGCTGCCGATAAAGGGCAAGCCGTTACTGGAATATCTAATTGACAACCTAAAAGAGTATGGAATTAAAGATATTGGAATGAACCTCTTTTATCTACCGGATGTTATTACGGATTATTTTGGCAGCGGGGAAATGAAGGGAGTCAAACTGGTTTATAAAAAAGAAAAAACGATGTTGGGTACTTCCGGAACTCTTAATCAGTTTATAGACTGGATAGGAAAGGATGATTTTCTAATTGTTTATGGAGACAATTTTTTCCATCTTGACTATGACTCTCTAATAAAAGAATCCCAAAAAAATAAAAACAGTCTTGCTACTATCTGTGTCCAACATCTGGAGAACTTGGAAGGGAAAGGTCTGGTTTCTCTTGGTAAAAACAATAGAATAGTATCCTTCATCGAAAAGCCCGAACATCCGGAAAAATTTCATACCGATCTGGTCAATGCCGGAATATATTATCTAAAAAATGAAGTTCTCAACTTCATTCCCAAAAATGTCTTTTCCGATTTCAGCAAAGATATTTTTCCTGCTTTACTTAAGGACAATAAAATACTATCCGCTTATATTATTAAGGAGCCTCTGATTGATATTGGCACGCTCAAGTCCTATAATTCAGTAAAATAATATGGTTATTTCTCAAACACCACTAAGGATCAGTTTTGCCGGTGGAGGATCGGATATCCCCGAGTTCTACAAAAAATTTCCGGGTGCGGTTGTCAGTACTACGATCAATAAATACATTTACATTACCGTAAACAAAAAGTTTGATAATCTTATCCGTGCCAGTTACTCAGTAACCGAGTTTGCCAAAAATCCTGACGAACTAAAAAACGAACTCATACGCGAGTCTCTGAAACACACAGGGATATATAGTGGACTTGAAATTACTTCGATATCCGATATTCCCTCCGGAACAGGTCTCGGTTCGTCCAGCTCCTATACAGTCGGTCTTCTTAACGCTCTGAATGCCTACCGTGGCGTATACAGCAGTCAAAAAGAACTGGCACAAAGTGCCTGTGATATCGAGATAAAACACTGTCATAAACCTGTCGGCAAACAAGATCAGTACGCCGCCGCTTTTGGCGGGTTCAATCTTATTGAATTCAACACAAACGGAGTAGTAAACGTTACCCCCGTGATTATGAAACAAAGTAAGCTTAAAGAACTTGAAGATAATCTACTGCTTCTCTACATGGGAAAAACCCGTTCCGCGGATAAAATCCTTTCCGATCAGGTAAAAAAAATGTCAAGAGAAAATAACAGCATTGAAAGCCTCAAGAAGATGGCTGAGCTGGCAAGAGAACTCCATAAATCCCTTTCGAAAAACGACATAAACAAATTTGGAGAAATACTGGATCAAAACTGGCAACTAAAAAAGAAACTCTCAAACTATATTTCCAACTCTGAAATTGACGGTTGGTATGAAATTGCCAAGAAAAACGGAGCTATTGGAGGAAAAGTTCTTGGAGCCGGTGGCGGTGGATTTTTACTTTTCTATGCTCCAAGTTCCAAGCATTCAAAAATTATAAATGCTCTTCCCGAATTAGGTCCTACGTCATTTTCTTTTGAAAAATTCGGAAGCAAAATTATTTACTATCAGCACTAATGAAAGATAAAAAAATTGAATTGATTAATCATTACTTCAGTAAACTGAGTAAAGTTTTATCCGAGCTAGACAGAAACGATCTGGTTGATTCTTTTAAGGTAATCGAAAACAAATTAAGACAAAGAAAAACCATTTTTCTTGCCGGGAATGGTGGTAGTGCTGCCACGGCATCACACGCTCTAGTCGATCTAAACAAAACCATACTGGGTCATAGTAAAAATTACCGCAATCTCCGTCTTCGTGTGATATCGCTTACCGATAATATTCCCACGCTTACGGCAATCGCCAACGATTTTTCTTATAATGATATATTCTCCGAGTCGTTAAAAAACTTAGCCAATCCCGGCGATTTACTAATTGTCGTTTCCGGAAGTGGTAACTCCCAAAACATAATTTCTGTTTTGAAAACGGCGGAAGATTTGCAGGTCGAAACCCTCGGACTTCTTGGATTCGATGGAGGTAAAGCGGTAAAACTGGTCAATCACAAAGTACTGGTTCAATCCGAGTCATATGGACATATAGAAGATATTCACATGATCTATTTTCACCTCTTGACGGAGTATCTAAAAACTGCCCTTATCAAACGTGATTAATAAATTCATCTTTTCCAGGATAGATAATAAACCGATTGTTTTTTTGGACCGGGACGGAGTAATTAATATCTGCCCCCAAGAACACAATTATGTCACTTCGTGGTCCAAGTTCACTTTTTCTCCTGACATTTTTAATCTGTTGCAGACTCTCCGGAAGAAATATCAGTTTATTGTCATCTCCAATCAGCAGGGGATTGCCAAGGGGATGATGACGGAAGCGGATTTAAAAGAAATTTCGGATAATATGGTTGCTGAATTTAAAAAACACAATATTGAAATTTCGGCTTTATATTTTTGTCCCCATCACAAAGATGAAGACTGCACTTGCCGGAAACCAAAACCGGGTTTAATCATCGAAGCCCTGTCCGATTTTTCTGCCAATCCTGATGACTGTATGTTAATAGGCGACTCGGGTTCGGATATAGAAGCGGGAAAAGCAGCCGGAATAAAAATTAACCATCTTCTGACTTCGGACAGCATTACCAATCTAGATTTTGAAAAGATCACAAGTGTCCTCGAAAAGTAAAAAAGTTTTTATTATCTGTCCGTTTACTTCTCCAAACGAGGGAGGTGTGGAGTCACATCTTCAGAAGCTAACAGCTTTTATTGCAAAAAAAGGCAGGAAAACAATTATGGTGAGTTATCAGCCACTCACTACACCGGTAAAAGCACCCTTCTACGAAAAAAATACAAACTATGAAATATATAGAATGCCTTGGTTCGGAGTCGGCTTGTTTCCCAAAATTGAACACAACTCGTTTCTGACATTTCTATATCTGGTGCCGGGATTATTACTTTTAAGTTTGGCTATCGGGATAAAACGGAGAAACGAAATTGGCGTCATACATGCTCATGGATTTGCCGCCGGCTTTATCGGACTATTGCTGGGAGGATTAACAAAAAAAAGAAAAGTAATCAGCACCCACGCAATCTACAATTTCAAAAACCGCCCAACTCTGGCAAAGCTGATAAAACAACTACTTTCACCTTACAACGCCATTTTGGCAGTTGGTCAGCCATCCCTTGATGAGTTGGTAAAAATTGGAATTCCAAAAAACAAACTGGCGGTTCATCCAAACTGGGTAGACACAAATTTTTTCAAACCCGCTAAATCAAAAACAAAAAAGAATATAACCCAAGTCATCTTCATTGGAAGAGGGCTTGAAAAAAAAGGAATCTTTATTTTTGGTGAACTGGCAAAAAAGAATCCCAAAACAAATTTTGTTGCCCGCATTGGTGGAGGACCGGATTTACAGCGTTTTATTGCTAAATTTTCATCTCTTCCCAATCTCTCAATCAAAACAAAACTACCTACCGGTTTTGACGAAAAAATGGAAATCATCCGCAAAGAGTATCAGGAAAGTGACATTTTTCTTATGCCTTCACTCTACTCTGAAGGGTTTGCTGCGGTTGTGCTTGAAGCTGCATCATCCGGACTGGCGATAATATCGTCAAATTTAGGCTGTTTACCTGATATGCTTGATGGATCCGGTTCAATCCTCATTAATCCAACTGTTGGGAATTTTAACAAAGCCCTCAACCGGTTATTAAAAAATAAAGAAATATTATCTTCTCAGAAAAAGGAAATAAGAAATTTCGCAATGAAACATTTTTCCGGGAAAAACGCAGAAATAATCTTTAACAGTTATAAACTCAATGAAAAAAACAATTAAAGTAAATCTTGGATCCGGACCGGTTGGAATAGACGGTTGGATAAATTACGACAGCGGAGTGCTTCCGTTGTTGTCAAAATTTCCCAAACTCCGCAGAGTTATTTGCGCTTTAAGATTACTTCCAAAAAGCTACGACGTTTCATGGCCCAAAATCACCCTACATGATATTAGGAAAAAATTTCCCTTGGGAAATAATTCAGTTGACTATATTTACTGTTCACAGGTACTTGAGCATTTTGAAAAATATGAAGCGGAAAATATTTTAAAAGAAGTCTTGCGGGTACTTAAACCAAATGGTTCGATAAGAATAAGCGTACCCGACATTGCAAAAATATTTTCGGTCTACAGTAAACTTTTAAAATCATCGCCGGACAGTGCCGCCCGCGAAACAAATATTACTTGGTGGGGATTTGAAAAAGATCTTCCGTCCGGTAATATATTTTCAAAAATATCCAAAATGTTTATCAGAGATCATCAGTGGCATTATGATAAAAGATCAATCAGGCAATTATTAAAAGAAGCCGGTTTTAAAAACATCATGATATATTCTTTTAGAAAAGGGAGAGTACCTGACTTAAACAAACTGGAACTGGAAAAACACGAACCCCATTCACTTTATGTAGAAGCAATAAAATGAAAATTCTATTCATCTATCCATCATATGATCCATCATACCCTTTACAGCTTGGTGCACTTTCGGCGTTTATTAAGCAAGAAGATCACGAGTCGAGACTATTATCATTGATAGTTTCCAATGGAATTAAAAGAACTCATTATGCACAGCTAAGAAAAGAAATAAAAGATTTCAAACCGGACTTCGTTGGTTTTAGTTGCTATGAAACAGCCTTTCCGTGGATCAAAAAATTATCAACCAGTGTAAAAAAGAATAACTCGAAAATAAAAATAATTGCCGGTGGATATCATGCCACACTTGCTCCGGAAGAAGTTATTTCGTATCCTGCCATTGATATTGTTTGTCGGGGAGAAGGAGAGTTGGCTCTATCCGAGTTACTTAAAAATCCAAGAAACACAAAGATTAAAAATTTATGGTTTAAAAAAGGAAAAAAAATTATTAAAAATGAAGTCCGTCCTTTGATTGAGAACTTAGATAAATTACCCTTTCCTGATCGTGACATGCTTGATTATCAGGGGCAGATTAATTTTGAAAAAAAAGGTGAAAGAAATATCAAGGTTATGGCAAGCCGGGGATGTCCATATTTTTGTACATACTGCAGCAACAAGTATTTTAAGTCAATATATCCCAATAAAAATAAATACCTGCGGCTTAGAAGCCCAAAAAATGAAATTAAAGAGATAAAGTTGTTGAAATCAAAATATGATTTTGATACGGTTGGTTTCCATGATGACAACTTAACGCTTGACAAAAAATGGCTGAAAGAATTCGCCACATTATATAAAAAAGAAATAAAACTTCCGTTTTACGCAGCCACTCGGGTAGAGTACTGTACCGATGAAATTCTCAAAATTCTCAAAAAAGCCGGATGCTACTTATTACTTATCGGTGTCGAAAGTGGGGATGAAAAATACCGGAGTTCGATGATGAAACGGTACATGACAAATAAAGTTACGATTGAGGCTTTCCATCGGGCTAGGAAAATTGGCCTTCAGACATGGTCATTCACCATGGTCGGTTTACCTATGGAAAACCGCCGTATGTTACTTAGGACCCTTTGGCTTAATTGGAGGGCTAAACCGGATTTTGTTATGGCTTCAATCTTTTATCCTCTTATAGGTACAGAACTCGGAGACCTTTGTTATGCCAATCACTGGGTAAATAAAAAGAAGAAAGAAAAAATTACATCATATGCTTGGGAGAGCATACTGGATCATCCAATTCTCACTGCCACAGAAATCCGGCTTGCCAAATACTTGAACTCTTTTACTGCCATAAGAAGCTCGCTTTTTTGGAAAATTGTTTATTTAAGACTTTTTAATATGTTTTTGGGAAAGGGAAGAATATGAACCGTTGGCAGGAAGCCCAAAAATTTGAGTTATACGACTGGGCAAATGTTCCCCATATTGTTGAGGATGAATGGAAGGAACTTGTAAAGAAATTTTCGAAATTATTTCCAAAAGTTTCTACACGGATCGGACTAAAAGACACAGATCGGGTACTTGATTTAGGCTGCGGCCCGACAGTTCCCTCAAGACTTCTGGGAAAAGGAAAAGTTACCGGTTTAGAGCCATTGGCGGGTAAACTTAATCTCACAAACAAAAACTCTATTCCCGGAGTTAAGATAATTGAAGGAAAGGGGGAAAAGATGCCGTTTCCGGACTCCAGCTTTAAACTGGTTGTTTGCCGGAATGTGATTGATCATACTCAAATTCCAAATAAAGTGGTAAGTGAAGTCAAAAGAGTATTAAAAAAAGATGGTTACTTTCTTCTTATTTGTTACACATACTCTCCTTTTATTACTCAAATAAAAAATTTAAGCGAAAAAATCGGTAAATTCAATAATGTTGGTCACCCGTATACTTTTACACCGGAATCTCTGGAAAAATTAGTAAGCGGAAAATTTGAAATAATTGACCGTTTTACAATTCATACCGGCCAAGACTCAACCGATTATGGGAAAGTTGGAAAACCAATAATTGATAACTCAATAGTTCATAAAATATTAATATTTATTAACAACAAAGTTTTCCGTTACCCTTGGTTTTTAAAAGAGTATGGTATTCTTTGTATCTCGGATAAAAATCATTTGTTATAACAACTATTACCAATAAGATTACAAATAATATTTAATAATGATTACAAACAAACCCAAAAAAAAGATAGTCTTGGTCAGGCCACATGTATTTTCAAAAACCAGACCTTACAGCGGAGCTCCATTGGCACTTTTAGCGATTTCCAGATTTCTTGTCAAGGATGGCTATACGGTAAAGATTATTGACCCGTTGGTAAACAAAGATTATATTGCCGCGACTGTCAAAGAAGCAAAAGATGCAGTCTGCGTAGGATTCTCTGTTTTAACCGGATACTCTATTTATGATGGTCTGCAGATAGCTCGGGCAGTCAGAAAAAAATATCCCAAAGTTCCACTTGTTTGGGGGGGGTGGCATCCTTCTATTCTTCCTCATGAAACTATTAAAGATGAACTCGTAGATATCGTGGTTTATGGTCAGGGGGAAAGAACCTTTACCGAACTGGTAAAAGCGTTAAAAAGTAAAAAATCATTAAAAAACATTTTGGGGGTAATCTATAAAGATAAGCGGGGAAAAATCATTGAAAACGCACCCCGACCAATAGAATCATTGGATAATTTTCCTCCCGTTCCTTATCATCTTATCGATGTAGAAAAGTTTTTGGCACCTCAAGAATATGGACAGCGGTCTCTTGTTTATTACACCAGTTACGGTTGCCCCCATCGTTGTCTATTTTGTGTTGAACAAATTGTAAATAAACGCCGCTGGGTTGGTCTGTCACCCGAAAAAGCAGCGGAAGAAATCGCAGAGTTAAAACAAAAGTACAATATTGACTCAATTCAGATTATCGATAGCAATTTCTTTATCAGCGAAGAACGTTCACGCCGGTTTGCAAAAAAACTTATTGAACTAAATGTCAATATCAAGTGGGGCAATGTTAATGGTCGCACTAGACAAATGAGCCAATACAGTGACGATACATGGAAACTAATGAAAGACAGTGGACTCGCTTGCATTCTTATTGGATCAGAGTCGGGTAACAACAACACTCTTGCGTACATGCAAAAAGACATCACCGTTTCCGACACGATAAAACTAACCAAAATCTGCGCCAAGTACGACGTCAAGATTCTGAGCTCTTTCTTGGTTGGTTTTCCGCGGTCTAAAAACTTAAATAGATGTCACAAAATCACCGACAAAGAACTTACATCCTCATTAAGGTTGATTGATAGAATGTTCAAGATATACCCCCGGATTAGACAGATGTTTGCCTTATACTTACCATACCCCAGTACGGCTCTATTTGAACAAAGTAGACAGATGGGTCTTGAAATACCGGACAAATTCGAAGATTGGCACGAATATTTAATCGCCGCCGAAGATGCTTCAAAGATGAAAGTCCGTCAAACTTGGGTTACCCGTAAGCAAGCAAAAAAAATCTTAATGATCTCCATCTATATTTTCTTCTTTAAAGATCCTGACTCGTTTGGTCTGGTTACGGCAAGAATAAAAAATATTTTCTATAAAGGATTTTTGTATTTAGGATTCCGTTCTTTTAAAGCGCTTGTTGATCTTCGTTGGAAATTTAAATATTTTGGTCTTCCTTTAGACTTTGCTTTTTATAATGTCCTAAGGAAATATAGCGGGTTGGGGTAATTGTTTATGAAAATATTATTTATCGCCAACGCCATCGTAGGAGAAAATCCGGGACTCAGCGGGGGAGAAGTCAGGTTTATTGAAATTGCCAAAGCGTGGGCAGCAAAAGGACACGAAATACATCTTTTAAGTTCCGTTGGTGGTAAAAATTTATGTCAAAGCATGGGATTGAAAGTTGTCTTTCACAATTTTGACACTTCAAAAAAAATTAACAGATTTACATTTGTATTAAGGGCATTAAAATCCTGCTTTTTTCTTCCGGCATCACTTAATGGATTCAATGAGGGAATTGTTTACAGCACCAACGAAATGGTTTTTGATGTTCTACCGGCAATCAGATTAAAACTTAGAAATCCACGGAAAATAAAATGGGCAACAGTTGTTCACTGGCTCCCTCCATTTCCTCCATGGAAACGCAGACAATCTACCGTTCTTAGCTCTATTATGTTTTTTCTAAACGAACGGTTGAGTGTTTGGTTGGCAAACTGGTTTGCCGATGTACTTTTACCGGTTTCAAAAAGTACTGAAATACAATTACGGAGTGAAGGAGTAAATCGGAAGAAAATTCATGCCGTCGAATGTGGTGTTAACTATGATGAAATATCGGCAATTACAGACAAGGTAAAGACAAAAAAATATACCGCGGTTTTCATGAAAAGATTACAGGCAGTCAAGGGAATCTTCGATATTATTGAAATTTGGGAATTGGTTTTACAGAATCATCCTCACGCAAAAATATTAATCATTGGAGAGGGGATTGATGGAGAAAGGGCTAGAGAGATTGTAAGGAAAAAACATCTGAATAACTCAATAATTTTTTCTGGTACTATTTATGATCCAAAAGAAAAATTTAAAAAAATTGCCCAAAGTGAACTATTTGTTTTGCCGAGTTATGAAGAAAATTGGGCAATTGTAATTGGTGAAGCAATGGCAGCCGGCACTCCGGTTATCTCATACGGTTTAAAAGAACTGACTGCGGTCTGGAAAGATAGTTTTGTTGCTGTACCTGTCGGGAACAAGATTGAGTTCTCTAAACAAATCATTAGTCTACTGGACTCAAAAATAGAATTAATCCGTTTACGGAAAAAAGCTAAAGAATTTGTTAAACAGTATAACTGGAGTTCAATCGCCAATCGGGAACTAAAAATTATTACATCTTCTAAATAGTATTTTGATAATAAACATTATTATTTCTGGTGACACGGCAAATCAAATCACCGCTATACTAGTAAAAGAAATATTATTCTGATTTTTTAAATGATATCCAAAATTCTCCATCATCCTCGGATAAAAATTATATTGGCAGCGTTACTGTTATATATAGTGACATATTTTTTTATCGATCACGTTTGGTATGCCAACCATCAATTTTTATTCTCAAACGACACTCGTCTACCTCTCAGTATGAAAGCTCAGGATGATACTTTTTTCTATATCTGGTCATCCAACACTGCCCCCGGAAGTTATGATGCAATAAAACTTGCGTTTATCGCTCCTCTCGGGTTGATAGTCAAGTTCTTTTACTTATTTTCTATTCCTCTTGATCCATCCGTATATCAAAAATTGCTTTTTACGACACTCTTGTTTTTTTCGGGGCTCTCTTTTTATTATTTAATTTCTACAATTGCGCCCTCAACCAATAAGATCAGCAGGGCAATTGGAGCTTTCTTTTACACATTTAATTTTGGCTCTCTTTTCCTGTGGATTGGCTTATCTCAAATACTCTTCCGATATTCATTTTACCCTTTCATTTTGGCAATATTTATCAAAAATCTTCAGTCTCAAAAACCAAAAATATTAAGAAGTGCAGTTCTCTTGGCTGTTTTGTATACCGCAACCATCACTCCCGCTTATCAGACAATCCCATTTATTATCCTTGATTTATTCTTCTTGTTTCTGTACTTAATATTTTTTCTATATTTA
>Ga0066602_10001630_pt1 | contig 14718 bp, 11 predicted proteins | sample Higcelweek5metaG_FD_59481 | JGI IMG/M metagenome (GOLD analysis project Ga0066602, IMG submission 59481) | Freshwater pond sediment microbial communities from the University of Edinburgh, under environmental carbon perturbations - High... | ecosystem: Environmental > Aquatic > Freshwater > Pond...
GCGCTGGGCGCTGCCATCATGCTGCTCGGCTTACGGCGCATGGGCGCCGGGCCGGCAGTCGCCAGCCTCCACACCGCCAAGGGGGCAAACCCTCGGCGGTGTGGCATTATTCGCGGCCCTGACGCTCGCCGCGCTTGGCTTCCACCCACAGGGCTTCCATTTCGTCCAAACTGGCCTCTGCCGGTGTGCGGCCCCGGGTGGCAAGGCCGGCCTCCACCTGCCGGAAGCGGCGGTCGAACTTAGCATTGGTGCCGCGCAAGGCGGTTTCCGGGTCGATATCCAGACGCCGGGCCAGATTAACCAAGGCGAACAACAAGTCGCCCAACTCATCCTGCATCCGTTCCTTGGTGGGAATGGCGGCCTTGATCTCCACCCTTAATTCACCGATTTCCTCTTCGATCTTGTCCAATATCTCGTCTGCCTGCGCCCAGTCGAACCCGACGCGGGCGGCGCGTTTTTGTAGTTTTATAGCACGGGTGAGGGCGGGCAGACCGGCAATCACCCCATCCAGGGCAGACGGCGGCCTGCCGCTGGCAGCAGCCTTTTCGGCGCGTTCCCGCGCCTTTAATTCCTCCCAATGGCGGACCTGATCATCCGCCGTCTCCACATTCACCTCCCCGAACACATGGGGGTGGCGACGGATCATCTTGTCGGCGATGTGCGAGGCAATGGCATCGAAATCGAACAGCCCGCGTTCCTTGCCCATCTGGGCATAGAAAACACTTTGAAACAGCAAGTCGCCCAGTTCGTCCTTCACCGCCATCATATCACCAGATTGGATGGCATCCGCCACCTCATAGGCTTCCTCGATGGTATGCGGGGCGATGGTGGCGAAATCCTGCTCCAGATCCCAGGGACACCCACCGTCGGGATCACGTAGTTTCGCCATGATATCCAGCAGGCGGGAGAGATTGTCGGGCATGGATCGGCTTTCGGTCAGCAGGGTGATTGGACCTTAGCTCTTTGCGCTTGGGCGTTCCAGCGGCAGCAGATCGGGCGTCAATCGTTCCTGCTTTGCGGTGACAATCGCCGTGCCGTGCTTGCCGAAATTGCCGCGGTCGGCAGCCTCCTTTGCTAACCATCTGATCATAAAGGAAAGTCGCACTTCAAAATAGAACCCACCCGTCTACATTCTTTTGCGCGATAACTTTCATTATGGAAAATATATCCTGATTTCCTGACGCTCATCACGTAACTGTCATGGAAATCATGTCTTATGCCGGCCTTTGGCTATGTTGAATTCGGAGTATTCGGTCATGCGCGCGATATTTGTCTCTCTGTCTCTGCTGGGCCTGCTGTTTCCGACCGTCATGGTGTCAGCCCAGACAATGGGAGAACCGGCGGGCCGTATACAGTTAGACAGCCGGTTGCGCATGAATGATATCGTCACGGTCGGTACCCATAACAGCTATAAACAGTCCCTGTCGGCTGCAGAACTGGCGTTGATCGCCAGCCGCAATCCCAAGGCGGCCGAATCCATCGATTATGGCCATCGTAGCCTGACCGAGCAGTTGGATGCCGGTGTGCGCCAACTGGAAATCGATGTTTATCATGATCCGGTCGGGGGGCGTTTTGCCTCACCCAAAGGGCCTGCTTTGTCGGGTCGCCGTCTGCCTGATGGCTTTGCGGCGCTCATGGGCGAACCTGGGCTGAAGGTTTTCCATATCCCGGATATCGACCCGCACAGCCTGTGCCAGCCCTTCACTGCCTGTCTGGCGGAAATCCGCCGCTGGTCGGATGATCATCCCGGCCATGTGCCGTTGATGATCATGATCAATGCCAAGCAGGATGCTTCCCCTCTTCCCGGTGGCACCGGTGCCCTGCCCTTCGATGAAGCGGCTTTCGATAATTTCGACCGCGAGGTGCGTGGCATGCTGCCGCCAGGGAAACTCATCACCCCGGATGATGTGCAGGGGCGTTACCCAACCCTGCGTGATGCCGTGCTGGCCGGCAACTGGCCGACCCTGGCACAAGCGCGTGGCAAGATCTGGTTCGCGCTGGATGAAGGGCCGGCAGTGGTGGCGACATACAGGGGCAAGCGCCGGTCCCTGGAAGGTCGCGTGATGTTCATTAATATCGATGAGAAGTCTCCCGCCGCCGCCTATATGACATTGAACGAACCCCAGCAGGATGCAGACAACATCCGTGCTGCGGTGACCGCCGGCTTCATCGTGCGCACCCGTGCCGATGCCAATACGGTGGAGGCGCGGGCCAATAATACGGGCCCGCGCGATGCCGCCCTTTCCGGTGGCGCGCAATATATCTCCACCGATTATATCTGGCCCGACAGGCGTTTGGGTGACTATCAGGTCCGCCTGCCCGGCGGAGCCATTGCCCTGTGCAATCCTGTGCGGGCACCGGGCGCCTGTGGTGGCATGGCGCTTGAATAAAAGGGGCACCTGCGATGAATATGAAGCTGTTCCTGATGCCGTTGCTGGCTTTGTTTCTGACTCCGGCAGCATTGGCCGAGGACTATAAGCTGGCCTTTATGCCGGATGTGCATTTCCACGATGTTCATGGCCGCTTCGGAGACGATGCCTTTCCCGGCATTGCCGATCCGACGGGCGGCCCGCCAGTGACCATTCGCACCATGGCGTCCCAACTCACCTCCACCCGGCTGTTCAACGAGAACTATTTCGCCTTCCGTGCCGCCTTGGATGATGCCGCCCGGCGGGGCGTGAAGCTGGTGGTGATGAACGGTGATTTCAGTGATGACGGCCAGCCGGTTCATCTGCATGGATTGAAACGGATACTGGAGGAGTATGAGGCGCGGCATGGCATGCGCTTCTTCCTGACCAACGGCAATCATGATCCGGTGCAACCGGGTGACACCCCATCGGGCAAGAAGGATTTCCTGGGGACGGATGGCCATCCCCAGCCCATATTCAGCCCCGGCACGCAGGAGTGCCCGCTGGATGCCCCACCCCGCTCCGGCGTGATCTGCACACCGGATATCGCGGCCATGGGATATGCTGGAATCCTATCCCTGTTTGCCCAGGATGGTTTCGCACCACGGGCAGATGATCTCTATTGGGAAACGCCGTTCTATCAACCTACCGGTCGCTTCGACGCAGCGGTAACCATCCCTTATGCCGCACCGGCAGCCCGGCTTTATCAGGTCTGCGCCCGCGAAAAGACGGATTGCCGACAGGTGGTCGACAGCTCCTATCTTGTAGAGCCGGTGGCGGGCCTGTGGTTGCTGGCCATTGATGCCAATATCTACCGCCCTAAAGAAGAGGGCGGGTTCAAGGGTTCCGGCGACGCCGGTTTCAATGAATTGGCCACCTGGAAACCCCATCTGCTGGCCTGGATCGCCGATGTCGCCGCCCGCGCCCGGCAGCAGGGGAAGACGTTGGTGACATTCAGCCATTACCCGGCGGTGGACACCAACAACGGCACCAGCCCTGACATCGTGGCCCTTTTTGGACCCAAGAAACTGGACCTGCACCGCATGCCATCGGCGGAGACGTCCCGCCTGCTGGCCGACGCGGGTATCCGTTTCACCGTCGGCGGGCATCTTCATTTCAACGACACCGCGGAATGGCGCGGCCCCGATGGGCGTTATCTGGTGAATATCCAACCGCCCCCGCCCGCCGCCTATATCCCGGCTTACAAGCTTATGACGGTGAACGGACAGATGGTGGAGGTGGAAACCCCCCGCCTGTTCAAGGTGCCCGGCTTTGACAGCCTGTTTGGCTTCTATCGTACGGAATGGCAACGCCTGAAGGATGACGGGGCGCCTGACATCTGGGACAAGTCCATCCTGGATAGCCGTGATTATCGCCAGTTCACCGACTGGCATCTGCGTGAACTGGTACGACTGCGTTTCTTGCCCAAGGACTGGCCGACGGATTTAAGGGAATTGCTGTTATCCCATGATGCCGCCGGGCTGGGTAAACTGGCGGGCGTTAAGCTGACTGGCGGTTGGACGGGTTTGGATGTCGCCGTGGATTTCCACCGCCTGTTGAATACCGGCGATCTGGCCCTGGATGATATCCCGGCGCAACGATTGGCGGATTACAGACTACTGGCCAAAACACTTTCCCCCGCCGCTGCCGCCGAGCCGAACAAGGTGGAAAGCAGGCTTGCCCGCCTTTTGCAGATCATGCAACGCTTGGCTGATGGACCACCCGCCGATCATTTCCGTATCGACCTGAAAACGGGTGCCATCGCTGATATGACGGATCGGCGATGATGTACCGGGGGGCGGCACCCCTTGGTTCCGCCCCCCCCCTACAGCGTTTGCCTGCCGCTTATCGCTCCAGGCTGACCAGTTCGTACCAGGTCATCATGTAACCGCCCACACCGCCCTGAACGAACAGGCTGTCCTCGTCCTTGGTGACCCAGACATCGTAGACCGGGTGTGCACCATCCTTGGACACCATGCCGCCATCTTCGTCGGAGAAGCGGAAATGCCGGCAATCGAAGGTCCCGGCGGCCACGGTGACCGTCTCATCCCCCACATATTCCAGGTAAAGGCGGCTTTCTGCGGCCAGCGGCGGCGTGGCACCGCGATGATCGACGGAGGGAAGGAAGGCGCGCAGTTCCCGCTTATGCGGCCCGCGCGACAAATCCATGCAGCGGGTCATATAGGCATCGCCGATGATCGGATGGGTGCCGAACCCGTCATAATGGCCTTCCACCGGCATCACCTGGGACACCCGACCGATGGAGGGGCCATAGCTTTCGCATTCGATGCTGTTCGCCGTCATGCGGAACCAACCGGACCCCATGAACTTATCGCCCACGGTCAGGCGCACATGGCAATCCATCGGACGGTCATTTTCATCCAGCGAATAGATCACATCGCGGAGCACGGTGGGGGCCGGCTCCTCGATCTCGCATTGGGCGCGGATGGTCAGCTTGCCGTCGGTATGGCGGGTCATGGTGAAAAATTCACGCCCGCGCTCCTGGCCATTCCGGTCCGGCTTGCGCGACGTGTAGCGGATGGCGCCGCGAATGGTGCGGTGTTGCATGGTAAAAGCGCTCCTGTTCATGTTGTTGTTGTCAGGCGGGGGTGGCAAGCCCCAGGAAAGCGGCACAGAGCAGCAGCAGCCACAGCAGCATCACGACAGGGCGGGACCGCGCCAGCACACCCCGGATGGCGGCGTCGGTTTCCGCTGTCGGACCACTGGCCATCATCTGTGCAAACGGGGCCATCAGCGGGCGCAGCAGCACGCGGATCAGCAGACCCAGCGAGATCGCACCACCCAGGATCAACAGCTTGCAGGCGATGAAGAAGGGTAGTTCCATCACCCCGGCCAACCCAGCCAGTCCCATGCCGGCGCAGAGCACCAGGGCGGCCCAGCGGATGGACATATCGGCGTGTTTATAGAAGGCAACCTTGCCATGACTGGCATGGACGGCCCAGGCCAGTGCCAGCCAGACCAGACAAATCCCCCAGACACCCGCCACGGCGGCCCCCGGCATCGCACCCAGCCAGCCCTTGACGAAAGCCAGCGTCAGCCCGGTAGGCAAGGCCAGGATCAAGGCCGTGCGCGGGGCCATGTCCACCGCCATCAGAATGCGCAGCGCGGTGGCACGCTGCGGGGCACTGGATTTGCCATCCGTCAGGATGGTGGAGGAATAGAAAGCGCCGACATCCCCGCCCAGCCAATAGACGAAAATCAGCAGATGCAGCAGGGTAACTAGCGGCTCGACAACCATCGGGAACCCCTGAACTGATATAATGATCTATTCATAGAACATTTATGCGTGCCGGAAAACCCTTTACTGCCGCAGCAGATGTGCCCAGTCCGATGCCGGGCCTGTCGCCTCGCTGATGGCACGATGCCGGTGACCCAGGCTGGCGAACAGTGTCTCGCTGTCGACAGCGGCCTGTGCCTGGATCGCGGCCTGCCAGTGCGCGCCGGCCCGCAAGAGCGAGACGGCGCGCGCCTGGATGCCCGGCAGGTCCAGGCTGGGCTGTGGGGAGATTGCCTGTGACGACCGCCCGTCGTACCAGGGGGCAAACAGCCGCTCCCGCCGGGCAATGCGAAAGGCCCGGATCAGGTGGGCACCATCCCATTCCGGTGCCAGTGAAGGGGCCGCCCGGACCGGGTCCACCGCCGGAGCAACAGGCCCCAGGGCCATGGATGCCGAAGCGATGCCGGCGGCCACCAATTGCGCCGCCAGAATGGCACCCAGCCCGTGGCCGGCGACCAGCGGTCGTTCCAGTCCCAGTTGAGCCATGGCGGCAGCCAACTCGGCCAGAATGGCGTTGGTATCGTCCAAAGGCGCAGCGCGTGTGGATATACCATGGCCGGGCAGGTCCAGCGCCAGCACCGGCCCATCGATCAGACGCATGGCCGCAGCCATATCCGTAACGTTACCGCCGGCATCATGTAACAATACGATTGGCTGCCCCTGGCCGCTTCGCCGGCCCAACCAACCGATCGGCCCGGTTGTGCCGGGCACGCGTCCACGCCCAATCCCCACCGCATCGCTGTTGTCACCGGGATTGGCGGCGGCATCACCGGGTCGGGCCGCCAGCCAATCCACGGCGGCAGCTGTCAAGGCTGGGCCATCGGTCATGATCCGGCTGTCGGCCCCCTGCAGGCCCGGACGCGTCAGATGCTGGCAGAGCGGATCCTTTGCGGTGACCAGGATCAGATGATCCGTTTTCAACCGGGGCAGCCACCGGGCGGGTTCAAACACGAACGCGGCACGATAGGGTTTGCGATAGGCATCGCCCGCCTCCAGCATTTCCAACGCATTTTCATGCATATGCGGGGGCTGCGGCAGATCGTAATCCATGCGTGCCGCCGGGCTCGGCAGGTGCCAGGGGAAGAAGATCAGCTGTTCCTCCATACGTGCCCAGACCCAGGCCATATGTGCCCCGTCCCAACTGGGACGCAATGGCGGCAGATAGTCGGCCAGGAAATGGGCGCGCTCGTCCGGGTTCCAGCAGGGCAACCCGTCGAACAACACCCCCGTGACCCGTTCGGGGAACAGGGTGGCAAAGGCGCAGGCCGTGGTGGCACCGGTATGAAAGCCGTAAAGTCCGAAGCGCCCTAGCCCCAGCGCATCGGCGAAGCGCTTCAACGCAATGGCATAGGCATCTGTCTCGGGGCAGTCATCCGGCAGGGCGGTGGAAAGGCCATTTCCGGGCGTATCGGGTGCGATGACGCAGAACCCCCGCGCGGCCATCGCCTGGCCCAGCATCGCCATGGTCCGGGATGATTGGGGTGAACCGTGGAGCGCCAGCACAAGCGGCCCCTGCCCCCAGCGCCGGTAATGCACGGTGCGACCATCAAGCTGCACGAAATGGCGGGATTCGGGAAATGACTGTGTCACCGGCCGGATGCTCCTGGTGGAAGGGGGGCCGTCGTGGCGCGACCGCTGGTCCCGACGATCATCGAACAATTGGCATCCCTGTGTAACCAGATACGGCTTGCCAGCGCCTGTGACCCATGAAATGGTATAAACACATATCTATAAGAGTGGAAAGACTTCTCTTCCACGGCATCGCGAAAGGACCTTCCCCATGGCCCACGCGCTTTCCGCCCTGATCCGGGCTGCCCTGTTTGTTCGTGACCTTGATCGCTCCACGGCCTTTTACAAGGCATTGGGCTTCGATGGCGTCTATTTCGAAGGGGCGCTGGATGGTCCTTCGGCGGCCGCTGTTCTATATATTCCGCCAGGGAGCAAGGTGCGCTGTCGTATTCTGAAAATGGAAGACGGCCCCAATTTCGGCATGGTGGGCCTGTTCGAGGTGACGGACCCCGTGCCACCCGCCCTGCCCCCGTCCGACGGGCCGCCCCGGATCGGCGAGGTGGCGCTGGTTATCTATGCCAAGCCGGTCGCGGATGCCATTGATGCGGCCCGCGCGGCGGGTGCCACCTGGGCGCCCGATGCGATTTCCTTCAACATGCCGCACCGGCAACAGATGGAGGTGTGCCTGCGTGATCCCGATGGTGTGCTGATCAATCTGGTGGAGCGTGATCCGGCAGAACAGAACAATACCGCCCCCGTGGTGATCTGATGGCAAGGCCGCATGTCGAATTCGTGCAGTCGCAATCGGTTGACTGGGTGGATGGTGGCGACGGCACGGCAATCAAGCCCCTGAATATCGACCCCGTCAACGGTGACGGGACATGGCTGCGCCGTTATCCGGCGGGATTCGGTACGCCGCTCGCGGCACGCCCCGGAACCTCACTGGAATTCTACATCCTGGATGGTACGGTGCGTCTTGATGGGATCAACCTGGGGCCGCACGCCTATGGGTATCAGCCAGTTGGAACCTCACCGTCCGTCTGGGAAAGTGTGGAGGGTGCCCTGGTTCTGGAAATCCGGGAGGAACGGCCAGTTTCTCCGACGGAACCCGACCCGACGATCCTGCTGGATGCCACTGCCCTGCCCTGGGATGTCTCCACCTATGACCCTCAACTGCGTCACATGCATAATGCACGCAAGGTGCTGCGCCTGGGACCGGGGGATAGCGGGCGAACCTTTCTGCTGGCCGGTTTACCGCATGGGTTTCCCGCCACACCCGATCTGCCGCTGGAGAAACATCCCCATGCGGAGGAGATGTTTCTGATCCACGGGGAAATGAAATCCCCGCAGGGCGTCATGCGCGACGGGGCTTATTTCTATCGCCCGCCCGGCATCTGGCACGGGCTGCATGTTTCGGAGTTCGGTTTCCTGATGTTGATGCGCAGTCCCGGCGCCAATCGCATCAGTACGGAATGGAGCCAGCATCGCCACCCCGTACAGTACAGCCCCACTTTCCGACCCATTCTGCCGGAAGGCGCACCGGAGGCTTGGGGCACCTTCCGAAACAATCGGATAAGTTATTGAAAAATATAGGAAGAATTTGCACATCCAAAAAACAATGGTGATGACGAAAATAAGGCTTTTCGTTTGATCTATTGTTATATCAATATAGCGCAAAACGCGGAGCTGGCATGAACCCGCCCGCATTGAAGGATAACAGGAGGCTGGAGACCATGAACAACACACATTCGAAGTCCGCCCGCATGTCGCTGGCCATGAAATTCGGCGCATCGCTGGCCATGACCATGGCGGTCCTGCCGGCGATTGCGCAGGAAAATGACGGCCTGCAGCTTGAAGAGATCGTGGTGACGGCGACCCGCCGCGCCGCCAGCCTGCAGGATGTTCCGGTGGCCGTATCGGCCTTCACGGCTGCCGACCTGGAAAACCGTCAGATCAGCTCCACGCTGGATCTGGTGCGGTCGGTGCCGAACCTGTTCGGCTCCAACAATACCGGCGTGCCCAGCGCCAACACTTATTTCATCCGTGGTCTGGGTTCCACCGAACAGATCGCCACCATCGATCCCGCCGTCTCCACCTATGTGGATGATGTTGTGGTGCCGCGCCAGAATGCCAATAATTACGGCTATTTCGATGTGGAGCAGATGGAGGTTCTGCGTGGTCCCCAGGGCACCACGTTCGGCCGCAACTCCACTGGCGGCGCCATTTCGGTGAAGCTGAAGAAGCCCAGCGATGAACTCGGCGGCTTCCTGCAGACCAGCTATGGCAATTACGACCAGGTGGTTGTGCGTGGGGACGTGAATGTCCCGGTCAGTGAGAAGGTGCTGACCAAGTTTACCGGCTTCTATGCCGATGATAGCGGCTGGACCCGCAATGTCGCCAATGGCGAAAAGCTGAACGACCTGACCAACTGGGGTGGTCGGGGCGCGGTTCGCCTGCTGCCCAATGACGACGTGACCATCGATCTGTCGGTGGAGCATATGGAAGGGTCCGGCCTGTACCTGCGCACCTTCGCCAATGACCGCGACGAAACCCGCACGGCGGCCACCAAGTCCGGTGGCACCTCCGATCTGGTGGCCGATGCCTTGAACAATCGCGGTCTGCGTACCGAATATGACAGCACGGCAGCGACCGCCGATATCGAATGGCGGCTGGATGGCGTGTCGCTGGAAAGCATCACCGGCTATCGCACCATCAATCAGGAATTCGTGGTTGATTTCTCCAACCCGGCATCACGCACCACCAGTCCGACGCCGTTCTATCTGACGAATGACGGCGGCTACGACATGGTAAGCCAGGAGTTCAAGGCTGTCGGCAGCCTGTTCGGCGACCGGCTGACCTATGTCTCGGGCCTGTATTTCTTCTATGAAGATAATTCCACCCTGGCGGGGCAGGTGCTGGGCGGCACCGTTTCCTGCTCCAATGGTCTCTATGGCGATGGCAACATGACCTGCAATGGCCGCCCCGGCTATTCCAGTGTGCGTGACATTCGTAACAAGACCACTTCTTATGCCGCCTATGCCCAGTTCGATTACAAGGTAACGGATGATCTGACCGCAGTGGTTGGTGTCCGTTATACCAACGAAGTCAAGAAGCTGGACCTGAAACCGACGTCCTACGGCGGTATCACCACTGAGGATCTGATCGCTGCCGGCATCAAGACCCGGCTGGAAACCAACAAGATCACCCCGAAATTCGGCCTGAACTACAAGGTCGATCAGGACATTATGTTGTTTGCCAGCGCCACCAACGGCTACAAGTCCGGTGGCTGGAACAGCCGTACGGCCTATCTGCCGCAGAGCTTCCAGGATATGGAGCCGGAAACCTCCTGGTCCTATGAGGTCGGCATGAAGAGCGATCTGTTCGACCGCCGTGTCCGCTTCAACGTTACGGGCTTCATCGCCAACACCGATAACCTGCAGCTCTCCTACACCACCCCGGGCCCGCTGGCCGGCACCACCCTGTCCACGCAGAACAATGCCGGTGACATTCAGGTGAAGGGCCTGGAGTTCGAATTCACCGTGCGTCCAATGGTCGGGTTGGATGTGTTCGCCACCCTGGGTCTGCAGGAAGGCAAATACACCAGCGTCAATCCCGCCGCACAATCCTTCGTCAATTCGGCCGGTACCTTCGTCAACGCGATCGATCCGACGGACGAATTATCCCGTATGCCGAAGCGGTCGCTGGCGGTGGGTGCCACATATACCGTACCGGTGGAAACGCTGAACGGCTCCATGGTCTTCACGGGTGAAGCCAACTATCAGGGTAAGTTCTGGACCACGGCGTCCAACACCACCCCGACCAATTCGCTGACGCCGACGGCTCTGGAGACGCTTGCCAAGTCCTATACGCTGTACAATGTCGGCGCCAGCTACGTCTCTGACGACGACGCATGGCGTATCGGCTTCGAGTGCAAGAACTGCTCCAACAAGATGTATCTGACTTCTGTATTCAATGGTTACTATTATGGTGAGCCGCGGCGTTACCGCCTGTCGCTGACCCGCAAGTTCTGATCGGCTGACGAAGGGCGCCTTCCCCGGCGCCCTTCGTCTTCTGTGCAAACCCGCCTCCTTCCCGTCAGGAAGGAGGCGGGTTTTCCTTATTTGAATATGGCAATGCCAATCGGTCGCAACTGCTTGACGTTGACCTCTGTCTTCGGAAAGGTCAAAACAGGCCCATGAACAGGGGTGGGGCGATCTTTTCCGGCAATGCAGCACGGCGCTTTGCGTCGTGGTTGTTGCTGGCTGCGCTGTTGCTGCGCGGGTTGATCCCGACGGGCTTCATGCCCAATCTTGATTCCTCGAACGGTCAGGGCTGGCTGGTCATTTGTACCAGTGCCGGGGAACGCAGCATCAAGCTGGATGACGGGGCCGGCGGCCAGCATGGCCAGGTTGATCAGCACCAGCAGGGGCTTTGCCCCTTTGCCGCCTTGGTCGGCTTTGCACCCATCCTGTTCCTGGCGGCCCTGCTGCTGCCATTGCTGCCGTGTCGGCTGATCCGGTCGCTTACTGCATCTGTCCCCCTGCCCCGTCTTCTGGCCTGCGCCCCGCCGGGTGCCAGGGCACCACCACTGGCCGTCTGACCCTGATTTCAGATGCGGTGCAGGCCATGCGCCTGGGCCGCCGGTTGCCCTGACATGAAGGCAGCGGGAATGTTCCCGCCTGCCGGAGGACGTGACAATTGTCCGCTTATTCGTTTCGCGCCCGGAGCCTTGCTTCCGTGGCTGCCATCGCCCTTGCCTGGCCTGTTTTCGCCCAAACAGTGGAGGTGGCCGATGCCACCGACCAGACGGCGGAAGTGATCGTTGTCGGCCAGCGTGATGCGCCAATCAGCATCGAACCGCGCGGCCTGTCGGTCTCCCTGGGCGAGGAGCAGTTCGCCGCCATCAACGCGGTCAATGTCGAAGACCTGATGAAATACGCGCCGAATTTCTTCGTGCGCAAACGCTATATCGGCGATGCCAATGCCGTGCCCGGTTTCCGCGGCACCCATTCCACCCAGTCGGCCCGCACGCTGGTGCTGGTGGATGGGTTCGTGATTTCCAATTTCCTGGGCAACAGCTTTTCCTTCCCGCCGAAATGGGGGGTGGTGGGCCCCGGCGAGGTGAAGCAGTTCGATATCGTCTATGGCCCCTATTCGTCGCGCTATTCCGGCAATTCTATGGGTGGCATCATCTCCATTGCCACCAAGCCGCCGGCAGATGGGGTGGAGAGCTTTGCCACCGCGCAATATTTCGTGCAGCCCTATAAGCAATATGGCACCGACAAGAACTTCCAGGGCTATACCGGGGAGGCCGGTTTCAGCTGGAAGCAGCAGGATGGGCCGTGGAGCGCCAGGCTCTCCTATCGCCGACTGGAGAATGAGGGCCATCCCCAGCAATGGTACCAGTTGACCAAGGCCACCGGCGGGGCCGCCGGTACACCCGTGACCGGTGCGGTCACCGATCCGAACCTGATCACCCAGACACCGGTATCCGGGGCCTATGCCACCGACGACACAGCACAGGATCAGGTGCGCGCCCGCATCGGCTATGATTTTGCCAATGGCTGGAACGCCACCGCCATGCTGGTGGCGTGGTTGTCCGACAGTGACAGCACCAATCCTGAGACCTATCTGCGCGACGCCGGCGGTAACCCCGTCTTTACCGGTCGGGTTCAGGTGGATGGCGTGACCTACACAATCCCGGCCATGAACCTGTCGCTGTCGGAAAAGCGGGAAATTCTGGGCGGGCTGAAACTGGAAGGCCCGCTGGCCGACTGGAACGTAAGATTGAACCTGTCGCATTATCTGGTCGACAAGCAGCGCAGCCGCAGTTCCACCAGCTATCTGAACGGCATCAATAACGGGGCCGGCACCGACACGCGGCAAGGCGATACCGGCTGGTGGACCGGTGATCTGCTGCTGGAACGCCAGTTGGGCGACCATGATCTGGCGGTGGGCATCAACAGCAACCTCTATTATACCGACCAGACCATCAACAATGTCGGCAACTGGCGCACGGCCAGCAATCCCGTCTTCTCCACCCGGACCCAAGGCAAGACGCGCCAGCTGGGTGTCTTCATCGATGATGAATGGCGTGTGGCTGATGTCGTCTGGCTGACCGGCGGTGCACGGCTGGACCAGTGGCGCGCCTTCGATGGTTCCATCGGCACGCTGGTATCCGGCAGCCAGCGCTTCCAGGATTATGACAGCCGCAAGGAAACGGCGGTCAACCCCACCTTGGGAATCCGGGCAGAGCTGGCAGAAGATTGGATGGCCCAGCTGTCGCTGGCCACCGCCACCCGTTTCCCCACCGTGGGGGAACTGTTCCAGGGCAAACTGGATGGCAATGGCAATTTCGATATCAACAGCTTCGACCCCAACCTGAAGCCGGAAAAATCGCGCGACGCCAACCTGATGCTGCATCACAAGATGGGCGATGTCCGCCTCACCGGCAGCCTGTTCTATCAGCGGGTGGAAGACGCCATCTTCAGCCAGCAGGGCTTTAACCAGTATGGCGTCGTCACCTCCTCCTTCAAGAATATCGATCTGGTTCGCCAGTGGGGTGTGGAAGGGATCATTGAGGCGGTGGATGTCGGTCTGGAGGGGCTGGACGTGGATTTCAACGCCGCCTGGATCGATGCCCAGACCGTGCGTAATGCCTCCGTTCCTGCCTCTGAAGGGGTGCAGTTCCCGCGTATCCCGAAATGGCGCCTGAACGGCAATCTGCGCTATCAACTGGCAGAGGATTGGAAAATCTCCACCGGCTGGCGCTATGCCTCGCGCCCCAACACCAATCTGGAAGGCACCCAGCGCGGTGACACCTATGGCTATACGTCGGAGCTGATGATCTTTGATGCCAAGCTCTCCTGGCAGGTCACCGACCAGACGGAGTTCAGCTTCGGCGTCGACAATATCGGCAATGACAAGGCCTGGGTCTTCCATCCCTATCCGCAGCGCACCTTCAGCGTTGAACTGAAATGGAAGGGCTGATCCAATGAGCGCGGCGAGCCTGGAAAGGCCGGCCCGGACGGGCTGGCTGGATTACCGCACCATCTGGCGCTGGCATTTCTATGCCGGGCTGTTCTGTGTGCCGTTTATCATCATCCTGTCCATCACCGGCATGCTCTACCTGTTCAAGCCGCAGGTGGAGGCCTGGATCGACCGGCCTTATGACAGGCTCGCCCTTGCCGGCCCCGCCGCCGATGCCGATACCCAGGCCGTGGCGGCGGTGGCCGCCGTGCCGGGCGGACGGCTGCAAAGCTATATCCTGCCCGAACCGGGCCAGGCGGTGCGGGTGCTGGTGCGGGACAAGAGCGGCACCCTCTGGCGCGTCTATGTCCACCCGGAAAACCTGTCCATCCTGCACAAGATAGCGGAAGAAGACAGGTTGATGCAGCAGATCAAGCGCATCCATGGCGAATTGCTGATGGGGGATGGCGGGTCGCTGCTGGTGGAACTGGCGGCCTGCTGGAGCATCGTCATGCTGGTCAGCGGGCTTTACCT
>Ga0066602_10001632_pt1 | contig 14706 bp, 11 predicted proteins | sample Higcelweek5metaG_FD_59481 | JGI IMG/M metagenome (GOLD analysis project Ga0066602, IMG submission 59481) | Freshwater pond sediment microbial communities from the University of Edinburgh, under environmental carbon perturbations - High... | ecosystem: Environmental > Aquatic > Freshwater > Pond...
ATAAAACAACTCAATATCAGTCTCGCTCAATTTTTACCAGATGATTTTGCTCGTATCGAGGCAATTTGCACTCCATTGAAATGACTCCGAAAGCTCGAATGTGACTATACTTTTGACCACGCAGCCTCCTCATCTGCTCCCCTTGTATCAAAAATGCTTTCGTGTTTTCCAGTCTTGAAATCATGCTCGATGAGGTATCTGAATTTTGAATCTTTCACCCCAGAAGAAGCTCAGGGAATATTTCAAGCAAATCCATATCTGCGAGTACTTGATTTCTGAGAAAACAATCTTTCTCTCGCTGACGCGCAAGTCGTTGAAGCTATCTTTTCAAATCTCTCATGACTGGAAAGTCTCTCTCTTGAACGTACCAATTTTGAGGTTATGAGTCCCAAAATGCTCTCTTATTTCTTTGTGAATCAGTCTCGTCTCAAAAGTCTCTCACTCGACTATAACGACCTGAGTGCTCTGAGTGCTTATACACTTCACTGACTCTTTTCCCCCCTTATCAATCTCATCGTTCTGCATGTCTCAGAGACGGATTTTGAAGTCATGAGTGATATTCAGATATCTGCCATGTTGAAACCTCTCGTCAGTCTCAGATTGCTCTATGTGAACTCCGGAAAGGAAAGAATCTCAAAGCTTCTTCCTCATCTAAAAGACTCAATCATAAACAAAACAGTAGACTAAAAAGTCGTTGACGTATTGGTTTATACACACAAAAAAAGTGGGGAACAAGTCCCCACTTTCGTGGTTGTTTTCTCCTTTCAATCACTTGCATGACGATTGGAGAAAGCTAGGTTTTCTCATGACGGCATCTTGTACATCGATATGTATCAGAATTGTCAATGTTTTTCGTTGGAAAATACAAAAGGAACCTCAATCGAGGTTCCTTTTGTATTAAGCTGCTTTGAGAATATCTTCTGTAGACTGTCTTGCGACATTTTGTACATCTGCAATTTTTCTTGCAGATCATCTTTGAAACTTTGCCCACTCGACATCAAGTACTTCTTTATCATAACGATTTTGATCAAGTTTACCATTTTCGCCTAAGAAACTTTCTGGATAGAAGGTGATTCACTTTTCAACAGAATCTTTATAACAATCCCAGTTTTTATACGTATCAGGACCTCATCTACCTACAAAACCAAGTAATCATTTTGCCATAATGGTTCTTTCAATAAACTGATATGTTTCACGAAAAAGTCTTTCTCTTTCAGATGCCTCGATTTCTGGACCATTACAAATTGTTTGCTTGAAGTAATCTAAATACATATGAACAGCTTTTTTGTTAGCAGTAGAGGTATAAGATCACCCATCACCAAAACGAAAGAGATTTGTATCATCAACGAGTGCTTCGGTAGCTGCAACTGGATGATTTGAGTAATCAATCCATTTGTTGTTAATGTCGTCTTTCTTAATTCATTGCGTAAAATCACTTGTTTGATGTAGTCACTTAATTTTGTTGTAATAATCAAGGAGAACTTCATTTCAAGTTTTTTTCATTCTACTCATTACAAAACCATCTTTAAACGTCATCATAGGATAAATCTTTGCGCCATATTTTTCCCAGAAATCTTCAGCAAGTTTAATTTTCTGTTTTCTGTCCGATGTACCAAGCATTTCTTGAAATGATTTATACATAGTACTTCATGTTGAATATTTTAATTCAATAATTTTTAAAATAAAATCATTATGAAGTTTAATTTTTTCAAGATTTGATATAAATCATAGTGTTGTAAATGGTGTTCCAAAAGCATATCCCTTAACCTGGTTAATCATAGGTTGTGTGAATTCCATACTAATTCATGTTGAGACAATAACAAAAGGGATAGTATTCATAAGCCAATCTGGATCAGGTCATTTTGCCCAAACATTTTCCATTCATCAAATACCATTATTGTATGTCAAATTCTTAAACTCATTCATTGCATGAGTAACTCTTCCTTTAGCAGTTGAGTAGTCTTTAGTTTTATCAGCACCATCTTCTAATTCTGCTTTCATACCTTGATTTCTATATCATCCATAATCTTTATCAAACTTACTTCTTCTTTGCATCTTTTTTACTTGATTTGCCAATAACTTTTCTACTAAATACTCTTCTGTAAAAGGAATAGGAGTTCTTTGTTCAACTCAGTTTTCATCTTTTTCAATATTTTCTTCACAATCCTTTTTATATTTCAAATAGGTTTCATCTCAAATTCTTCCTCAGAGTCTTCTATACCATAGAAAAGTATCTTTATATTTTGCAAGCTCTTTTGGATACAGGAGTCCATATTTTGAAATAATCGTCATAAGAGCGGCTTCAAGTTCAGGACTACGAGGAGTAGATTCTTCAAGGATTTTTTCAATTGCTGCAATCATTTCTTCAGTATTCATAGCTTTGAGTTTGGAAACCTGCTCCTCCATAACTTTTTTCTCCTCGCTTTGAACAGAATTTTTTAGTTCGTTTTGAATTTCTATTGGGAGTGCTTTTCAAAGAAAACTAGCAAATTTAGCAGATTTTAGACGATTTCATGTTTTCAAATGATCTTCTATAGCACGAATAAACTGTTTCCCTCATGAAACAATTTCAATAATAGAAAGTCCTGACATATATCTTTTTAAAAATCCTCTATGATTTTTAAGTTCAGTTCATTTTTTAGATTCAACGGTAGGTAATTCCTTCTTTGAAGGTCTAAATTTATGCGAAATTAAATACATATATACTTCTTGATAGGACAATCATTCCCCTTTTGTTTCACACTTAAATGAATTTTTATAATTTTCTCCGATTTGAAGATTGACACCATTTCAATCAAAAGCATCAAATCGTACCACATTTCATTTATCATCTACAAAATCACTAACTACTTCTTTCGTAGTTTTGTTTATGAATTTGTCATCCTTGATTTCATAGTCTTTAAGTACTTCTTCATAGTGTCCTTTTTTTGTAGAAAGTATACGGAACATATCTCACAATCAGTCTACTCTTTCAAACCTTTTACACTCACGAGATGAAAAGGCATTGGCAAAATCAGTAAGTGTCATAGGTGACTGTCATTCTAATTTGACGAACTGGTCGTCTACACTTGAAACTGAAAAAGTTTCAATTTTATCATTGAGATAAGAATCGTTTCCTGTAGTCTGTCTTTTACACTGAAAAGCCATTTTATCTATATTCACATCTTTCCCATCTTTATCTACTTCATTCATCAGATCAAGGAGTGCTTGTTTTGAGTGAACCTTATCAAGCTCTGGAACGGTTTGGAGTCCAAGTGCTTCAAATTCAGAAGCATTAAAAATTTCAATTGATACCTGTCAGTTGTCTTGAGTAGCGAGAAACATTTCGTAGAATTTTTGAAGGGTCTGAGTCTCTTTGGTTCCACTCTCTGTATGCACGACTCTGTCTTCAAAAGTGATATTGTTCAAAACAACACCCGAATCGTCTAGAGAATCGATGAGAAAATAGTTTTTAGTCTCTCATTTGGTGAGCAGAATAGTACTTCAAGGGATGATTTTTGCATGAGGAAGGTTTGCGAGCTTTGGATTTATTTGAAGTTTGTCTTGAAAATCAGCGAGAGTAGTGATAGGAACTTCCAATTTTTCATTTTTCTCTTTGAGTTCTTTATCTTCACGGGGTTTATCATACGCAGAAGCAATCAAACGACACATCTCGTCATTTTTGGCAAGATTTTCTATCTGAGCATCTGAGAGCTCAGCAACCTGTATGAAGAAGCAAGCAAGATCTAATTTTAAAAAGAGTGCATCAAATTCTTTTTGAGAAAAATAGGTTCAAATCTTTTTTTGCACCAAAATCTTTGCTTCTTGCTTGTTGATGATAGAATTTTTTAGGAGAGAATCCACGGTAATGGCTGGAAGCCAATATTCTAAAAATGCCTTTTTTTGATCAAGATCAAATAATGCAAAAAGTGTTTTGATATCTGCTGAGTTGACGATTGATCAATCAAGATATTTTTCTAAGACCTCTCTTGCTCCATCAATAATATTTTGAGGTACAGAAGGGCTAAAGATTTTTTCAAGAAGTTTTGTGTGATCATTTACTTCTAAAAGAAGTGCTTGTTCGTCAGTATCATTAATTATTTGTTGCCTTTTGCTCTCAAGAATCCTTTGCTCGTAATTGGCACGAAGAGCTTTGAGATCTGATGGTTTGAGGGAATCAAGATAATCTTTGAGTTTTGATTGGTCAAATGAGCTTTGACTCTTTTGTTCTACTTCAAAAATATTCCTGAGTTCTTCACGAAGAAAATGAATAGGAAATGCTGAGATAAAAAGTTCTCTCATAATTCCGATTCTTGAATCATCTTTTTTAAATTTATCCACAAGCCCTTGATCACGAACTCTCAGATACAGTTCAAAGTCATCCCATACATCATCATATTGAAGTGAAGGTGTATTTTCAAAAATCTTATCAAACGCATGCGGATCTTGGTCAAGTTTTTCTCATACAAAATCTCTGTACACTCCTTCATACGAAAACGCAGAAGATTGAGGAGATTGAGCTTCTGGAGATGCAGGAGGAAACCCTTGAGGTCATTGTGGCTGTGCCATATTTACTATAATTAAATAATACGTATAACTATACTATAGTTTTTTTCAAAAAAATGCAAAAAATTTTGTATTTTTAGTTAATTATTTATAATAGACGAGTATTTTTGTTTCATAATTTGAAAAAGCTACTAAAAAACACAAAACAAAAGCTTCATTTCATTTCTTTTGTTATAAGTACTACTCGGAAAACTCAAAGTTTTTCTTGAGTATTTTTGTACAATCACTTTTGTATTTATTAAATCCCCCCAAACATGATGATTTTTGCTTGAATTTTTATATCCATATTCATTTTCAGTCTGATTATTTTGCTTCACGAATACTGACATTTTAAGGTTGCTCGTATCTTTGGAGTAAAAGTCTATGAATTTGGACTTGGGATTCCTCCAAGAGCGAAGAGATTATTTACTGATAAAAAGTGAACCGATTATACTTTAAACTGGCTTCCTCTTGGAGGTTTTGTCAAACTCAAAGGAGAATCTCTTCAAACCTTTTCGATCTATGATGAAAAAAAGAAACTCTACAACAATGCTCAGTTGGAACAAGACCTTCTCGCAAGAAAAACAGTCTACGACCGAAGCTGAGCAGTGGTAGATAGTGAAAGTGCTTCTCAAATATTTACTCTGTTGCAAGACAATCATGCATCAGATTCACTCCTTACCAAACCATACTACCAACAAGCACTAGTAATCTTGGCAGGTGTCATCATGAATTTTCTCACGGCTTGGGTAATCTTTTCCGTACTCTTTATGATTGGAGTTCAACCTATAGGAATCAACTCTGTAATAAAAACAGACGCAAAACTCAGACTTATTCCAACTCAAGAACAAGCTTTTGAATACGGAATCCTAGAAGCTCACTCTGGAGTCTACCTTACCCCTCTCAAGTGAAGTATTGCCGAAAAGTCTGGAATCAAAGCAAATGATTTGCTTCTATGAATCAATCAAAAACCTATTGATGGAGCTGAGGAAGTGATGAAAATCATTTGAGAGTCAAAAGAAATAGTACTCACTCTGGATATAGAGAGAGAAAATACAACTTGTGAGACCAAAGACTGTCCAAAACAAACTCTCAGCCTTGAAGTTACCCCTTCAAATGATTGAAAGATTTGAACGTATATTGCCCCAAATATCTCAGTTCATAAAAATTATACCTTCCAATATGGGATAGTATGAAGTGTCAAAGCAGGTGGGGAAGAAACTATCTGACAAATCATCCTTACCTTTCAAGCACTCTCAAAACTCTTTTCCAATATTTTTTTTCCAAAGACTCCTATTGAAAGACAAGAAGCCATAGAACAGGTTTCATGACCAATTGGAATCGTGCATTTTATCACAGGAAGTATCAATTATGGAATCATATTTCTTACTATACTCGCAGCAATCATATCTATAAATCTTGGAGTTTTTAACCTATTACCAATACCTGCACTTGACGGAGGAAGATTTCTCTTTATACTCGTAAATAGTTTTGTCGAAAAAATCTTTGGCAAAAAAATGATTACCGAGAGATTTGAATGATACCTCCATGTTGGCTTTTTTCTATTTTTTATTGCATTAAGCTTCCTCATTGCGTATAATGATGTCAATCATATAATTCATCCTAAATTGGTTCCATAATTTTCATTAACCTTTTTCCTCTATGAAAGATAATCTCATTCCAGATATAAAAAAATATGTCAATATGCTCCTTGGTCCTCTTGAAGACCATTATTATCACCAATATGAACACGCTCTTGATGTGATGAATAGAAGTATAGAACTCGGGCAAAAAGAAGGACTGTCGAAAGACAACCTTGAATTGCTCCTCATTGCTGCTCTTTTCCACGATACAGGATTTATTATTCAATATGATGATAATGAATTTATTTGAGCTTCTATTGCAAAGAATTATCTCAAATGAATCCTCTATCCTGATGTAAAAATCAAGATTATTGAAAATATCATCATTGCAACAAATCCGAAAGTAGAAGCAATAACACTTTTGGAACGTATTATGAAAGATTCTGACACCGACAATCTTGGCAGACCAGATTTTTTTGAAAAGTGAGAACGTTTAAGACAAGAACTTGAACTTATTAAAAAAATAAAAATTCTTGACCCAGACTGGACACATTTTTCTATCAACTTTTTGAGAGAACACAAATTTTATACAAATACTGAAATCAAAGAAAGACAACCAACGAAAGAACAAAACTTGAAAGTTCTGGAAGACATGGCAAGTAAAAATGTTTAAATAGAGTTTTTAATATTTTTTTTATTTTTAATTTATACCAATGAAGTACCTCGATATTTATGCAAAAGAATACAATTTATATCACGACGCTTATGGAAAGATACTAGAATATATCAGATGAGAATGAGAAAATGAAGAATTCATACAGATGCGAGAGGTCTTGTATGCCTCTGTCATAGAAAATAATGGTGGTATTGACTCTGATACTCTTTCTATACTTGCCAACATAAGAATTGCACAGTATTGTTTTTTTGATGCTTTTGATAATTCCACATTCTTGCATATTGGAATTGATAAACAGTGGTTAAAGTCATTGAAATCAAATGAAATATCTTTTTATAAGATTATCACGAAATCACAAGACGAACTGATTTTAGAAGATGAAATGACGAAAAGCAAAAAAATTATTCAGTGAATAATCACCGAAAAATCAAATGATCTTTGATTGTATTCACCATGAGACTACATAATTGCGAGATTAGTAAACTTTGACACAGAATTATTTCTTTTTTGTACACTCTATAAATTTAAAAAAGAGGATCTGTTCACAAAGTTTTTAAAAGAGTCTCTGATCGAATTACAAGAACAACAAATCAATTTAGATGGACTAATATCTGAAATGATGATTAATACACTCAAAAACGAAATGAACTATTTTTATGGCACTGTTAAATCATTGAACAAAAAAAGTAAACTATTTAAAAAAATCGATACATTTCTTCACTCAAAACTACCTCTCTCTAAGTACAAAAAGAGTATTGCTTTGTTAGATCAAACTCTTTATAGTCAATGGAAAGAATTCGTTGAAAAGGTATACCCTCTCTTGGACTATCAAGACAAGCATCACCTATGATTGCTCTTGACCAAGTATTTGCAAGAAGAGACAGGAGGTGATTTTATCTCTATTCAAGTCAATATTTTAATGATGCAAAAACTCTATCAATGAGAAGTGGAGAGAATAAAAAAAGAAAATGGAATAATTGATAACAATGACTTATTTCATAAATTATTTATCGATAAGCAACCAGATAATAATTATATACAACTGTATAAAATATTAAAAGACACGATAATTAACGGAACTGATTTGGAAAATTTATTATGAGATAATTATGATAAGTTTCAAGAACTATTTGGAGAAAATGCAAAATAATAGAAAATCATTTTGCCTTTTTATACTTTTTTTCCCCCTCACTTATCTATGTTTCATTTTATCCTTCAAAATACGAATAATCAGGCAAGAGCTTGAGTCTTTCACACACCACATGGGGACATACAGACCCCCATTTTTATGCCCGTAGGAACTAAATCCACGGTCAAAGGAATCCACCAAAGTGAGCTCGATGAAATGGGGGCAGAAATCATTCTCAACAATACCTATCATCTCTACCTCAGACCATGAGACGAAGTCGTGAAACATTTTTGAGGCGTTCATAAATTTATGAACTATCACAAACCAATTCTCACTGATAGTGGAGGTTTTCAAGTATTTTCTCTTGGGAATATGAAACGTATGGCTCCCGCAAGATCAAGTGGACCTTTGGTAAAAATCACTGAAGAAGGAGTGCATTTTCGTAGTTATAGAGATGGTTCCAAGCATTATTTTACTGCTGAAAAAGTGATGGATATACAGTCCAATCTTGGCGCGGACATCATTATGGCATTCGATGAATGTGCCGATGGGAATTCAAGCTGGGAGTATGCAAAAGCTGCCATGGAGCGTACCCATCGTTGGGCTGAGAGGAGTTTCATACAGGTTCAAAAAAATAACCAGATACGACTTCAAGAAGGCTCCCATCCACAAGCACTCTTCCCTATCATCCAAGGAGTGACCTACGACGATCTGCGTATTGCTTCTGCTCAATTTATCAGTGCTTTTGATACTCCTTGAATTGCAATTTGAGGACTCTCTGTTGGAGAATCAAAAGAAGATATGTATCGTACACTTGAAGTTTTAGAACCTCATCTTCCAACTCATAAACCAAGATATTTGATGGGAGTAGGAACTCCTGAGGACATAGTAGAAGGAATCAAAAGATGAGTTGATCTGTTTGATTGTGTCCTCCCTACCCGTCTTGGAAGACACAAATCAGCTTTTTCAAGTCGTGGATACATCAAAATGGCAAATGCTCAGTATCGTCTCAGTGACGAACCACTCGATCCAGATTGTGATTGTAAGGTCTGTCGTAACTATTCAAAGGGGTACCTTCGTCACCTTGTCACCGAAGACGAGATGCTCGGGCTACAACTCCTTTCCTACCACAATCTCTATACCCTTATCCAGTTAAGCAAACATGCCAGAGAAAACATTCTCTCAGGGACTTTTGAAAGTTTTTATCATGATTTTCGGTCAAAGTATAATCTGAAAGAAAAAAGTTAAAAGCTTTAAGCTATAAGCATATCATCCTAACACAGATTAAGTATCTGTAAGAGAAAAAAATCAAGATAGAAGAAAAAAAAGTAGGAAATTTTCTTCTGAGGCAGGAATTTATAAAATAATCAGTTTTCGTTTCCTTCAAATTTTAGAAAAACCAATTTTGTTTGAGTATAATTTCACTCCGCTATCCAATCTCTTTATCTTTCAAAAAATCCTCAGTATGTATTATACTTGCTATCTTTTTCAATAATATTCTGCTTGACTTTTGAAAGTGATTATGATAGCATATCTGTGAGATAGATTTAGCACTTAATATGGAACTATGTTTACTAGATTCTTAGAATTACTCTGAAGTGCGTGTGATATATTCTCATTTGGCTCAAAAAAAAGACAAAGAATCCTTTTTCAACTCCATATTCAAAATGGTCTATTGTTGGATCAACTCAACACACTTATGGATATGAAAAGAGCTATGCAAGATTTTTCTGATGCCAATAGAATCACCCCCGCCTACGAGATACTCAATCAGAAAGGAATTTTCAAACATACAATTAAAGACATTACCAAACCTTTGGTAGCGCCAATTGTTGGAATTAACGAATCTGCCAAAGCGAGTAATTATGTACGAAACTCCTAACTCTTTAATTTTGAGTGTATGAAAATTCCTCCACAAAGTTCTCCACCTCCCGAAAGCATTTCAAAAAAATTCAATAACGAAAATTCGTTATTGAATTTTTTTCCTAGCCCACAGTTGTTGCTTCAATACAAAGAAATTGACCCCAACTATGCCAACAGAATTTTGACTATGGCTGAAAAAGAACAAGAAGATCGTCACAAAAAAACACTCTATTCACTCCAAGCTGAGTCAAGGGTTCATCTCTTTTCAATGATTTTTGGTTTTGTGTTATTTTTAGCTTTGATTTGCCTCGCTGGATTTCTCTTTTATATTGACAAGGATAGTATTGCTTTTTTTGTGATTATCGGATTCAGTGTGTATTTATGATTCTATATGTACTACAACCGCAACAATATGAGTGATGCTGCCCCTTCCCTTCCTGTAGATTTGATGGATGCTGTCAGTAAGGTACTCAGCAAAAAATAATTATTCCTCTTCCCTCACATACTTTTGAAACAAATTCCCCTTTTCCTCATAGTTTTTCCAGATACTATAGCTTGGAGAAGCGGTTGAGAGGAGGCAAAGCTTTCAAGAAGTCGTGTGCATGCGAGCAAATGCCACGGCTTTTTTCATGTCATCGGTCTCAAACACCTGAAATCTCCCCTCTGGCAAAAGGGCTTTGATACGAACTCCAGAGTCACGAAATAGGACAATATTTTTCACTCAAGAATCCATAAGCATCTCTGAAAGCTCTGAAAAATCATATCCACGATCCGTTCCTCAGAGAAAAATCGTCTCGATGTCCGTAAAAAAGGTCTTGATAGCTTCCATAGTACTCTCTGGGGTCGTCGAAATCGCATCATCGACAAAGGAAATCCCTCAAAAAATCCCCACTCGTTCCATACGGTGCGGAAGGGCTTGAAAAGTAGCAAGCGTTTGGTTGAAAATCGAGTCATCAATGCCTAAAAGCTCTTTTAAAGCAAAGATGCCCGCAATATTTCGATAGTTATGACTTCCCAAAAGTGAGGTGGTTGCTGGGAGTGAATGATGGGAAAGATGATTGGTACAAACAACTCCATCGTAGGTGTAGTCTCCTTCATTTCCAAAAGTATGGAAGGCTTTGTGCTCAAACAACTCAGGATGTGATCCAGTTAGCTCTGTTCCGACAAAAAGATGCTCGGAATTTTTTACGATATTGGCTTTTGCTTGTGCATAATTGGCAAAACCTACATGCCAATCAAGATGGTCCTGGTAGAGATTTCCCAAAATCGAGACAAACGAATGATGGTCATACAAATCTTGGAGCATATAACTCGAAAGTTCGTATACGACATAATCATACTCAGTTTGCATGAGATCAATCTCATCGAGCACAGGAGCTCAGATATTTCCAACCAATTTCACCTTGTATCCAGAATGCTTGAGAAGCTCATAGGCTAGCGAAGCTGTCGTGGATTTTCCTTTGGTCTGGGTGACAGAAATAATTTTTCAAGCATAGAATTTGTAAAACACCGCAGTCTGCGTCAGAACGGTACCGTGATAGGTTCCGAGTGGAGTCAGAAAGGGACTCATTCAAGGAGTACGAAAAATAATCTCATAATCTTCAAGTGCATCCATTGAGTGTGCCCCAAGAATCATACGTCCTGTAAATCAGGGAACGTCAAGAGCCTCATTGTTATCCAAAAGGGTGAGAGAATCTTGAGGAATTCAAAGCCTGAGCAAAAATCTCAGGGTCGAGCAACCTTCTATTCAAAGTCCTGCAATCGCAATATGACGAGATCCCAAGAAGTCTAGGAGTGATGACATAAAGTTGAAAGATTAAAGATTAAAGAAGAGCAAGAATAAGGAAGAAGACTAAAGAATAGCAAGCGCAAGTGTTTCTCCCCCCCCCTCCACGAGAGGGAAAGCTAAGGATGGAAAAAGTAAGAATCCCTCCCCCTTCGGGGACTCCTTTTGAAAAAGGGAGAAAGTTAGGAAGAATTTAATGTATTGATTCCTGCCTCCGCAGGAATGACAGAATTTTTCACTTACTGTAACTTATTCACTATAAACTCCATAAGCTCAGCATCGGTGCGTCCGCTCTGTCTCCATGCTTGGGGAAGGATAGATGTCTCGGTCATTCAGGGAACTGTGTTGACTTCGAGGAAATAAATCTGATCATGGGAAATAATATAGTCCACTCTGATGAAGTCACAACACCCGAGGGTAGCATAAATTTGCTCGCTATACTCCTTAAGTTTGATTTCATGGGCACTCGGAAGAGGAATGAAAGCTTCGTTGACTCAAGGGTGATTTTGGTACTTCATCTGATAATCAAATACTTCCTGAGGGTCTTTGATGATAGAAAGAATCGGCAGAGCTACTCCATTAACCACACTCACACTTACTTCGTCCCCTTCTACATACGATTGAATCAAAACTTGATCATGGATTTGTGTTTTTAAAATAGCAACTGCCTTGAAAAATTGAGTAAAATCATTCACACAAGAAACTCCTACCGAGCTCCCTCCGTGATTGGGTTTGATAATTCTTGGGAATTGAATTTGGGTAGCAAGTGAGAGCGAATATTCTGGCACAGGAATCCCCATACTCGCTACTAACATATTACACAGGTGTTTGTTCATACATTGCATCATCACCTCGCTAGAGCTATAGAGATGAGGCACTTCAAGCATTTCCAAAAAAGCCACTATCTTCCCATCTTCACCCCATTCTCCATGGATCAACGGGATCACCAGACGATACGACTGAGCATGTTCCAAAAAAGCTTGCAACTCGTCAGGCAAATTATACACATCGTATGGCAATGGAAAAAACTTTTTGAAATACTCGAAACTGGCGAGAGAAACCTCTCGTTCGTATCAAGGTCAACCTATCAAAAATGCTATTTGGGACATGGGAGTTGAAAGATTAAAGAATAAAGTATTTCTCCCCCTCCTCGCTATCGCTCGTTTTCCCCTTACTGCCTTCGACCTTACCCCTCCGTCTCCCCTAAAATAGGGGAGGGGCTCGGGAAAAATCTATTAATTTGATTTCCGCTTTGCTCCCTTCCCCTGTTTCAGGGGAAGGGTTGGGGATAGGGTAAGATCAGGAGAGAAGGCTTAGGGATAGGGTAACGTTCGGAAAAGCTCTAGGATAGGGTAAGAAAACGGAAAAGGCTTTTCGGCTCGGTTCTTGCAGAATATGCCATCTCAAGCATTGTATAAAAAAATCAAAAAAATCAAAATTGTTTCAGGGAAGTGATGGTTTTAAAAAATAAATTTGATATACTCAAAAAGATATGATATACTTGCTCCAATTTATTTTTTAAAAATATTTTATGGATACAAATACTATGACTATGATTGTTTCAATTGTGGGAATGCTCCTTTTTGCTTGAGTTATTGGAATAGTTGTTTTCGTGGTCTTCAAAAAAGGGGCTGGAAATATGAAAGCCACCAAGGAGGGATTTGAGTTTACAAAAGAACAGGAAGAAAAAAACATAGGTATGTCAGCAAAAAATGGTTGAAAAATACGAGGAGGAAAACTCAATGTTGAATGAGTCGATCAAAATGGAAATCTCAATATAGGCATGACCGCAGACGGATGAGAAATAATTGATAGTGAACAAAATGTAAAAGTAAAATAACCTCATACAAGTATGGAAACAAATAAAAAAGACCAATATTTTATAAAAAGAGCGATTGAAAAAACCGCTCTTTTGGAAGCTAAAAAACTCAAAAAGTGAGCGATCCTTATGCTTCACTGAGACTCAGGAGCCTGAAAAACTCATATACTTGGAAATATTCACAAGCAAATTGAGAAGTGATCTATCTATTTTGTAGAGGATTTTACTCGTATCTCAGAAAAACATTTTGGTTTCTTAGAACTCATGATTGGAAAGGGTTTATTTGACTATGACACCAAGATCAAGGAAGCACTTCTCAAGCATATTCATATCACCATGAATATGAATGCCAACCATGGAACCATCAATCAGAGCAAACAAGAAGTGACCATCAATACTTGATCACTTTCTTCACAAGAAGTCATACAAAAGATGTATGGTGCATGCGAAAGATTTCCTGATGAATATGTCTATTTTGATGCGATTGAAGGCATAGTCGAGGGAGAAGATAGAGAAGTCTTTTCTCAGATCATAAAAAGGCTTCAACACAGATGAGTCAAAATCATCATGACCTCAAGATTGGAAAAGCACCCCTTCAACGATATGCTTGAACTCAAAGTGGAAAAATTCAATCAAGAAGAAGCCAAGGACTTCATACACTGAACCTTCACAACATTTTCACAAGCTCACCAAGAAATACTCCTCAAACTCGTAAGATATTTTGATAAAATCAATCAAGAACGATTTGATCCTATCATGCTGACTTTGTTGTATACTCTGTATTATGTCAATCAAGAGGATCTCGCAACTATGATTGATGAACTCAAAGACAGTGACCAGAGTGTGTTTTTATTTGGGAACGAGTCGGTTTGAAGAAAAGAGTTTCATCATGAGGTAAAGAAACTGATTATCAAAAAAATCTTTCGAGAAGATCCCGATCTCCAAGAGTATTTCAAAAAATACTTTCTCCTCAAATACCATCAAGCAGGAGCTGAGTATTTACAAGCAGATCCCAAAAGCGAAGTGATACAAGCATCGTCCCCTCCTGAAAACTGAATCATCGGGTATTTTAAAAACATATTTCGCACTCAGTCAAAACACATCATCAACCTCCCCAAGCCACAGAGTAGTTTTGGATCACAATGGCAAGCCTTTGAAAAGTTTGCTTCTATCAATGGGAGAGTGATGAAAAATCCTCACACCAACAACCTCCAATGGACACTTCACGACTCGCTCTATCATCTCATAGCCAAATACTTTCTCTCCGAACTCTCACATCATCCAACTGAGTACGAAGAAGCAAGCAAGCAGTACTATCGTATCTTG